>Ga0209825_1000028_pt1 | contig 146363 bp, 129 predicted proteins | sample EN8Hudsemesocosm_FD_184631 | JGI IMG/M metagenome (GOLD analysis project Ga0209825, IMG submission 184631) | Methane-oxidizing microbial communities from mesocosms in the Hudson Canyon - EN8B Hudson Canyon (SPAdes) (version 2) | ecosystem: Environmental > Aquatic > Marine > Cold seeps | place... | reverse complement strand
GAAATAGTGCGAAATGTATGAGGTTTTTAAAAAGCCATTTTTACATCAAAAACCTGTCAAGCTATTTATTGCTTTTTGACGGTTTTTTTTAAAGATTATTGCTCCCCCTGTGATTTATAGGGGATACCATGCTTATAACTCTCGATATGATGGGCATTATTATGATAATCGTCATCACCATGATAATAGACATAAGAGTAAAAATTACTCAAAGCGTAAACCTGGGAAGCATGATCATGGGCGTGATCGTTCTTCTAGGCATGATTATTATAGGCGTTGAGGTAAGTTGCTGTATGGAAAGCAATTTAGTCTGAATAGGCAATATAAATATAAAGCTAGGGTTGAACTGAGTGGAATAGCGGTAGGTGTTTTAGAGTAATCATTAAATTACTCCATCATTATTTTGCTAAGGAATGATGGAGTAATGGTCGTTATATTTACTGTATTACTTAGCCCAAGAATTCTTATGGAATTCTAGGTGTGAATCAATAAAAGTAGAGATGAAGTAATAGCTGTGATCATATCCTTCTCTATAATTAACACTCAGCGCTTGATTTTTTTCTGAGCATATTTTTGTAAAATTATCAGTTAGCAATTCTTTTTCTAAGAACTCGTCCGCTTGACCTTGATCAATTAAGATTGGGTTAGCGTGTTTATGATTAGATTTTATAAGCTCACAAGAATCATATTGTGCGTATTCAGATTTATCACTTAAATAACCGGCAAACGCTTTTTGTCCCCAAGGGCAATTCATTGGATTCACGATAGGCGAAAATGCAGAAATAGATGCAAACTGTGTAGGTAAAGTTAAACCTAGAACAAGAGCGCCATGTCCACCCATAGAGTGACCAGAAATAGATATTTTAGCGTTATCTATCTTAAAGTTATCAGTTAATACTGTAATGATTTCTTTAGAAATATAATCAAACATTTTGTAATGCTGATTATAGCCTTCAGTGGTTGCATTAAGATAAAATCCAGCCGCTGAACCAAAATCCCAAGATTCATGTTCTTCAGGAAGGTCTAGTCCTCTAGGTGAAGTATCTGGGCAAATAACCATCATGTTATTTTCAGATAAATACTTTTGAGCACTTGCTTTAGTAATGAAATTTTCTTCATTACAAGTTAAACCAGACAGCCAAATCAAACAACCGTCAGGATTATTTCCTGGTGGCATGTAAACTGAGAAATTCATTTTGGTTTGCGTGATTTCTGAATCATGCTGATAAAAAGCAGTTTCGCCACCAAATGATTTATTAGCTTTTAATTTTTCTATGTTCACAATATTCCCTTATTTATCAAAAATGATGACTGAACGAATGGCTTTGCCGTCGTGCATATAATCAAAAGCAGTATTGATTTCTTCTAAAGGCATCGTGAATGTTACAAAGTCATCAAGATTAATATCGCCAGACATGTATTTATCAACATAACCAGGAAGTTCTGTTCTACCTTTAACACCACCAAATGCAGAACCTTTCCAGACTCTACCTGTGACTAATTGAAAAGGGCGAGTTGAAATTTCTTGTCCTGCACCAGCAACACCAATGATGATTGATTCACCCCAGCCTTTATGGCAACACTCTAAAGCAGCACGCATTAGGTTAACATTACCCACGCACTCAAATGAGTAATCTACGCCGCCATCCGTTAACTCAACGATAACTTCTTGTATAGGCTTGTCATGGTTTTTTGGGTTGACACATTCAGTCGCACCAAATTTCTTAGCCATTTCAAATTTATCTTCATTAATATCAATGGCTATAATTCTTTTAGCTTTAGCCATTTTAGCGCCTTGAAGAGCAGCTAAACCAATGCCGCCTAGCCCAAAAATAGCAACGGTTGAACCTTCTTCAACTTTAGCTGTATTAAGTACTGCACCAATACCTGTTGTTACACCACAACCTAATAAACAAACTTTATCAAGAGGTGCTTCAGGGTTTACTTTAGCTAAAGAAATTTCTGCGATCACTGTATATTCAGCAAAGGTAGAAGTCCCCATATAATGAAAAATAGGTTGTCCATCTTTAGAAAAGCGAGAAGTTCCATCAGGCATTAGACCTTTACCTTGAGTTTCTCTTACTCGTTGGCAAAGGTTAGTTTTACCAGAAGTACAGTATGAACATTCGCCACACTCAGGAATGTATAAAGGAATAACGTGATCGCCTTTTTTTAAGCTAGTTACACCTTCGCCCACTTCTTCAACAATACCGCCGCCTTCATGGCCTAATACAACAGGGAAGATACCTTCAGGATCATCACCAGAAAGTGTAAATGCATCCGTGTGACAAACACCAGAGGCAACAACTTTAATTAATACTTCACCTTTTTTTGGACCTTCTAAATCGATTTCTTCAATTTTTAAAGGTTCATTCGGGCCCCACGCAACGGCAGCTTTAACTTTCATGGATTTTCTCCTGTTGATATTCTGGATATGGATAATGGCAAGTATTATATAGCAATGTAGGTCAAATTAGCGACAGCGTAATCGGACGAATAACTATATGAATTTTTTGTGTGTGATGGGGGAGGTGTCCGGTTACGCTATTGCTAATCGGAACTACTATTATCTTTAGGATAGGTAATAGTCTATTGCAAAAAATGACACTCATCAGGTCTTTGTATTTGGTTGATTAGTGCTCCTGCAAAATCGACACTCAGCACATCCCTGTGCTTCGAAACTTATAATCAGTTAGCAAGCAGTGGTCGAGCCATTTTTGTAGGAAGTAATTGAGGCGCCATTTGTAGTCCATTATTTCTACACTTTGTGCAGGGTCTTTGTAAACACTGGAGACTGTGGGTCTTTCGTTGTCTCTTAAAACTTCTGCTAAGTTGGCATCTAAATAAATTCTGATTTTAACAGCGGGTTCCATGACTTCAACAAGGTTTTTGTTGAATTGGTGGCTTAACTCAACAGTCATTGTGTGCTTAGAGCGTTCAATAACCTTTAAATGAAGAGAGGGTTGGTTTTTTGTTTTACCTGTTGCTTTGCTGCTGAAAGTTCTTAAATCTGGGATTAAGTTAAACAATTTTTGATAATTAGATTCACATAATTTCTCTAGGCATAGAGAGGTGTTTACAGGGTGAACTAAGCTCATTATTTAGCTTTCTTGGTAGCAGGCGTTGGCACTAGCTGTTTCCCAAAGTACAACTTTGTGAACATTTAGGCCTTGTTGTTTTAAGTGCTTATAAATCATTTTACTTAAAACTTCTGCCGTGGGGTGTTCGTCAATGGCCATAAAACGTTCATTTTGCTGCTCAAGCATAGGGATGATGGGGTCATCTTTGTGTAGCAGAAAATTGTGATCTAGATGTTTGTTGATATAGCTTTCTACATATTCTTTTATATCAGAAAAATCACAGACCATACCCTGCTCATCTAGCTGTTCTTGTTGAATAGATATTGATGCTTTAACGCTATGGCCGTGAAGATTCTTGCATTTCCCTTTATGGTTCATTAAACGATGGCCATAACAGAAATATACTTCTTTTGTGATTGTATACATATAGTGATGAAATGCGTTTGATTATTGTGCTTTCAAACGTGGTTTATTTAAGACTTTTAATTGAAGCTGCAATTTCAAAAGAATCACCTTCATAAGGGGTACTTCTTACAATTTCAATAAAAGCAGTCATAGGAGGGGTTGATGAATTTTTAGGGATAATATTAACTTCCATTGCTAAGCCTGTGTCATAAGCGCTGTCAGCAATAAAAGAAATGCCTGCACCACTTAATGATGTGCAATGTCCCGTTTTAGTAGCACCCGAATCAGCTAGTTTGTAACTGATATCGCAATCAACATCCATTCGAATATAGTCTCGTTTTTCATCATACTCTAGCATCTGTTTCTCCTAATTAAATTTAATAAATTAATATAAACTAACTTTAGACGAATTCTATAAATTCGGGTAGATTTTTTCCAAAAAACCCTAGAAAAGCGAAGTGTACTATAAAAAACAAAATAAATACGTACGATTTAGATGTTTTTGTGTAAAATCTAGGGCTTTTTGATCATTAATTTGTCGCTGATATGAGTAAACAAATAGTTCTTACCGGTATTACAACAACAGGCACACCTCATCTAGGTAATTATGCTGGTGCAATACGCCCTGCAATTGAGGCGAGTAAAAATGCCGATGTAAGCCCTTTTTATTTTATGGCAGATTATCATGCATTAATTAAGTGTCAGGAGCCAGAAAGAGTAAGACAATCCAGCTTGGAAATTGCTGCGACTTGGCTGGCTTTAGGTTTAGATACTTCAAATGCAGTTTTTTATCGTCAATCTGATGTGCCTGAGATACCAGAACTTTGCTGGATGTTGTCGTGTGTAACAGCCAAAGGATTAATGAATCGGGCACATGCTTATAAAGCAGCCGTTGCAGAAAATGAAGAAACTGAGGGAACAGATCCAGACAAAGGTATTAACTTAGGTTTGTTTGGTTACCCTGTTTTAATGGCAGCAGATATGTTGATGTTTCATGCCAATAAAGTCCCTGTAGGTAAAGATCAGATTCAGCATATTGAAATGGCGCGTGATATTGCTTCTCGTTTTAATCATATTTATGGTGAACATTTTGCAATCCCAGAAGCGGTAGTTGATGATAATGCGGCGACTATTTTAGGTTTAGATGGTCGTAAAATGAGTAAAAGTTATAACAATACTATTCCATTGTTTGAAACTGAGAAAAAGTTTAAAAAACTAATTAATAAAATTAAAACTAATTCATTAGAACCTGGCGAGCCAAAAGAGACAGAAGGTTGTACTTTATTTGGTATTTATAAAGCGTTTGCGACAGAAAATGAAGTGGCAGAAATTAGCCAGCGCTATGCAGAAGGGATTGCATGGGGGGAAATGAAAAAAGTATTATTTGAAAAAATTAATGATGAAATCGCACCAGCAAGAGAGCGGTATCATGCCTTAATGGAAGCACCTGAACATATAGAAGAGCAGTTACAAGAAGGAGCAGCTAAAGCAAGAGAAATTAGCGTACCTTTTATGCAGTCAATTCGTAAAGCTGTGGGTATATCGCCTTTTACAAAATAAAATATGTAGCCTTGATGTAGCGAAGCGAAATCAAGGGATAGTAAATACCATCAAATAATTCAAAGAGTAGAAAGTTTATATATGAGTGATTTTGTTCCTGGACAACGTTGGATTAGCAATACTGAATCAGAACTTGGCTTAGGTTTGATTTTAGATGTGGAATTTAATCGAGTTTCCGTACTGTATTTAGCAACAGGTGATAAGCGCCTTTATGCCATAGATAATGCTCCTTTAACAAGGGCTAAATTTATGGTGGGTGATGAAATAGAATCAACCGAAAATGTTAAAATTACGGTTAGTGAGGTGATTGAGCAGGATGGCTTAATGATTTACGCAGGAATTGATGATCTAGGTGATCAGGTTTTTCTGGAGGAAATGGACTTAAATCACCATATTCAATTTAATAAACCTCAAGATAGATTGTTTACGGGGCAAATAGATCCCACAAGTTGGTATATGTTGCGCTATGAAACTTGGCGCAGACAGCAACAACATCAGCAATCGGCAGTTAAAGGTTTGCAGGGAGCGAGAGCGTCTTTAATTGCACATCAATTATATATTGCTCATGAGGCTGCTAGTCGGGTTGAACCTCGTATTATGTTAGCTGATGAAGTCGGCTTGGGAAAAACAATTGAAGCAGGCTTGGTACTGCAATACCGTTTGATTAATGGATTAAGCCAAAGGCAATTAATTATTGTGCCTGAAAGCTTGTTACATCAATGGTTGGTTGAAATGATAAGACGTTTTAACTTACGTTTTAGTATTTTTGATGAAGCCCGTTGTGAAGCTATTGATGAACCTAATCCTTTTGTAACAGAGCAATTAGTGCTTTGTTCGCAATCTTTCTTTTCAGATTATCCTCAACGACAACAACAAGCATTAGAAGCAGGTTGGGATATTGTTGTAGTTGATGAAGCTCATCACTTGGAATGGAATGAGCAAAGCCCAAGTGCTGATTATTTATTTGTAGAACAGTTAGCTTTTACGACACCAGGGTTGATTTTATTAACTGCCACACCAGAACAGTTAGGGAAAGAGAGTCATTTTGCACGATTAAGATTGTTAGATCCTGATCGGTTTTATCAATTTGATAAGTTTTTGGCAGAAGAAGAGTGTTTTGAGCCTGTTGCAGAAGCAGCACGGTTATTAATTTCTGGAGAAATTATTTCAGAGGCTCAGCAACAAAGTTTAACTGAATTGCTTAAGCAAGATAATGTGAGTGCATTACTTGAAAAAGTGAATGTCAAAGAAACTTCTGATAAAGCTAGGGAAGAGTTGATTGAGTTATTACTCGATCATCATGGTACAGGTCGTATTTTATTTAGAAACTCTCGCCAAACGGTACAAGGTTTTCCAGAGCGAGAAAGTTATGGTTATCCTCTACGCGGAGAAGAGTCTTCAATAATAGAAGAAAGTCCTTATTATAGCTGGCTATTGGATAAGTTAGAGGAGCTACAAGATAATGGAGCAAAAGCATTATTAATTTGTAAACAAGCTGAAACTGTTATTCAATTAGAAAAAACCTTAAAAAATAAAAAAGGTATTGCTACTGCCGTTTTTCATGAAGGTATGAGCATTGTAGAAAGAGATAGAGCCGCTGCTTATTTCTCAGATGAAGAAAGTACAGTACCTTTGCTTATTTGTTCTGAAATAGGCAGCGAGGGTCGAAACTTTCAGATGGTACATCATTTGATTTTATTTGATTTACCCGAAAACCCTGATTTATTACAACAGCGTATTGGCCGGTTAGATCGTATCGGGCAAAAGCATGTGATTCAAATTCATATTCCTTATTTACTTAATTCACCTCAGCAAGTGCTTTATCGCTGGTACGAAGAAGGCTTTAATGCGTTTCAACGTAACTGTTCTGCTGCTTCGCAAGTAGCTGGACGTTTAGCTGATGAATTATCAGCTGTCCTGGCTACAGTTAATCAACAAGATATCGATGATTTAATTGTTAAAACGGAAGCGCTGAATAAGCAGTTAGAACAAGAAATGCATAATGGGCGGGATCAATTATTAGAATTGAATTCATGTCGACCAGAACAAGCTCAGGAATTGATAGATCAATTAAGACGTAATGACCACGGTGGTTCTTTATGGCCTTATATGGAATCTTTATTTGATTGTTATGGGGTAGATGTTGAATACCATTCTGCTGACTGTCATATTCTTAAACCCAGCGAAAATCTGCGTATCTCTTATTTTCCAATGCTTTCAGAAGATGGTGTAACCGTCACAGTTAATCGTGAAATTGCATTGGCTAGAGAAGATATGCAGTTTATGACTCAGGAACACCCTATGGTTATGGGTGCTATGGATTTGGTTTTATCTAGTGAAACAGGCAATGCGGCATTAAGTGTAGTTAAACACCCTGATCTTAAAGCTGGGCAGTTTATGCTTGAATTGTTGTTTGTTGTGGAATGTAGTGCGCCTGCTGAATTAAAAGTTGGGCGCTTTTTACCGCATACGCCGATTAGAGTGTTGATGGATCAGAATATGCAAGACATGAGTGAACAGATTAACCATCAAAGTTTACTTGAGGCAAAAAATAAGTTTGATAAAACGCAGATAGTAAGTTTTATCAATAGTCAGCGAAGTCATTTGACCGATACCATTAAATTGGCAGAAGATGTTGCTAAGCAACAAATGCAAGGTTTGGTAGCAGAGGCTAATGAGCAAATGCTCGCAACTTTAACCACAGAAATAAAACGGTTGGTGAGATTAAAGAAAATCAACCCAAGTATTAAAGAACAAGAAATAGAACAATTAAAAGATATGGCTATGTTGTCACATGAAAATATAGCTCAGGCACAGTTAAGATTAGATGCTGTGAGATTTATAATTACTAGCTAATTAATTTTTTCTACTAAAGATAAAGTTAACTATAAAAATAAGAGGAAAAGGGTTTTGAGTAAGCATATCTACCATACAATTGACAGAGATCAGTTGGCTAAAGACTTAGATGAAATTCGTACAGAAGTTCTTGCTGATTTAGGTGAGGAAGATGTTAAGTATTTAAAGAAAATAGAACGCTGGGGCAGAATATGTACTGCATTGGGCTATGGTACAGCATGGATTATGCCGAACCCTATTTCAGCTTATTTAATCAGTCAAGGCAGTACGACACGTTGGACGACTATTGCACATCATATAACGCATAGAGCTTACGATAAAATTGAAGGTATGCCTAAACGGTATACTAGCAAAGGCTTTGCGCGAGGTAATAGACGCTTCCTTGATTGGATGGAATGGATGGTTCCAGAAGCGTGGGATAAAGAGCATAATGATCTTCATCACTATAATTTAGGTGAGAAGGCAGATCCTGATCAAGTTGAATTTAACATGGAGGAATTTTTAAGCATTAAAATGCCCATGCCTGTCAGGTATCTTTTTTTAGGTGTTATGGCCTGTACATGGAAATTTATGTATTACGCACCATCAACATTAAAAGAACTTAGAAACTTTACTGCTAAAAAAGCTGGAAAGCCTGTTCCAGAGTATTCGCGTGCTGATGAGTGGAACCCTTTAAAACCAGAAGGTTGGCAGTTATGGAGTCAATGTTTATTGCCATATATTGGTTTCCGTTTTGTATTATTCCCATTATTGTTTATTCCAGTCGGTATCTTGACTGCAATGGGCGGAGCGGTTGCTGCAACCAATGTATTGCTTAACTCTTTAATGGCAGAAGTCTTTGCTAATCTGCATACCTTTTTGATTATTGGTACTAATCATGTGGGTGAGGATTTATTTATTTTTGAAGAAAAAGCGAAAAATAAAGGTGAGTATTATCTTAGGCAGATTCTAGGATCTACTAACTTTGCAACGGGAACAGATAGAATTGACTTTCTTCATGGCTGGTTAAATTATCAGGTTGAACATCACTTGTGGCCAGATATGCCTTTAAGTCGTTATCAACTTGCACAGCCTAAAGTAAAAGCTTTATGTGAAAAGTATGGATTACCTTATACCCAAGAGTCTGTATTTAAACGGTTATGGAAAACACTGGATGTTATGACGGGGAAAACAAAAATGTTACGCCCTTCTTCGGTAGCTAGTTAGATTGACAAAGGGTGGGTAACTGTCCATCCTTTATTGGGCGCTGGCTTTAGCCTGCTCTTACGTTCAAGAATGCAGGTTAAAACCTACGCCCCAAAAGGCAGTTACTAATGACAATATATTTGTTAAAACTACAAATTTACCCAGCCCTCATTTTATTTGAAACTTGTTTTAATACCTTAGAATTAATTCATTACCTTTTTGAATCATTTCTAAGTGCTTCATAAAACTCATCCCAAGTAATATTTCATCCCCAGACATATGGGGGTTGATTGATGCCCGAATATTGTTTAATTCTATTGAACCAATACCAACACTATCTAAACGTGTTCCATATACAGTGATAGTGCCATTAGCCGTTCGACTTTGGGAAGGATAACCTTTTTCTAATTGTAATTTAGACGCAATATGTTCGGGAATACTAATTACAGTGGCACCTGTATCAAGTAAAAAGGTAACGGCTATATCGTTGATTTTCCCTGTAGCTACATAATGTCCATATCGATTTTGCTTTAATCTCACTTCTGCTATATTGCTATATTTTTCAGCTGAAATATTTTGGTTTGGATTATTTTGTTGCTCAAGATAATTGTTAAAACCATACGTTAGCAGTGCTAATAGCAATAGCCAGGCAATAAAAATCATACCTTGGCCAATTTTAGAGGATGACTCATCCCCCTTCATTTAGTTTCCTCTTGTACTAAAATCCAAGGCTTAATAACTACAGCCCAAACCGATGTATCATTTTCAAACCATTGTAATGCTTGTTGATCAGAGACAGGGGCAATCTTTTTTTCTGTCATCCATTGTTCAACTTGTGCTTTATTGTCTAAAGAAAACTGGTAAGCAGCATCGACTAAATCAATGCTTGAATCTACTGAGATAGCCAGACCACTAGCAAAAAATCGTTGTAATTCATGCCAAGGTATTTGAGAAGTTTCTAAATTTATTTCTTTTTTGCTCATTGGGTGATGATGTATTGATATTGAACTGTTATTCTATAGCAATAATTACAAAAAGAGGAAATATCAATGGCATTGTTTGATGCATATAAAAATAAATCGACTTTAACTGCGGCAATAAAACAAACAGCAACAGCACGTGAAAGTGAAGGCCCGAAAGCAGATCAATTATTTGCTAGTGCTTATCAAGGCTTTGCTGAGGTGGTTGAGGGTGATTTAATAAGAGGTGAGGCTCTATATAACTGGGGGTTTTCATTATTGCATCAAGCAAAAAGTAAGAGTGAGGAAGATAGCGTTAAGTTATACCTAAGTGCTATCACTAAATTTTCTTTTTGTTTATTAGTTTCACCTAATCATTTAGGGGCTGCCATTGATGGTGGGGTTGCTTATATGGATTTGGCAAGAATTATGGAAGTAAATGCTGATGATGAACTTTATGATTTAGCAGGTGAGTTTTTTGAAAATTCAGAAAGAATTCAGCGCGGCAGTGCGGCATATAATTTAGCGTGTATTTATGCCTTGCGTGGGCAAGAAGATGCTTGTGTCGAAGCGTTAGCTCTTTCAAAAGAATGTGGAAGTTTGCCTAGTGCTGAAGATATGAATGCTGACTCAGATTTAGCAAAAATGAAAAATAAAGCGTGGTTTGGTGAGTTTATTGAAAAAATAAAAGCAGGCCCAGAACCCGTAGTCGTAGATGAGAGTGAAGTGATTTATGATGCTGAAGGTAATGTTGTTAATAAAAAGAAGAAGAAAAAACAACTAGAAACTGTAGTTGATGGTGTTGTTTATGATGCAGAAGGTAATGTACTTAGAACAGTTGAAGAAGAGAAAGCTGTTGAATCTAATGAGGAAAAAGCTGAAGCTGTAGATATAAAGGTAACAGACACTCCAGAAAAAACTGAAGAGAAGTCTGAATAAAAGTTAGCAGCTAATTAATCAGACCCTATTTAAATAGGGTCTGATATTTAAACTTAAGCAAGAGTAGCAATAGCTTCAAGTTGAACTTGATTTCTACCCTTTTCTTTAGCTGAGTACATTGCTGTATCAGCACGTTTTATTAATGAATCTACTGTATCATTTCCTTTTAAAGTGCTAACTCCAAGGCTTGCAGTAAGTTTTATAACATCCATACCATACGCAATAGTGTGCTTTTCAATTTTTTCACGAATTCTTTCTGCCATAGTTGCGGCGCCATCAAGGTCTGTGTCACTTAATAGAATCACAAACTCTTCTCCTCCGAAGCGGAAAACCATATCGCTACTGCGGACAACATCTTTGATGCAGTTAGCCGCTGACGTTAAGGCTATATCCCCACATTCATGGCCAAAGCTATCATTAACAGCTTTAAAATGATCAATATCAAAGAAAATAATAGATAAATGACGTGAATTTCTGTGAGAAAGTTGAATTTCTCTTTGTAATGAATTATTAAACGCAGATCTATTGTTCGTTTTTGTTAATGGGTCTGTGTAGGCCATTTTTAATGCCTGATTAAATAAAGTGGCATTTTTTAGCGGATAGATTAATGAGCAAAGTAAGTTTTCTAATAGTTTGAGTTCATCTTCTTCAAACCGTTGTCTTCTCATAAGCCTTAGGCTACCAAGTCGGGTTTCTTCAACTTTTAAAGCATAGGTACAAGAATGTTTAGTAACAATACCCTGGCTTATATTTAGATTAAACTCTTCATTTTCATAAACAAAACCATTATGAGGAACCAGCGTTTTTATTTTATTACTGAAAATGTTGATTAATTCGTTAAATTCCAGTGTTGTTTGTAGTGCACTACTAATATCGTAATGATGCAGGTTAACTGCTTTTGATGCTTCAAAAGTATTGTTACTTACAATCGCAATATTTGCTGATTTTTTTTTCATGACTTATTCCTGATATGCCTTGAATATTGTGTTTATCAAGAATAAAGCTGGTTTTATGCCATTTTTAATAAGTTTAATTAATACAATTGCTTATGTTTGTTTTTATGGGGTGTGTCAATTTGTTGTCTAGTTGAATGGCAAGCGATTGCCGATTGCTGGCTATGTGTTTAATTAACTAAATATTCATGCAATGTTCAGCTAATATCGAAAATAATAGCGTAAGCCTTAAATAAAAAGACAGGTTTTTTAATAATACGGATGCTAGTAGCTCCAGAGTGTTTTATAATTATAGGCTTGGTTTTTAAACTCCATTAATTTAGGATGTAATATGAAGAAAATTTCGTTGTTTATTTCTGTGGCTTTATTCTTTTTTTCTGCTGTTGCCAGTGCGCATGGTCCAGTTAGAGGAAAAATGACAGCAACATTATTAATTGATGCGCCTGCTGAGAAGATATGGGAAAAGATCAGTGATTATGGTGATATGTCATGGCATCCAGCGATGGCAAGTTCATCAGCTGATAATGGAAATAATAAAGGCTCTGTTCGTGTTTTAACTTTAAAGAGTGGCGGTACTATTACTGAAGAGTTAAAAGCTTATAAAGCTGATAAAATGTCATATAAGTATAAAATTACTGATATGAGTACAGTTAAAACGATTCAGCACTCTGGTCAAGACGAAGCTATACCTGTTTTACCTGTAGAAAACTACCAAGCAACATTAACTGTAAAAGCTAAAGGTCGTAAATCTGTCGTTACTTGGGTTGCTACATACTACCGTGGCTATGTAAATAATAATCCACCAGAAGAATTAAATGAAGCAGCGGCTGATGCAGCGGTAACTGCTGTTTTAACTGATGGTTTAGTTGATTTAGCACAAAACTTTGATACAGGTGCTAATTCTTCAGAAGTTAAAATTACTATGAAAAGATAGTTTTTATCTTTGAATAATAAAAAAGGGCGACTTTTATTGTAAAAGTCGCCCTTTTTTATGCAAAAATTGAGGTGTTTGTCTTGAGAAGATCTTTGGTTCTAAAAAATAAAAAATTGATGGTTTTTATTGCTAGCATGTTGTTTAGCTCTGTATTAACAGCAAAGCCCTATGCTTATATTACAAATCAATTAGATAATTCAATTTCTATTGTTGAGACTTCAAGCAATACAGTAATTAAAACAATTACTGTAACAGGTAAGCCTGTTGGGGTTGCTGTTAATGATAAAAAGTCACAGGTTTATATTAGTACGCCAAACGGTGGTGGTTTTTCGGTTTTAGATATAAAAACACAACGTAAAATTCGTGATGTTAAAGTGGGTGGAGCCTCATTAGGAATTGCTGTTGATGCAAAAGGAACGCGTGTTTTTGTTGCTGATTGGTATGAAAATACCGTTTCTGTTTTTGAGACTCAAAGTTTTAAATTGATTAAAACTATTGAAGTTGGAAAATCACCTTCAGGTATGATGGTGAGTTCGGATAATCGTTGGTTGTTCGTTGCAAATAGGGTTGATAATACAATTTCTAAGATTGATTTATCAACATTAAAAATTAGTAAAACGATTGAAGTGGGACAACATCCTTTTGGATTATCTGTAAATCAATCAGGAAAGCGAATTTATACGGCTAATGTAGAAAGTGATGATGTAACGATAGTTGATGCGATTGATTTTAAAAAGTTAAAAACAGTGAAAGTGGGGGAGAGGCCGTACGCAACTGCTTTGGCTTTAAATGACAGTTTATTGTTTGTGACAAATCAAGATGATAGTACGGTATCTGTAATTGATACTAAAACAGAAAAAGTAATTTCAGTTATTGAGGTTGGTGAAAAACCGGAAGGCATTAGTACTCACCCAGATGATCAGCATGTTTATGTAGCTAACTGGTTTGATAATAATGTCTCTGTAATTGATGCAAAAACATTAAAAGTTGTTGAGACGATTGAAACCGGTGAGGGTTGTAGAGCCTTTGGTTTATTTATTTCCGAGTAAACAATTAATTGGTATGCTAGACTCCACAAAAATATTTATAGAGAGAATAAAATGGCTGAAACAGTAGAAGAGTTGACCGTTACGTATGAAGACGGTGGAATAGAAACAATTAAAGAGTTAGATAAAAAAGTTTTAAGTAAAGGAGCTTGGGCAACAGTTATTTATAGATATCAAGATTGGAATCGTACTAAAGAAGAGTATGGCCCAGATAAATTTACTATTCGTCGCTATCAAAAGCGTAATGGTGAATATTCTCAAAAATCTAAATTTAATATTTCTAGTGAGAAACAAGCTAAAGAAATTATAGCTGCGCTGACTGATTGGGTTGCTGAAGATTAATCTACAATAAGCTTGCTTTTAGCCCTCTCCAGAGGGAGAGGGTTGGGAGAGGGGGAAATTAAATCATTCTTAATCTTTTTTTATAATAACAATCTAAATTCTCTCCTCGACTGAGCAGAGCATATAAAGCTTGGGTGGCTATATTTTATGTAGATATGTCATATCTGTCATCTGTTGTCATTTTTGTCAGTAATTTTTTTAATACTGACAAAAATGACAGTTAAAAACAGGTGTTTAAACTAAGCGATAGTAGTGGTCTTTGAATTTTTGATAAAAATAAAAGTACTTTATTAACAGTGGCTTGCTTGTATTTTTGATGTTTTTTTTGTTTGAATTATATTTTATGGTAGGTTTTATCTAATTGGTATAAGAGTTGCTCTATGTAAGGATATCAATTAACAAAGGAAATTTATTATGAAAACTCAAACTTTATTAATGACATTGGCCTCATTTATTCTTGTTGGCATGGCTTCATATTTAGAAATGATTCCTCAGCCATTTACTCTTTTAGCATTTGGGATTGGCTTTATTGTTTTAATTAGGCAATATAAAAGTGAAGAAAATGAATTTTTAACATTACTTTTTAAGTGATCTTATTTATAGAACAGTACGAGGTTTAGTTAGTTATTCGAGCCATTCGATAATATGATCTTCTAGATCATCAATTTCTGATTCTTTCATCGCATAACTACTAATAGAAACACCAGCATCTTGTACTGTTTCTTGGCTGCCTGATACAAGAGGATGCCAAGAAGGTAAGTTTTTTCCATCAACTAATAAGCGATAGGCACAGGTTGAGGGTAACCAGTTATATTCTTTAAAGTCGTGTTGTTTTAAATCGATGCATTCTGGAACTAGGGTAGTGCGTTCTGAATAGCGAGTACAGCGACAAGTTTCTAGGTCTATTAAATTACAAACAACACTGGTGAAAAATAACTCCCCAGTATCTTCATCTTCAAGTTTATTTAAACAACATTTTCCACAGCCGTCACAGACTGATTCCCATTCCTTGGTTGTCATTTCTGATAATTTTTTTGTTTCCCAAAAACTCATAATTTTATTTTTTCCATTAAGTAGCATAAACAATCTTGTCTGATCACACGTTCATCAAGTGTCAGCATGGATGGCATTGTATTTATATTTAATTGTAAACGCTTATCTATCAAAGTGAAAAACTTATCAGTAACTAATTTACCTTTGTTATTTATGGCGCTGACTGGCATTGTTGAATGATCAAAAACTTGACCTAATTGAGTGCCTGCTGGAATTTCTGTAAAGTTCATCCGTTCCAAATCTTTGTCTAATAGAAGTGCAGAAAGAGGGTTGTCAAAGCTAAAATCAATTTCTTTTTTTATCTTAACCTGAGCCACAGTATGATAAACATCAATATCCTGTGGTAAAACTGCTTGTTCATTTAGCTCTGAAAGATGTAAGCAACTATTTAAATATTCAAAAGCGTGATCAACTCCATGTGGGTGGCCAGGTTTGCCGCATTCTAAGGTAACTGAGGGGCATATTTCTGCGAAAGCTCCGCATTGAACGCCTTTGGGGTGAGTAAAGTAAACTACCAGGCGAGAAAATAAATTAGCAAGCTGTAAAAATTGATTATTCAAGCTTGTGATACAGGCGTAATGAGGGTTTAAGCCAGAATTGTTATGTACATCAATACTGCAAAACACATTTTTTTCATCCATTATGGCTACGATTTCTTCAACAATTTTAATATCAGAAGTCGGAGTAAGCTCAGTCCCTGGCCATATACGGTTAAAATCATCCTGATTATCTAATCGCCTTAAACCTTGGCTGGCAGCTTCTGTATTGCCTAAATAAAAAGACAGAGCTCGAGGTAATTCTTGTTTACTATATTTTTGTAGTAGCTTTTGTAAGGCAAGAAATCCGGTGGTTTCATTTCCATGTAGTAAGACTGAAATAAAAAGAGGTCGTTTCTGTTTTCCATCTAAATGGAATAAGGTAGGTTCTGGAACAAGTTGATGTATTGATTGAGCATCAATTGTTAATAGCTCTTGTGGGTAATTGTTGACCTGATTAAGTGTCATTAAAGGGTGCTCCATTCACTCACAGGCATACCTGACTGTTGGTTTTTTAAATAGGCCTGGGTCATCGATTTTAAATTTTCTGATAGGTTCAAGTCCTGTTTTTGCTTTTCTACAAATTGACGTTGCCAGTGACAGCCATTTTGTTTGTTGTTAATACGTTGCAAAACAATGGATAAAAAGTCTTCAGTATCACAACTTGTCACTCCAAGTGATTTTAAGCCAAGAACTGCACGAGGGATGAATTCAGACCTTAATAAGCTCTGTAAACGATGTTTATTACCATCAAGCCAAACAATAGAGCTGTCTAAGCCGTATCTAGCAGCTTGGTAAAAATTGTCTTTAGCTTGAGGAAATGAAAGAGATAGGCCTTTGTCCATTATTTCATCAGATAAATTCTTAGAAAGGCCATAAAAGAAAGCTGCATTGGCTATGGAGTCAATTGTAGTAGGGCCTGCAGCTGGTGTGCGGTGCTCAACTCTAATGTGAGGGGTGCCATCATCATCAAAGCCAATCAAAGGTCTATTCCATCGCCATATTGTGCCATTGTGTAATCTTAGATGTTCAAATGCTTCAACGCTTGAATCAAGGTTTGCTGGTAATAAAATGGGGAAATGTTCTAGGTTCTCAGTAAAGCATTCCATTATAGAGTGGCGCGCATATCCAGTACCAAAACTGACACGTCTAATTGGGCCTTGTGCGGCTCCATTGAATCCACCTGTCTCAATGGCTTGTTCAAATAATGGAATACGGGATTCATTCCATAAATCTTTTCCAAATAGGTAAGGGGAGTTTGCGCAAAGAGCAACTATGGGTGCAGATGTAATAATGGATGCATTATAAAAATGGTGAGCAATATCAAACGGTAATTGAATATGAATCTGAAAAGATGTGGTTGCAGACTCCAGCATTACATCATGATGAGCTAATTTTAGATGATCATTACCAATAATATCAAGGTTGATAGGTTTGCCGCGGGAGCTTAAAATTTGTTCATTTAAGGCGTGATAGCGGTTTAAATCAGACATATTAGCTAAAGATAATTCACTTTGTTTTAAGGTGGGCAAAGTGCCTATCATTAATAATTGGCTATCTAGTGTTTGTGCATGTTTAAAAGCACAATCCCATGTTGATTGTAACTGCTTATGCATTCTACTAAATACATTGCCAGCAAGAGGAGTGGGTGTGCTATTTAATTCAATATTAAATTTTGCCAACTCTTCAAAGGCTAAAGGGTTGTTTAGTGTAGATAAAAAATGTTTGTTAATAGGCGCGGGTTGCATATTTTTATCTAGCAACCAAGATTCAATTTCAAAGCCCGCAACAGGCGCTCGTTTTGAGCAAGCTTTTTGCTCTAATATTTTTTTTAGTAAAGCTGTTTCATTATTTAGCTTTTTGTAAAAGTGTTCAAAATCACTTCTATCAAATTGTGAAAAAGAAATTTCTTGTCCCATATTTAGCCTTGATGGTCTTTAAGGAGTGAGGGGGTTATTAAACGCTCACCCCTAATATGCATGTTAGTTTTATTTTCTGTCTGCAGTCAAGATGAATATGACGAGTCAATTTTAGTCGCTAATTGGGTAAAAAGATCTCATACTTAGAATGTTGTAATTTTCTAATAAAGAGCTATACTTCATAAAACCTTTAAATGAATAGGGCTTCTATGAATATTTTGTTTAAAAATATCCCTATAGGAACAACTGGACCTCAGCTAGCTAACTTTGTTATGTCAGAGTTTAATGAGCACTCAGATGAGGAAAAAGATCTCAAAGTGGCTATCTGTTGTATTGAAATGCTTGAAAGACAGGATGGTTTTTGCCATCCTATCGAGCAATATGGAATTGTAAGAGTTTCCCCTTCCAGAGTCGCTGAAAAAGTGATTCGGCAGTTAGATGGTTGTTTTTTTAATAAAGTTAAAATAACTGTTAGAGAGTATTTTATTCGTTCCACAATTAATGACCCAAGATTAAACCTTATAGATACTCCGGAAGCAACCTTAGAAAATAGGACGCAAGATAGACGTGAGCATACTCTGATTTATTCTAGACAAATCTAATAGATTTAAACCGCTATACATTTTCATTGAAATCCTCGTTGTAAATTGAGTTATTCATCAATTAACATTTCTTGATGTTGCATATTGAACTAAATCTTGTTCTTTTAAATCTATGTGGTTAAATGGTTAAAATTTGGTTTTTGATTATTTGACAATATTTAATTGGAAATTAAGACCATTGATGCAATGAATTACAGGAGGGGGAATAATGAAGCAACAAGAACAGATAGAATATTTCTCTCATCCAGATATGCCTTATGCATTGAAAGATTCTCCTATTATAAATAAGGAAAACTTAAGGGTTAAAGTTTTTGTTTTAACTTTTTTAGTTTCTTTAATTGTTGGAATAAGTATTAATTATTCTAGGCCTGCTGTTTATTTAAGTAATGCAACATTATTAACATCCGCTGCAACAGCTGTTGATCAGCAGAGTCAGGACGTTGATTTTCAGCATGTTACTATTCAAAGGCAGAAACTTTTAGGTGCTGATTTATTAGCAAAAACAATAGCTAGAATCAAATCATTGAACAATGAGTTGAAGGTGACTGATCTTTCATTGGTCGATGTTCGTAATATGTTGCAAGTAGAACCTATTGAGGATACTAATCTCCTCAATATGACTGCTAAAGGCTCAGAACCTGAACTTCTTCCCGTTGTGATTAATACCTGGATTGATGTTTATTTAGAAGAGAGGGCTAATAGCGTAAAAGGTGCTGCTGATAATACTATTAAACGTATTGAAAATGAATTAATTGAGTTAGATAATAAAATTGAGATAACTCGAAAAGCAATTGACCTCTTCAGAAAAGAGCACGATATAAGTTCTATTACTCGTGAAGAAAATGAACTTCCAGCAACACTTATTAGTTTAACTAATGCTTTAAATAATGCTAATGAACAGCTAGTTATAAGTAAGGCGAAGTTTGATGCTGTTAACCAAGCTATAGCAGCAGGGCAGGCAGTTGTACCTCAACAGGATCAAACGGGTTTAACTGATCTTGAAAAAGAATACCGTAAGTTAACAGAAAGAATGGCTGAGTTTGATAAGCACTTTACCCGTGATTATTTGCAGTATAAAGGCTCGATGAAATATATACCTGAGCGGATTAAAGAATTAGAGAAGCAAATAAAATTAAAGCGTAAAACAGGAAAGGGGATTGTTAGAACTGAAGCAAGTCAAGAATACTATGCAGCAAAACAGGTTGTGGAAAAGGTTAGGAAACAGCTTGATAGTCATAAAATAAAAGCTACAAAATTCACAACATTGTTTTCTAAGCATCAAAAAATGTTAGATGATCTTGAATCAATGGAGCTTATGACCAGAGAAACACAAGATCGCTTAGTCAAAATACAAAGCACACAATACGATAAATATCCTCAAGTTGATGTAGTTGAACGAGCTAGCCTAAATATGCAGGCAGTAAGTCCAGATTATAAAATAGGGCTATATATTGTGTTGGCAGTATCATTATTCTTGGCTTTCTTTATTGTATGGCTTCGGGAATTTTTACTGCAAGACCCTGTGACAGATACTTCAAGCCCTTCTGATGTTCCTATGGCTACTTGGTTTGGAACGATGCAGCAAAATAAAGCAATTGATGAGCATAAAGAAGTTAACTTTCTTGAGCAAGAAAAACTAAGTGGTTTGCCTCAAGCTCTGGTATTTAAAAAAATATCTAATTTAGATATACAGTTATTGTTAAAGCATGCTGATAAGAATACACGGCAATTAATAATGTTGTTATTGTCAGGATTAAATTTAGAGGAAATATCGACTCTATCTATTGAGCAAGTAGAGTTTGAATCATCATCTATTCAACTATTAGGGCAATCTTCTCGAACTATACCTATTGGTAAAGTTCTACTGGAAAAGCTAAATGAATCTCTTCAGAATTCTACGTTATGGGAGGGGACGGATTTTTTGTCTGTAGATGAAATGAATGCCATGCTTTATTGTTCGGCTGTAGATATAGGATTAGATTCTTTACAGCAACCATTGGCTGATATTTTAAGAAAAAGCTATATTATTTACTTGGTTGAGCAGGGTGTTCGTTTAACTGCTTTGGCAGATATTGTTGGTGAGCAAACTCCGCTGGAGTTAGCTTCTTACGCAGTTTATTCCCCAGTAGGAAGTGGCTGTAGTATTGATAACATTCAGCTTATTTATCCTTTGTGTGATTAAAATTATAGCTGGTTAATTTAAGTTGTCACCCAGCATTTCTGTGGCGTGTGCAAGTGTTTGTTCGGTTATGTTAACGCCTCCCAACATTCTTGCTACCTCTTCAATTCGTTCAGCATGATTTAAATGGTTAACGGTCGAGGATGTTGTTTCTGACAGCTCTTTTTTAACGAATAAATGTTGATGGGCCTGTGATGCAACTTGAGGTAAGTGAGTAACACACAGCACTTGACGATTATTACTTAAACTACGCAGTTTTTGACCAACAATTTCGGCAATTCCTCCGCCAATTCCTGAGTCAACTTCATCGAAAATCATAGTGGGTGTGGTTTTGTCGGTGCTCGTTGTTACCTGTATGGCTAAGCTAATACGTGATAGCTCACCACCAGACGCTACTTTTGCCAAAGGTTTGGCGGGTAAACCAGGGTTTGCGCTAATTAAAAAATCAATCTTATCATTGCCATTAGCTTTTGGTGGTTCATCAGTTTTATGGCTGAGTTCTACAATAAAGTTACCTTGTGGCATACCTAATTCTTTTATCATTGCAGAAATGTTTTTTTCTAGTTTTTTAGCATTTTTACTGCGATTTTCAGATAATTTTAAACTGAGTTCTTGGTATTTTATGAGTAAGTCTTGAGCGTTTTTTGTTAGTTCTTCAATACGTTCACTGCTATGGCTGATATTATTTAATTCATTTTCCAGCTCCAAAGCAAGTTCGGGTATTTGTTCTGGGGTAGTTTGATGTTTACGGCTGATATCCTGAATAACGGCTATTTGACCTTCTAACCAATTTAAATGTTGAGGGTCTGCTTCTTGTTTTTCTAAAAAACTTCTTAATTGATGAGATGCTTCCTCTACTTGAATTTGAGCGCCAGATATCATTTCATTGATCTCAGTTAACTCGGGAGAAAATTGCGCTAGTTGAGTGAGTGTGGTGATGCTGTGATTTAGTATTTGATTGACTGATTGCTGGTCATTTTCATAGAGAGTATCAAGTTGTGACTGACCTTCGGTTAATATTTGTCCTAAATTTGCCAGTTTACTGTGTTCGTTCGATAAAGCAGGGTAATCAAAATTATCTAAGTCTAATTGCTGTAACTCTTCTAGTTGATAACGGATTAATTCTTCACGTTCTGTTTGGTCTGTGCTGGCTTTAATTAATGTGTTTAATTCAGTGTTGGTTTTTTTCCAAGCTTGATAGGCTTGATTAAGTTGGTCTAGTAATTTTTTATTTTTAGCAAAAACATCTAATAAATGTCGCTGTTGTTCAAGGTCTAGTAAGGTGAGGTGAGCATGTTGTCCGTGAATTTCAACTAATAGACTGCTTAGGGCTTTTAATGAATTAAGGGTGGTAGGGCGGTTATTAATGTAAGCTTTTGAACCGCCATCTTGATTGACTATACGGCGGATAAAGCATTGCTGTTCGTCATCAAGGTCATTATCCTGTAACCATTGTTTTGCTAGTGGGGCATCACTTAAGTCAAAGTCCAGGTTTATTTCTGCTCGTTTACTACCAGGGCGAACATAAGCAGAATCGGCCCTGTCACCTAAAGCTAAGCCCAGAGCTGTTAGTAAAATAGATTTACCTGCACCTGTTTCACCAGTGAGTACAGACATGCCTTTTTTAAGGTCTAAATCTAAGGATTTTACAATGGCGAGGTCAATAATATTAAGATTTAATAGCATATCTAGTTGTGGTAACCACTACTCCAGTTAAGTTTTTTTCTAAGGATATTGAAAAAATCATGATCTTCAGGGTGCAGTATTCTAATAGGGGTAGGGAGTCTTTTAATTAAAATTTTATCGTTAATAGATACCTTGGGTATCTCTAAATGATCACAGGTGACCAAAGCATTTATTTGATTTGTCTGACAAAAGCTTATTTCAATCTCAGATGAGTCGTCAATTACAATAGGTCTGTTAGATAGTGTGTGAGGGTTTAGAGGGACAAGGATTAATGCATTTAATGATGGATGTAAAATTGGGCCGCCAGCTGAAAGGGAATAAGCTGTTGAACCTGTAGGTGTGGAAATAATCAAACCATCTGAACGTTGAGAGTTTAAATAGACACCATTAATGTGTGTGACAATTTCAATCATACTGGGTGTAATCCAGCGATGGACAACAACTTCGTTGACAGCGGTTTCTTGGTGAATTACCTCACCATCTCGAATTATTTTAGCTTGTAGTAAGTAGCGTTTTTCCTCTAAATATTTACCTTGTAAGATGTCATCTAATTTATACTGAATCTGCTCGGGAGATATATCAACCAAGAAGCCAAGTCTACCCAGATTTATACCTATTAGAGGTATGTTGAAATCGACAATGGCTCTGGTCGCGGCTAGAAAAGTACCGTCGCCACCAATAGCAATGATCAGGTCACAGCGTTGGCCCAATAAGTCGGCTTCACAGGATTCTATGGAAGCTTGTGATAAAACTGCAGCTGATTTTGAATCAATAATTACATTGTAGTTTTTTTTGCATAAAAACTTGTGCACATTAGCAATTGTTTTGGCAATACGGGGGTCGCTGTATTTTCCAATGATGCCAATGGTATTAAATAGGGAATACATTGCAGTTGTATATATAAATTAAGTGATGGAAGGTGGATTATACAAAATAAACACACTAATGATAGTTGATCTCGAATTATTTGTATCTTACTTTAGGGTTATTTAACGAAAAGTAGCTATAAATTATATTTTCTTCATTAATTAAAATAAGACTGAAATGTAAAATTAGTTTTGCAAAATAAGACAAAGAAATTATAATGGTCGGTTCAGCAGAGATTTTGTTCTCTGTCCTTGCTTTACCATTTTGATAGGCAAAGTGGAAGGCTTAACCGAAAGGAGAAAATATGCGACATTATGAAATTGTCTTTTTAGTCCATCCTGACCAAAGTTCACAGGTTCAGGCAATGGTTGATCGTTATAAGGCTACTATTGAAGATGCTTCTGGTACAGTACATCGTTTAGAAGATTGGGGGCGTAGACATTTAGCTTACCCAATCAAGAAAATTCATAAAGCACATTATGTGTTAATGAACGTTGAATGTGACCAAGCAACTTTAGAAGAGTTGGAAAGTGGTTTTCGTTTCAATGATGCAATCTTGCGTAGCATGACTATTTTGAAGAAAGAAGCTGTTACTGACGCTTCTCTTATTGCAGCGGCAAACGTAGAAGAAGCTAAAGTTGCTGAAGTTAAAGCAGCAGAAGCTAAAGCAGCAGCAACAGCTGAAGAAGCAGCAAAAAAGTCAGAAGCTAAAGAAGAAAAAACTTCTGAAGATTCTTAATTAACGATTAGAGAGGATTATCATGGCAAGTAACATGAGACGTAAAAAAATGAGTAGCTTTGGTGTTGAAGGCTCTCCAGAGATTGATTATAAAAATCTTGATTTATTAAGTGAATACGTAACAGAAACAGGAAAAATTGTTCCTAGTCGTATCACTGGAACACCTGCGAAATATCAAAGACAATTGTCAACAGCAATAAAACAAGCTCGTTATATTGCATTGTTGCCATTCTGCGACGCGCACAAATAATTAAACGGGTAGGATAAGTGAAGTTTTTAGCAGCATTTATAATGAAAGGGCGTATGCAAGCTATGATGGTTGCTTCATCTTTAGCATTGCTGTCTTTACTTTTTCCTCCCGTAAGCATTGTAAGTTCAGCATCTGTATCATTAGTTACACTTAGAAGAGGCGGAAATGAAGGGCTTTATGTTCTTATCTTTTCTTGTCTTTCTGCTGGGATATTAAGTTTTTTTCTTTTTGGAAATGTACAATTTGCATTACTGTATGGCTTAGTCTTATGGCTACCTATTTGGTTGATTTCAATTGCATTAAGAGAAGGAAGGCATTTATCTGTAGCAATACAGATAGCTGTATTATTTGGCATGATAGGGGTTTTAGGCTTTTATCTTTTTGTTAATGATCCAGCTATATTATGGCAATCAGTGTTGAGCGTAATGGTTCAGCCTATGTTGGCTAATAATCCTGATGTGCCTCTAGAGGAAGTAACGCAGTCAATAGCTGTTTTTTCTCATTTTATGACAGGTGCTATTGCAGCAGCATCAGTATATGGATTGCTATCTGGTCTTTTTTTGGCTAGATGGTGGCAAGCAGTACTCTATAACCCCGGTGGTTTTAGAGCGGAATATTTATCACTTCAGGCTAACCCTAAAGTGGCTTTAGCAAGTTTTATATTGGTTGCAATAGCAGGGCTTAGCTCTGGTTTTGTGGCAGAACTTTGCTGGAATGTTTCGATTTTATTTGTTGTTTTATATGCCTTTATTGGTATGGCAGTTTTACATTCTGTGTTTTTAGAAGTAAAAACAAAGCGGTTTGCTGTCCCTTTATTGTATATATCACTGGTGCTTGTCCCACACGTTATCGCTATCGTGGTAATGGTTGGAGTTCTTGATACTTGGTTGGACTTACGAAGTAAAATTTTAAATAAAAAGAACATATAGATGTTCTTGTAATTCGATGAAAATCGATTTAAAAGGGGTATAAAAGATGGAAGTTATTCTTCTTGAAAAAGTAGCTAACTTAGGAAACCTAGGTGATAAAGTTACTATTAAGTCTGGTTACGGTAGAAATTATCTTGTTCCACAAGGTAAAGCAGTTGCCGCAACTGAAGATAAAATTAAAGAATTCGAAGCACGTCGTGCAGAGCTTGAAAAAGCAGCTGCAGAGAAATTAGCAGCTGCTAATGCTCGTGGTGCTGCTTTGGAAAAATTAACTATTGTTATTTCGCATAAAGCGGGTGATGAAGGTAAATTGTTCGGTTCTGTTGGTACGCAAAATATTGCGGATGCTATTACAGAGGCGGGCGCTAAAGTTGAGAAGCATGAAGTAAGAATGCCAGATGGTGTGATTCGTCATCTTGGTACTTATGATATTGATGTAAATCTACATACTGATGTTGTAAAAACAATGTCAATTGAGATTGCAGCTGAGGCGTAAGTAAATATGATCATCGTAACCGGGGGCGCAGGTTTTATTGGTAGTAACTTAGTGCTGGGTTTAAACCAGCGCGGTTACGATGATATTATAGTGGTAGATGATCTGACAAACGGGATAAAGTATAAAAACCTAGTTGATTGTCAGATTGCAGATTATCTGGATAAAAAAGATTTTTTGCAGAAAGTTCAGCAAGGGTTTTTTCCTGCTGAAAAGATTAAAGCTATTTTTCATCAAGGTGCATGTTCAACCACAACAGAGTGGAATGGGCAGTATATGATGGAAAATAATTATGAATATACTAAAGTTTTATTCCATTATTGTCAGGCGCATAAAATCCCTCTGATTTATGCATCCAGCGCCGCTGTGTATGGCTCTGATAATAATTTCAAAGAAAAGCTAGAATATGAAGGGCCGTTAAATGTTTATGGCTATTCAAAATTTCAGTTTGATCAATATTTACGTAAACAACAATCTAAATTAACTGCGCAAGTGGTAGGGTTACGTTATTTTAATGTTTATGGTCCGCATGAAGAGCACAAAGGTGGTATGGCAAGTGTGGCTTTTCATTTAAATAATCAAATAAAAGAATCTGATACTATTCGACTTTTCGAAGGTTGTGATGGCTATGGTAATGGCGAGCAACAACGTGATTTTGTATATATAGAAGATGTTGTAGATATTAATTTATGGTTCTTAGATAACCCAGATGTTTCAGGTATATATAATACTGGGACAGGGCGTAGCCAAACATTTAACGATGTTGCTAATGCCGTATTGGCTTATCATCAAAAAGGTATATTGGAATATATTCCATTTCCAGAGCATTTAAAAGGTTGTTATCAAAGTTTTACTGAAGCAAATTTAGAAAACTTAAGGGCAGCAGGGTGTGATCATCAATTTAAATCTGTGGAACAAGGTGTTCGTTTGTACATGGAATGGTTGAATAAATAATTTATAAATAAAGGTGTTTTATGCGGTTAATATATACGCTATTGTTTTACCTTTTAACACCTATTATTCTGTTACGTCTTTATTGGCGTGGCTTTAAAGCACCTGAATATAGAAAGCGCTGGAAAGAACGTCTGGCGATATATCAAGAAAAATTTCCCAATGATGTAATCTGGATACATGCTGTTTCTGTTGGTGAAGCTGAAGCGGTGTTTCCTTTGGTTAAAAGATTACAGCAGCAATATCCCTCAACTCAATTCCTGCTTACAACAACTACGCCCACAGGTTCGGCTAGAGTAAAAGATGTGTTAGCTGATACGGTATCTCATGTTTATTTACCTTATGATTTACCTTGTGTAGTTAATCGATTTTTTGCTGCTTTTAAACCAAAAATTGCAATTGTAATGGAAAAAGAAATTTGGCCAAACCTTTATGCCAGTTGTGCAAAAAACAATATTCCTTTATTAATTATTAATGCAAGATTGTCTGCTAATTCTGCAAAAGCTTATAAAAAAATACCGGCGTTAGTCAAGCCAGCATTAAGTGCTGTGAGCCAGATAGCTACGCAAACTGAGGAAGATAGGCAAAGGTTTATTGAGATTGGTGCAAAAGGAAACACGACCAAAGTTTCAGGTAATATAAAATTTGATTTAAGCTTGGGTAATGATATTAGTAAGCAAGCTAATAAGATAAAAATACAGTTATTTTCAGAACGATTTGTGTGGCTTATAGCGAGTACCCATGAAAAAGAAGAAGAAATATTTTTTGATATTTATCCGCAGTTAAAAAAGCAAATTCCTGAACTATTATTAATGATCGTTCCTCGTCATCCAGAGCGATTTAATCAGGTCAAACAAATTGCTGAAAAAATGCAACTTAATACCTGCATACGAAGTCAAAACCAGCAATGTTTAGTAGAAACTGATGTTTATATTGCAGATACCATGGGAGAGCTAAAACTGCTCTATGGTGTGGCGGATATATGTTTTGTTGGTGGTAGTATGGTGCCTGTAGGTGGGCATAATATTTTGGAACCTGCTGCTGTGGGTGTGCCCATAATGTTTGGGCCATATATGGTTAATTTTAAAGATATTGTCCGAAATGTATTGGATTTGAAAGCTGCAATTCAATGTGAGAATAAAGATATGCTGATTGAAACGGCATTACATTTATATCGTAATGCTGCTTATAGAAATGAGATAGTTGCTAGGGCTAAGCAGTTTGTAATAAGTAATCAAGGTGCAACAGAAATTACTGCGCAGACAATCTCAGGTTTAATGGCTAATGATTCATCACAAATAAAAGAGTCATAATAAAAAATATTTCAAAAGATAGTAAGCGTCCTTGAATTTCAAAAAGTGACTTTTTTGAAAGTATATGAAATCTGCTAGCATCTTGTTCGCAATATAAAATCCCAATTATTCCGGCTGGTATTAGAAAGAATAGAAAATGATAAACTTCCTGTCTATGATGGAATAGTAAATCAGAGGCTAGATGAGAAAGAATGAATGCGAAAAAACAAGTGCTTACAAACCATGTGCTAAGCTCCATAGGGTAATATTTTATACGGAACATTTCTTTGTTTTTTGTATGGTGAAGAATATTGGTTCTTGATGAGGAATAAAGAACAGGTAGGTAAAAGTAGAAAATAAAGGCACTGAGGGGGTACATTGCTAAAGAAATGTGCTTTAAAAGTGATAGGCCAAATGCAAGTACAATGGCTAAAAATAATGGAATAGAATGCATAATATTGACTTAATTCTAAAGAGTTAGGGCTCAGTTTTCGTTAAAGAAAAAGTTGTATATTCTGGTGGTATATTTAACCATTATAACTCATGCCACTGATTAGGCTGGTTATTATAAGGTTTTGATTTGGTGTTGAATGCTTTAATTAGGTTTATTATTTTATAGTGCAGAAGGTGTTATTAATGAAAAGTATGGTTGAGAAAAAGAAAAGCAAATGAGACAAATTATTTTGATGGCACTGTGCCTGTTTCAAATAAACTTGCTATATGCAAAGCCGGTTCAAGTTATTAAAATTAGCTATATTACCCAAGAAAAAAAGATCCCAGCAGCTTTATCAAATTTAGATGCTTTTATTCAAAACCAGGGCATGATGGGTGCGAATATTGCAACTGATGACAATAATACGACAGGGCAATTTACGGGGCAAAAATTTGAATTAAACCGAATTATTGCTCCCGTTGAGGCTGATTTGGTTAAATTGTTTAAGCAACAGGTTAGTGATGATACCCCCTTTATTATTACAAATTTAGCTGCTAAGAAATTAAAACAGTTGGTCGATCTTGATGTTGCTAAAGATAAGCTTTTTTTTGATGCGACAACTATAGATGATGATTTAAGAAATAAGCAGTGTAGAGACAATGTTTTACACTTATTACCGAGTCGATCAATGCGAGCTGATGCATTAGCTCAATATATGATGAAGAAAAAATGGACTCAGTGGTTTTTAGTCAAAGGTATGGCAGAAGAAGATGAACTTTATGCTATAGCACTTAAACGAGCTGCAAATCGGTTTGGCATCACAGTTGTTGAAGAAAAACAGTGGACACATACCTATGATGCTCGTAGAACAGCACAATCAGATGTGCCTGTTTTTACCCAGGGAGTCGATTATGATGTGTTAGTTGTTGCGGATGAACAAGGCTTGTTTGGAGAGTATTTTGATTATAGAAGCTGGATTCCCAGACCTGTTATAGGAACCCAAGGTTTAGTACCTACAGCATGGCATCAAACACATGAACAATGGGGTGCTGTGCAAATACAAAATCGATTTAAAGTTCTAGCTGGACGAAAAATGCAAGAACAAGATTATGGGGCGTATTTGGCAGCTAGATCAATAGGTGAAGCGGTAGTAAGAACCAAATCAAATAAAATGAAGATAATAAAAGATTATTTGATGGGTAATGAATTCGCTTTACAGGGTTATAAGGGAAAAGCTTTATCCTTTAGGTCGTGGAATGGTCAATTAAGACAACCAGTATTACTTGCAGCAGCAAGGTCGCTAGTTTCTGTTGCACCTCTGGATGGATTTTTACACCCTAAAACTGAATTAGATACATTAGGTTTTGATAAGGCTGAATCTAGCTGTAATCGTATGATAGAAAGTAATGGTGAGGTACCTTTAGAGGTAAACACTAAAAACGTAAATGGTTTTGAAGAAACTGTGAATAAGTTGATTCAGCAATTAATGAATTATTATAATAATTTAAATGGAAATAAATAAAATGAAACAGAATCTTTTTGGGGTGGCTCTAGTCAGTGCTTGTTTGAGTTTATCCGTTCATGCTGAAACAGTTATTGTTACTTTAGAAAAAGATAATGCTTTGGCAGTTATTGATCCGGTTGAAGGTAAGTTGATTAAAACTGTGCCGATTGGGCAGCGTCCAAGAGGTATTGCCTTAAGTCCTGATAATAAATATTTGTATGTAGCTACCAGTGATGACAATACGGTTAAAATTATTAATGCTGATACCTATGAAGAAGTCGGGCAATTACCATCAGGGGAAGATCCAGAAACATTTGCATTAAACCCTGCAGGTGATCGATTGTATGTTTCTAATGAAGATGATCATTTGGTTACAGTGATTGATACCGTGAGTAAAAAAGCAATCGCAGAGGTTAAAGTAGGGATAGAGCCAGAAGGTATTGCTGTTAGTTCAGATAATCAATGGGTTGTTAGTGCATCTGAAACAACTAATATGATTCACTGGATTGATGTAAAAACCAATCAAATTGTAGAAAATACTTTAGTTGATGCGCGTCCTAGAGCAGCAAATTTTACGGCAGATAATACTCAGTTATGGGTTACTTCTGAAATGGCTGGCACTTTAATGATATTGGATGTGGCAACAAAACAAATCATTAAAAAAATAAAACTAGATATTCAAGGGCTTACAGCAGATAAAATACAGCCTGTTGGGGTGGTGATCGATAATGAAAGGCGTTGGGGTTATGTAGCAATAGGGCCAGCTAATCGGGTCGCTGTTATTAATGCTCAGACATTGGAAGTTGAAAAGTTTTTATTAGTGGGTCAAAGAGTCTGGAATTTAGCTTTTTCACCTGACCAAAAAAGGTTATATACCACTAATGGCCGTAGCAATGATGTTTCAATCATTGATTTGGAAAATCATAAAGTTACAAAATCTGTCGGTGTAGGGCGGTTTCCATGGGGAATTGTTTCAAAGCCATGAATGATAAAAAAATACAAGATATTGCTTCTTTAGAAATTGCAGGTTTAAGTTTTTCTTATGGTGGGAAAAAAGCACTCGATAATGTGACTTTTTCAGTTAATTCAGCTGAATGTGCGATTTTATTAGGCCCTAATGGTGCTGGAAAAAGCACCTTATTTTCACTTATTACTCGGCTATATGATTCGCATATAGGGAAAATTGAGTTGTGTGGCTTTGATGTAAAGCAACAAACACGGCAGGCTTTATCTAAGTTAGGCGTTGTGTTTCAGCAAACAACATTAGACTTAGATTTGACGGTTATGCAAAATTTGCGTTATCACGCAGCCTTGCATGGAATGAATCGGAAGCAGGCTAACGAAAGGATTCAGGAAGAGCTAGAGAGGTTATCCATGTATGACCGTAGGATGGAAACAGTTCGTCAGCTTAATGGTGGGCATAAAAGACGGGTAGAAATTGCCAGAGCATTGTTGCATCAACCTTCATTGTTACTGTTGGATGAACCTACTGTTGGTCTTGATGTTCCCAGTAGAAAATCCATTGTGGAACATGTGCATAGATTGGTGGATGATCATGGCTTGTCCGTGCTTTGGGCAACTCATTTAATTGATGAGATAGCAGCTGATGATCAATTAATTATTTTGCATCAAGGCCAAATAAAATTAAAAGGGTCTGTGAATAATGTTTTGCAGGCGACGGGTACTGAGTCTATCAATGATGCGTTTAAGAAATTAACTCAAGGAGCAAAAGGATGAATATCCTTCATTATTGGCGTGCCATGAGTGGGATTATTGGACGAGAACTTTGGCGCTTTATTAAACAAAGAGAGCGTTTTGTTTCAGCATTAGTACGTCCTTTGGTTTGGTTATTTATTTTTGCAGCTGGGTTTAGGGCAGCATTAGGTTTGGCAATTACACCACCTTATGAAACCTATATATTGTATGAGGTATATATTACGCCAGGCTTAATGGGAATGATTCAGTTATTTAATGGTATGCAAAGTTCTTTATCCATGGTTTATGATAGAGAAATGGGAAGTATGCGGATTTTAATGGTATGCCCCTTGCCGCGTTGGTTTTTACTGTTAAGCAAATTGGTAGCGGGGGTCGCTGTTTCTATTCTGCAAGTTTATGTCTTTTTACTTATCGCTTGGTTTTACGGTATTGAGGCGCCATGGGAAGGCTATTTTTTTGTATTGCCAGCATTAGTGCTTGCAGGGGCGATGCTTGGAGCATTAGGTCTATTGTTGTCTTCTTTTATTAAGCAGTTAGAAAACTTTGCCGGTGTTATGAACTTTGTTATTTTCCCTATGTTTTTTATGTCAACAGCATTGTATCCATTGTGGAAAATGAAGGAGTCTAGTGAATGGCTTCATCATCTCGCATTTTTCAACCCATTTTCTCAAGCGGTTGAGTTGATAAGGTTTTCTCTTTATGGGCAATTTAATGGTTTTGCATTTACTTATACCTTTGTTGCCTTTTGTATTTTTATGCTTGTTGCAGTTCTAGGGTATAACCCATCAAAAGGCATGATGATGAAAAAAGGAGGAAGGTGATGCAAGTGTATGAAAACTCCATAAACAATTCTTTGATTTAGGCTAAGCTTAAGTCATCTTATCAAAAAAATACTATCAGGTAGTTCGTGAAAAATTCTTTTTTTCTTGTTATCCCGGCACAAAGTAACAGCCCAGAACGGCTGTCGCCTTACGGAAAGGATGCGGTGAATCAATGGATTTTAGAATTGCCAACAGCAAACCCTAGTTTATCAACGCGTTTACTGTTTGATTTTATCGAAGATCTAAATAAAGTTGATATGCCTGCCCAACAAAGGCTTGATGTTTTAGAGTTGATAAGACCCTCTTTTTTACTTATTGAAGATTATTTGCGATCTCGGTTATTGGTTGCAGGCTTTCCTAAAGGTGAAAATGAACAAAAAATATTTAATGTTCTTATTTTAATAGAAAGAAGCTTTGCTGTAGGTTATTGGGTAATTATTCGTGAAATAACGCGTCGTGATACCGGGTGGTTTAAAGCACGGAATGTACCCTTGGCAATTCAGCGTACAATAAAGGGACTCAGTGAGATTGTTGTTACTCATTATATGATGTTTAGGGCTGTACCTGACTGGATTTGGATTGATTTACATTCCTTATACAAGTTAAGTGTCAGAGCAAAAAAAGAAACTACTAAAGTGCCTGATATTACACGCTTACCAAGTAAAGTAAGTACGTCGGAAGAATGTTATAAACAAGTTTTGCTTTTAAGTCTGGCGGAGCCTTCTGGTTTAATGCAAAAAGAAATTGCTCAAGTGTATAGGTTTATAGGTAATATTTGCCAATACATAAGTATTGAAAAGCAAGCGGTAAAAGATCAAAAAGGACAGTGTATTGTTTTAATGGATGAAGATACCAAGCCTTTTTGGCAGAAAGATGGAGGCCAGCCTGATTCTTCTATGATGTATATGGATTTATTGAGGCTATATAAAGCATTACAGGGATCCAATAAATATATTGATAATGAAGATGCCAGGTTTAGCTCTCTTATTAAGCAAAATAAAGCATCAGAAAAAATGTCAGCAAGTTTGTTTATGTATTTACAGCGCTGCTGGATGGGGGAGACATTTTCTGGGGGTGATTTTTTTGGAGATCGCTTAGATAGGTATATCTCAATTGGACTTGATGCTACGCATTTATTACAAAGTGATTCAAAAACGAGAGGTGGAGAGGAGGCTCTTGAGTTTTTGGCTGAATCTTTTTCTGATAGAGAATTAGCTTGTACTTTCGAGCAAGAGGGAGTTTTGTCTATTGGAAGTCTTGTTAGCTTTAGAAAAACAAATGAGCCAGAAAGTAAGCGTGTTTTGAGTGTTGTAAAAAAAATAACAATACCCGCGCAAAGTGAAAAAATTGTTTTTGAATTGGCTGCAATCAGTCCTGTATCTTATGCTGTGAGCTATGTTAATCTTGATGCTGATGTGAAAGATATGGATGACTCGCATCATAAGGCTTTATTGTATGGTGTTAAAGATAAGTCAGGAGAGAAAAGTTTTATAATAGTGGAATCTTTTATGCATAAAAATGATGATGGCTTGAGGCTTTTTATGGGTGGAAAAAATTTCCCTATTATTTTAGGAAATAGAAAAAATATAGGTTTGGGCTATTGGCAATTTGAATGCAGGCAAATTGAAGAGAAACAAGTTGAGCAGATATCCAAGAAAAAGGGCTATGATTTTATTTAATAGAGCCGCCCTTAGGTAATTTTTTTCTATAAATAACAATGATGACTTGAAAAGTTTCGTTATCATGGTACCTTTAGCAGTCAATTATTATAATAATAAAAAAACGTATAATAATGTAGAAATAGGATTTTCCTTTTTGATTTTTACGTTTTGAATTTTTTGTTTAAGAGGAGATAAGTATGAGTGATGATAAAAACTTGAATGATTCAGTTGAAGAAGTAGTTGAAACTGTAACTGAAGCAGTCGAAGAAGCTGTTGAAACAGTAACTGAAACGGTAGAAGAAGGTAATGCGGTTTCAAAAATAATGGATTTAAAAGATTCAAATCCAAAAGTATTTTTTGGCGCGATTGCTGGATTAGTAGTTGTTATTCTTTTGATGGTAATGGGTGGTGGCGGAAGTAATAAACCTGTTCAGCAGTCTAGACAAGTTAATTTATCTGTTGGAAGTACTTATTCTTTAAAGGGTATTAATAGTTATGGGTCTAATGCAAAAATTAGATTAGTTGCAGTTCCTGGTTCAATGGCAGCTTATGATGAATCAGAAAAAGAAGGGAATGAAGGAAGCTGTAAAGATATGTCTGAAGGAACAAAAGTTAAGTTATTAAAAATACAAGAAGCATTTGGTGGTGCAAAGTTTGTTGAACTTGAAATTCTTGATGCTGCTGGTTGTGAAGGTCGAAAAGGCTGGGCTTCTGCGGCTAATTTAATTTAATATTAAATTAGTTGTTGACAGACTTGTGATACAGGCTATAATAGCTGAATAAATTGATTAGCGGGAATAGCTCAGCTGGTAGAGCACAACCTTGCCAAGGTTGGGGTCGCGAGTTCGAATCTCGTTTCCCGCTCCAATATATTCCAAAAAAGCCGCGTTTATCGCGGCTTTTTTATTGATTTCGATTTACCTATTTAAGGCTGCTTAGCAAATCGGTTATGCAGTGGATTGCAAATCCATCTAGGGCGGTTCGATTCCGCCAGCAGCCTCCATTTATATCGTTTTACAATTGATTAGCGGGAATAGCTCAGCTGGTAGAGCACAACCTTGCCAAGGTTGGGGTCGCGAGTTCGAATCTCGTTTCCCGCTCCAATATAGTTTAAAAAAGCCGCGTTTATCGCGGCTTTTTTATGGCTATGTCACCGTTAAGTGTGGATTTTGTTAGATCTGTAAGTCCTCTCCTGCTGGAGAGGGTTTGGGTGAGGAGAAAACAAACAGTATGTAATTCCAATTTTCTTTTATCTCTTGATTTACAAGAAAATATTAAAGAATAAGAGAATTATTTAATTTCTCCTCACCCCACCCTCTCCAGCAGGAGAGGGCTTTTAAGAGCCACTTCAACTTTTCAACACTTAACGGTGACATAGCCTTTTTTATTGGAATCAATTTTTCAGTACATTCTATTTGTATAGCGCTTTTTCTAAGCTTTATTTCGCACTATTATTCTCTGCTCAACTGATTTTTATCGGTTCAACAAGGTATAATATTTGTTTTTTATAAATCGCATAGAGCAATGGCAACAAAATCAATTTTTTCTCCTGAATTACCTTTAGATAGTGGACGGTTTTTATCTTGGACGGGGTTAAAAGGTTGTGGGGATTCTCTGGCCATTGCGTCTGCCATTAAAAATGAAAGCCGACTGTTTGTTATTGTTACTCCAGATAATCAAACAGCTTTACGATTAGAGCATGAGTTGTTGTTTTTCTTAAATGACGAATATCCTATTTTACATTTTCCTGATTGGGAAACATTACCCTACGATGTCTTCTCACCTTTACCTGAGATAATTTCAGAGCGATTAAAAACACTTGCCGTATTACCTGAAACTAAAAGAGGGGCGTTAGTCGTTTCTGTTGCTACTTTAATGCATCGATTAGCACCTAGAGAGCATGTTTTAGCGCATAGTTTTTCTATTGAGGTTGGTGGTTTATTTAATATGGATTTAAACCGTATTAAATTAGAAAGTGTTGGCTACCAATGTGTTTCTCAGGTTTATCAGCATGCTGAATTTGCAGTAAGAGGATCAATTGTTGATTTGTTTCCTATGGGAAGTAAGTTGCCTTATCGAATAGAATTATTTGATGATGATATTGAGTCTATCCGAACTTTTGATCCTGAAACTCAAAGATCATTGGATAAAATAGACAAAGTTCAGCTGTTTCCGGCCAGAGAGTTTCCTTTTACTGATGAGGCTATCAAGCATTTTCGTCAAGCGTTTAGAAGCGAGTTTCCTGAGGTTTCCCCTAAAAATATTTTATATCTAGATGTTAGTAAAGGTATTGCACCAGGAGGTATTGAATATTATTTCCCATTATTTATAGATAATACTGAAACTTTATTCGATTATTTACCTAAAACAACGGTATTGGTGTTACCTGAGATTGCTGAAAGTGCCGCAACTACTTTTTATGCTGAGGCTGAGGAGCGGTTTCAGCAACGAAAGTATGATGTTAATCGTCCTTTACTAGAACCTGCAAAGTTATTTCTTTCTGCAACTGAATTACAGCAACAAGTAGATGGTTTTTCCAGGGTGATGTTAACTGAGCAAGGGGAAAATACCACCCAATTTGCTTGTCAGTCCTTACCTGATGTTACTATCGATGCTCGATTGAAAGATCCTGCAAGCCGAATATTGGCTTTTTTAAAGGAGTTTACCGGCAGAGTTTTGTTTGTAGCTGAAACTGCCGGCCATAGAGAGGGTTTAATTGATAAGCTAAAAGTATTTAAAATAATACTAAAGCAAGTCGATTGTTGGCAGGCTTTTTTAGATGAGGAGAAGTCTCCTTGTATTTTGGTCGCTCCCATGGATCATGGCTTGTTATTAGCTGATCCGGCCATTGCTATTATTACGGAAAGGCAATTAAGTGGAGAAAAGGTTCAGCAGCGTCGAAGACGACGGAAATCAGCGGCGAAAGAATTAGAAAATATTTTTAATAACCTGAATGAGCTGACAATAGGATCGCCTGTTGTTCATCAGGAGCATGGTGTTGGGCGTTATTTAGGTTTGCAAACACTTGATATTGGTGGAATTACTTCTGAGTTTTTAACTTTGGAATATGCCAATGATGACAAGCTTTATGTGCCTGTTTCCTCGTTGCAATTAATCGGGCGATACAGTGGAGCAAGTGCCGAAAGTGCGCCGCTGCATAAATTGGGTAGTGATCGCTGGAGTAAAGCAAAGAAAAAAGCGATGGAACGTGCACGAGATGTGGCGGCGGAGTTGCTGGATATTCATGCTAAACGGGCTGCTAAGGCTGGTCATGCCTTTAAGGTAGAAAACGCAGAGTATTTATCTTTTTCTGATGCATTTCCTTTTGAAGAAACGCCAGATCAAAAATCAGCTATTGAGGCTTTGTATCAAGATATGTTGGGTCAGCAACCTATGGATAGAGTAATCTGTGGGGATGTTGGCTTTGGTAAGACAGAAGTGGCTATGCGAGCAGCTTTTGTTGCCGTACAAAGTACTAAGCAAGTAGCTGTATTGGTACCTACTACTTTATTGGCTCAGCAACATTATCAAAATTTCAGAGACCGTTTTGCTGATTGGCCTGTGCGCGTTGAAGTGATGTCTCGTTTTGTGACAGCAAAACAGCAAAAAGGGGTTGTAGAAGCGCTTGCTGAGGGTAAGGTTGATATTGTTATTGGTACTCATAAATTACTCTCAAAAGAAATAAAGTACAAAGAATTAGGTTTGGTTATTATTGATGAAGAGCATCGTTTTGGTGTTCGTCAGAAAGAGCACTTTAAGAAATTACGTCATGAATTAGATTTGCTAACCTTGACGGCAACGCCAATTCCAAGAACTTTAAATATGGCTATGGCAGGATTAAGGGATATTTCTATCATTGCTAGTCCTCCACCTAATCGTCATCCCATTAAGACATTTATTAGTGAATGGATAGATGTACAAATTCAAGAAGCCTGTCAAAGAGAAATTAAACGAGGTGGGCAGGTTTTCTTTTTACATAACGATGTAAAAAGTATGGATAAAATGGCGCGAGAAATTGAAAGTTTAGTGCCAGAAGCGCGGGTTCAAATAGCTCATGGTCAAATGGCTGAGCGAGAGCTTGAGCAAATTATGCTGGACTTTTATCACCAACGATTTAATTTGTTACTGAGTACCACTATTATTGAGAGTGGGATTGATATTCCTACCGCAAATACTATTATTATCAATCGGGCTGATAAACTAGGTTTAGCGCAGTTGCATCAATTGCGAGGGCGAGTAGGGCGCTCACATCATCGAGCTTATGCATATTTTATTGTGCCTCCAAAGTCCTTAATGAGTAAAGATGCGGTCAAGCGATTGGAGGCATTAGAAACCTCGGGTGAGTTGGGCGCAGGGTTTATGTTGTCCTCTCATGATATGGAAATTAGAGGTGCTGGTGAGTTGTTGGGTGATGGGCAAAGTGGACAAATTCAAGAAATAGGCTTTACTTTATATACTGAATTATTAGAAAGAGCTGTTGACGCATTAAAATCAGGTAAGCAGCCAGAACTTGATGCACCATTAGAAATGGGGCCAGAAGTTGACTTGCAAGAACAAGCTTTAATACCAGAAGACTATTTGCCGGATATTCATGCGCGTTTGGTTTTGTATAAGCGTATTTCAAGTGCTGAAAATGATCAAGAATTAAGGGCTTTAAAGGTTGAAATGATTGATAGGTTTGGCTTGCTACCCGATGCAGTCAAGGTATTGTTTAGTGTGACTGCTCTTAAGCAACAAGCAGAACCTTTAGGAATAAAGAAAATTGATGCTCATATAGCCGGCGGTCGTATTATTTTTGGAACAGAGCCAAAAATAAATACAGAGCAGTTGATACGCTTAATTCAAACACAAGCTCAATGTTACAAGTTTGATGGAGTTGATAAGTTAAGGTTCACTAAAGAATTTGATGGTGTGGAAGAAAAGATTGATTTTATAATTACTTTGTTAAATGAATTAACACCTGCATAGCTCAGGTTTAGGATAAAAAATGATAACTAGCAATAAACTCATCTTTTTTATATTTTTAGCTCTACTGGGATTTAATGTTTCAGCAAATGAGCGATTGTATAAAATTGAATTACTGGTTTTTGCACAAGATATGCCAAATACCGAAGTGTTTGATCAAACTGAGAGCCAAATTAACTGGCCTAAGAGGTTAGTTAGTCGGTCGGAATTTAACAGTGTAAGTTCCGACAATATGAATTTTCATGCAAGTTATGCGCGTTTAGCCAGAAGTCAAAACTATCAACCATTAGTTCATACGGCATGGATACAAAGCGTGAAATCTAACCAATTAAGTCAGGCTGTAAAAATTTCTAACCCAGAAGGCACCATAAATGGTTTTTTTCGACTGCAGCGTGGTCACCTTGTACATATGATTGCTGATTTTGAGTATTCAGTGGATTCAGTTATTTATCGATTAAATGAGAAACGTCGCTTTAAATTAAACGAGGTACATTATTTAGACCATCCTAAATTTGCTGTAATTGCTCGTGTTTCTCCGGTAGAAGTTTGATTTATGGCTATTGTAAAACCTGTCGACTCAATTGAGTCGCCCTGTATAAGAAATTGTTGTTTGGATGAAAATGATATTTGTATGGGGTGTTTTCGTTCTTTAATAGAAATAACTCAATGGACAGTTGTTGATGAAGAGGCGAGGGAAGGTTTTTTAAAAAACTGTGAGTTACGAAAATCAAATCATAAAAAATAGGTTTTTGATTTATAGAGGGCTTGTTGGGTTATAATACCCAACATTTTTACCCAATCATAATGATTAGGGGTGGTAGTAGATTTAGCTTGGAGTATCTACAAACGAATATGGCGCAAAAACTTTTTATACAGACAAATGGTTGTCAAATGAATGAGTACGATTCCGATAAAATGCGGGATGTACTACAGGCTTCACATAAAATGGAAATGACAGAAATTCCAGAAGAAGCTGATGTTTTAATCTTGAATACTTGTTCAATCAGAGAAAAAGCACAGGAAAAAGTATTTTCTGCTGTTGGTCGCTGGCGGAAAATGAAAGAGAAACGGCCAGAGATGGTAATTGCTGTGGGTGGTTGTGTTGCAAGCCAAGAAGGTGCAGCAATTCAAAAAAGAGCGCCTTATGTAGACATAGTGTTTGGTCCGCAAACACTGCATAGATTACCTGAATTATTAGATGAAGCGCGTAGTACGCATAAGCGTGTGGTTGATATTTCTTTTCCTGAAATAGAAAAGTTTGATGCATTGCCCGAGCCTCGTGCAGAAGGCCCCAAAGCTTTCGTATCAATTATGGAAGGTTGCAGTAAATATTGTACTTTTTGTGTTGTTCCTTATACGCGTGGTGAAGAGATTAGTCGTCCATTAAATGATGTGATTGCTGAAATATCTTCATTAGCTAAGCAAGGTGTGCGCGAAATTAATTTACTTGGGCAAAATGTAAATGCTTATCGCGGTGAAATGGAAGATAATGAAATAGCTGAGTTTTCTTTGTTATTACATTATGTTGCTGCTGTAGAGGGTATAGATAGAATTCGCTTTACTACTTCTCACCCAGCAGAATACACCGATGATATTATTGAAGCATTTGCTGAAATCCCTCAATTAGTTAATCATTTACATCTGCCGGTACAAAGTGGCAGTGATAATATTTTAACTAATATGAAGCGAGGATATACTCGGGCTGATTATCTTGAAATTATGAATAAGATGAAAGCAGTTCGTCCAAATATTAGTTTATCTTCTGATTTTATTATTGGTTTTCCAGGGGAAACTGAAGAAGAATTTGAAGAAACCATGGCTTTAATTGAAGAAGTTGGTTTTGATTTTTCCTATAGTTTTATATATAGCGCAAGACCTGGGACGCCAGCAGCTGAATTAGCCGATGATGTATCAGAAGAAACCAAAAAACAGCGCCTTAAAAAGTTAAAAACTCGCCTGGATGAAATGACTCAGGATATCTCAAAGAATATGATTGATACGGTTCAAACGGTATTGGTTGATGGTGTTTCAAAAAAGAACCCTCTGCAAATGACCGGAAGAACTGAAAATAATCGTGTTGTTAACTTTACGGCTCACCCTCGTTTAGCAGGACAGTTTGTAGATGTTGTAATTACAGAAGCCTTACCTAATTCTTTAAGGGCTCGTTTAGTCGAGTCTTCTATTGATAAAATCTTAAATAAATAGTCTTAATACATTGTCAGAATTACAAATATCAAAAGAAATAACTTTATTGCCTGCCGATAATGGCAGGTTAGCGAACCTTTGTGGGCAATTTGATGTGCATTTGCATCAAATTGAAAAACGATTAAAAGTAGAAATAGCTAATCGTGGTAACCAGTTTAAAGTAACTGGTTTTGCTAATGCTGTGCAGGCGGCTAGTGTTGTTGTGCAAAAATTATTTGATATAACAAATGAAGAACAGCTAACCCCAGAAACTATCCATTTATCAATGCAAGATTCAAATATAGAGCAATTAATAGACTCTACCCCTGAGCAAGCAACAGAGCTTGATGAGCAAGTTAGTATTAAAACTAAACGTGGTGCAATAAAAGGGCGTGGGGAAAATCAACAAAGCTATCTTAAAAAAATAAAAGCTAACGATATTAATTTTGGAGTAGGTCCAGCTGGAACAGGTAAAACTTATTTGGCTGTTGCTTGTGCTGTCGATGCATTACAAGCCGAAACTGTTAGGCGTATTATTCTAGTTCGACCTGCGGTTGAAGCTGGGGAGAAATTGGGTTTCTTACCGGGTGATATGGCTCAGAAAGTAGATCCTTATCTACGACCTCTATACGATGCTCTTTATGATATGTTGGGTTTTGAGAAGGTCGACAAGTTGTTAGAAAAGAATGTTATTGAGGTGGCTCCTTTGGCTTTTATGCGAGGAAGAACTTTGAATGATTCTTTTATAATCTTGGATGAGGCGCAAAATACTACGGTTGAGCAGATTAAAATGTTTTTAACCCGAGTAGGTTTCGGCTCAACAGCGGTTGTTACCGGGGATGTAACACAGATTGATTTACCGAATGATAAAATGTCGGGGTTAAAGCATGTTTTGCAAGTACTAAAAGATGTAGATGGGATTAGCTTTACTCATTTTGGCGCTAAAGATGTTGTACGCCATCCTTTGGTACAGCGAATTGTATTAGCTTATGAACGTTATGAGAAGCAACAACAGAGCTAATGAATATTTTAGATTTTCAAATAGTATCTAAGTCAGAGCATTTGCCCTCACAAGCTATGTTTCAAACATGGGTCGATGCTATATTGACAGATGAATCTCAAGATTCAGAAATTGTCATTAGAATTGTTGATGAAGATGAAATGATTCAATTTAATGATCAATATCGTGGCAAAAAAAGTGTTACAAATATTTTAAGTTTTCCTTTTGATCCGCCAGAACAAGCAGAGAGTGATTTGTTAGGTGATCTATTGGTTTGTGCTCCCGTTGTCGAGATAGAAGCGCAGCAACAAAATAAGAGTCTAGTGCACCATTGGGCGCATATGATTATTCATGGGGTACTGCATTTGATAGGGTATGACCATATTGATGATCTTGAAGCTGAAGAAATGGAAGCTTTAGAAATTAAAATACTAAAAATAATAAAAATAAATAACCCATACGAGGAGATAAGTGTTAAATGAGTGATGATAAACCACCAAGTAGACAGCCCCAACAGAAAGGTTTGATCGACCGAATTGGTCATTTTCTGTCTGGGGAGCCACAAGATCAAAATGATTTGTTAGATATTTTAAAAGATGCTCAAGAAAAGCATTTATTAGATGCCGAAGCATTATCAATGATTGAAGGCATTTTACAGTTTTCTGAAATGCGAGTTAGGGATGTGATGATTCCTCGTGTTCAGATGCACGTTGTTTCTAAGGGTGATCTATTGGAATCTATTTTTCCATTAGCTTTAGAGTATGGGCATTCTAGGTTTCCTGTTATTGACGGTGACAGAAGTAAGGTTGTTGGGGTTTTGCTAGCAAAAGACTTATTATCATATACTTTGGATACTGAAAATAAAGCAGTAGAAGATGTTATGCGCACAGTAAGTGTTGTGCCTGAAAGTAAACGGCTTAATGTCTTATTAAAAGAATTTAGAACTGAGCGTAATCATATGGCCATTGTGGTAGATGAATATGGCATGACCGCTGGTTTGGTGACCATTGAAGATGTTCTAGAGCAAATTGTCGGCGAAATTGAAGATGAGCATGATGCTGAAGAAGAGCAATATATTCAGAAGGCGAATGGTTCAAAATTTACTCTTAAAGCTTTAATGCCGATAGATGAATTTAATGAATACTTCTCTGCAGATTTAAAAGATGAAGAACATGACACTATAGGCGGATTTATTGTTCATCAATTAGGATATATGCCTAAAAAAGGCGATAAGTTAGAATATGACAAATTTCGTTTTGAGATTGTGCATGCCGATGATCGTCGGGTATTTTTGTTAAAACTTAAGTTGATTAAAGAAACTTAATAATTTAGTAATGATATAAGCTAGTTTTTAAAATAGGCTAATGAGTTTTATCAATTTTAATCAATATCCTACTTTTCTTTTCTGTTGTTGAGTAATAGTGGGATAAGTTTCTTGTTGCTGATGTTTGGATTTGCTCATTAACTCCACCAATTTCAACCCATTCTCCAAGCTTAACTCTAATTGTTGAATGGCTGTGTTGAGTGCTTAGTACGCCGCTATTTTGCATTTTATCAGACCAGGGTGATACCTCTAGGGTAACCTGTGAACCTGATAAACGAGGTGTTACTAGAAACCCAGTAGATGCTTCAATATACTGAGTGTTGCTTGAAACTGATCTGTAGCCGATTGGTGATGAGTGGATGCTGATGTTGTGAACAGGGTGTATTTTTCCTGTTTTTATAAAAGCAGTCTTTCCATCAAGTGTTTGTACCTGTTGTTGATTGTCTGAATAACTTGATTTTTTGGTATTGGCAAAACGTCCTCGTAAGCGACCCGAAAGACTTGGTTTGTTAGATAGTGATGTGTCGATTCTAATATTAGCTGAAGCGTTTAATGAGTCTGCGGTTTTAGAGTTGCTTTGTATAATGCTAATCGTTAGGTTACTTAATTTTTTATCAAGCTGTTCAATTAGTTTTTTTAGTTCGTTTTGTCTGGCGGGTGTGGCCTTGATAATAAGGTTTGAACCGTTAGCAATAAGGTGTTCTGAGTTTTCGAGAAATGGACTGATTAAAGGCTGGAGATCTAAGGCAAAGCGGTTATTAAGTGGCACTACTTTCATCACCATATCATCAGCAATGCTATAAGTAGTAAAAAAAATACTAAAGAATAAAAATAATATTTTAAGCATAGGTTCCTCACTAAATTGGAAAATTCAGCAGGACAGAAGGAGAGTGAGCCTATCAGTTTTTAGCAAATAAGCTAACTCTATTAGTGCTTAGACTCTTCCTTGCGTCTTTAGCCTTTAGTCTGCTTTTAACTTAAATCTGTTCATATAAAGCTAGATATTGTTCTGCACTATTTTTCCAGGAAAAATCTTTTTTCATTGCAGCAAGCTGTATTTTTTTCCAAGATTTCTTATCGTTATATAGTAACATTGCTCTTTTAATAGCCTCTAGTAATGCTCCAGAATTTGCTTGTTTAAAGGAAATACCTGTTGCCGTATTCTTAGCTAAGCTTTTAGGCAAAGCATCTTCAATGGTATCTGCTAGCCCACCCGTTTCTCTAACGATAGGGATAGTGCCATAACGCTGGCTATACATCTGATTTAAACCACAAGGTTCAAATCTTGAAGGCATAAGAAATATATCTACACCCGCTTCAATTTGATGGGCTAATGCTTCATTGTAGCCAATAGTTACTGATATTTTCTTTGGGTATAATCTGGCAAATTCAAGCAGTTTTTGTTCAACACTTTTATCACCACTACCTAACAAAACAAATTGTAGGGGCATATCAACCATCTCTTTTAAGCACTCAAGAACAAGGTCAACACCTTTTTGATCAACTAGTCGACTAATTAAGCCAAATAAAGGAACTGATTTATTAACTGGAAGTGATGATCTTGCCTGTAATGAGGTTTTGTTGATGATTTTTTTATCGATGCTATCAATGTTATAAGGTTCGCTGATAGTTGTATCTGTTTCTGGGTTCCATTGATCCAGATCCATACCGTTAATAATACCGCTTAGAACCTCATGTTTATGGCTTAGTAAGCCTTCTAAACCATAACCATATTCTGGCGTTTGAATTTCAAGCGCATAAGTTGGGCTAACCGTTGTTATACGGTCTGAATATGATAGGCCGCCTTTGATAAAAGATAGCATTTCATGGAACTCTACGCCACCAGGGTGCCATAATTGCTGAGGCAACTTAAGATCTGAAAAGGCAGTTTCAGGAAACATGCCTTGATAGGCCATATTATGAATGGTAAAAACAGAAGAAGGTTTGTTGCCTTCAATTGAAAGTAAAGCAGGAACTAAGCCTGTTTGCCAGTCATTACAGTGAACAACATCGGCTGACCAGTTTAAGTGAGCTCTATTCATGGCTACTTCAACAACTACCCTGCAAAACAAGGTAAAGCGATCAGCAATATTATCCCAAGTGTTACCTGATTCATCTACATAAGGATTACCGGGTGTATTAAACAGAGCAGGGCAATCGACTAGCCAAACAAGTACCTCACTATTGGGAAGCTTTGTTTCTAGAATATTGGCATCTTGGTTATTTACTCTAACAGAGCTAATAAATCTAACTTCTTCAGTATTTTTAATGGACTGGTAGTTAGGTAAAATAACCCTGATATCTTGTGATAACTCAGCTAATGCGCGAGGTAAGCTACCCGCAACATCGGCTAATCCGCCAGTTTTAATTAAAGGATGTACTTCACTGGCTGCAAATAGTATTTTCTTCATAATTTTAATACGATCCCTGCTAATGGAGGAAGAGTTAAATTGATAGAGTGGGGTAGATTCATCCAAGGTGTAGGTTCAGATGGAATTGCACCATTACCTTTATTGCTTCCGTTGTAATAACTAGAATCCGAATTGAAAATTTCTGTGTAATAACCTTCAGCAGGAACACCAATACGATAATTTTCCCTGACAACAGGAGTGAAGTTTAAGATAATGATAAGGTCTTCGGTTGCTGTTTTACGGCGGTAGCTAACAATCGAGTGGCTAACATCATGACAATCAATCCACTCAAAACCTTCGTGTTCAAAATCGTGTTGAAATAACGATGGGTGGCTGGTATACATTTTATTTAAGTCTTTAACCAGTGTTTGCATGCCATTGTGCTGAGGGTAATCTAAAGTATACCAATCTAAGCTTTGATTAAAATTCCATTCAGTACCTTGGCCAAATTCACAGCCCATAAATAGTAATTTTTTACCTGGGTAAGTAAACATAAAAGTATAAAGCAGGCGTAAATTAGCAAAGCGTTGCCATTCGTCGCCAGGCATTTTATTAATCATTGAGCCTTTACCGTGTACAACTTCATCATGTGAAAAAGGTAGTACAAAGTTTTCAGAAAAAGCATACAACATACCGAAAGTCAGGTTGTCGTGATGATGCATTCTATGGACAGGGTCTTGTTGCATGTAAGAAAGAAGATCATGCATCCAGCCCATATTCCATTTCATGGAAAAGCCTAGCCCACCAGTCCATGTCGGGCGAGTCACTTGTGGCCATGAGGTTGACTCTTCAGCAATAACAACAGTTCCTGGGTGTTGTTCGTGTGTGATGGCGTTCATGTGTCTCATGAAGTCAATGGCTTCTAAGTTTTCGTTGCCACCATACATATTGGGAACCCAGTCATCAGCTTCGCGCGAATAATCAAGATATAGCATAGAAGCTACAGCATCAACTCTAAGCCCATCAAGATGGTATTCCTCTAACCAAAAATTAGCACTGGCTAATAGAAAGTTTTTTACCTCATTGCGGCTGTAGTTATAAATTAATGTGCCCCAATCTCTATGTTCACCTTTGCGAGGATCTTCATGTTCATACAATGATGTGCCGTCAAACCGAGCTAGAGCAAAAGCATCTTTAGGGAAATGGGCTGGAACCCAGTCAAGAATGACGCCAATATTATTTTGATGGCAAACATCAACAAAAAACCTGAAGTCATCAGGGGTGCCGTGTCGACTAGTCGGTGCAAAGTAACCTGTTGTTTGGTAACCCCATGAGCCATCAAAAGGATGTTCAGTGATTGGAAGTAGCTCAATATGGGTAAAGCCCATTTCTTTTACATAATTGACGAGTTCAACAGCAAGATCCCTATAATTGAGGAAATTACCTTGGTCATCTAGTTTCCAAGAGCCAATATGGACTTCGTAAATAGACATGGCTTCATGTATCCAGTCGTGTTCTTTACGGTGAGTCATCCATTTTGTATCTGACCATTTATAATGGTTTTCATCGGTAACTATGGTTGCTGTTTGTGGTCTGAATTCAAATTGCTGTCCATAAGGATCTGTTTTAACAAGTATCTCGCCTGTACTGTTGTTAAGAATTTCATATTTGTAGTGGCTACCGACAGTTAAACCAGGGATAAATATTTCCCAAATACCACTTCCACTTAAGTTTCTCATTGGGGTGCAGCGACCGTCCCACTGATTAAAGTCAGATAGTAGACTGACACGTTGAGCGTTAGGTGCCCAAACAGCAAAATGTACACCTTTAATGCCATCAACGGTGCGTAGATGAGAGCCTAATTGTTTATAAATATGCCAATGATTACCTGAAGAAAAAAGGTGTTGGTCAAACTCAGGCATGATAGCGCTAAAGTCATAAGGGTCATATATAAGGTGTTTATTTCCTTCTTTATCTACTTGCGAAAGTTGGTAATGCTCGGGGATATTGTCTTGTGATGTTTGATATTGAAAAAAATCAGAATCTGGAATCCTGTAAAATGCAGGGCCTGTTGTTCCAAGGTTTATGGATTCGGTATAAGGGGCAAATACAGTAATTGTTGTTAAAGTATCTGTTTTGTGACGCCCTAGAACAGAGAAAACATCATTATGCTTGGCTTCTGAAATACGAATTAAATCGTTATTTAGTTTTTTTTCAGTAGGAGTGGGAGTTGAAATAGTGCCTGTTTGGTTCTTTTTTGTTTTTTTGTTCACTTTGCAATGCCCCATCGTTGTGGATTGTAGTAGAATAACTAATATGGAATGTTAGCAAATTTTTGGAGTAAAGATTAAATAAATTCAATTAATCTATATAAATCCATTAAAAATGTTTGTTCGTTCTATTTAGGTATGATAATAAGGCTTGAATTATAATAATAAGAGGTGTATATGTCAGTTTCAGAAAATTCACATCATGAGCGATTTGTTAGTCAGTTGACAAGAAATACGGTCGCTTTGATTTTAGCAGGTGGGCGTGGTACACGACTGAAGCAAATGACAGATTGGCGAGCGAAGCCAGCGGTGCCATTTGGTGGAAAGTTTAGAATTATTGACTTCCCGCTTTCAAACTGCATAAATTCTGGAATCAGAAAAATTGGCATTTTAACTCAGTATAAAGCTGATCCCCTTATTAAGCATATCCAACAAGGTTGGGGGTTTTTAAGAGGCGAATTTGGTGAGTTTGTAAACTTAATGCCTGCTCAGCAAACTGCACAAGGCGGTGGTTGGTATGAAGGAACTGCGGATGCGATTTATCAAAGTATTGATATGTTGCGTAGAGAAAATTCAGAATATGTATTAATACTTGCAGGGGATCATATCTATAAAATGGATTATGGTTCTATGTTAGCTGATCATGTTGATAAAGGGGCTGACTTAACCATTGGTTGTCTTGAAGTTTCTTTAGATGAGGCTAAAGAGTTTGGGGTAATGCATGTTAATGAAAATAGACAAGTTCAAGAGTTTGTTGAAAAACCGGCAAACCCACCTTGCATTCCTGGAAGGGATGATATTGCATTAGCATCTATGGGTATTTATATTTTTAATACTCAATTCCTTATTGAACAACTGATTAAAGATGCTGAGACTGCTGGGTCTACTAGAGATTTTGGGCATGATATTATCCCGTCAGTTATAAGTGAGCATTCAGTTAATGCCTACCCATTTTTGAATTTGCAAGGCGAGCAAAGTTACTGGCGTGATGTAGGTACATTAGATGCGTACTGGTCAGCTAATATGGAATTGATTGGTGTTAATCCTGATTTGAATCTATATGATAAGACTTGGCCTATTTGGACTTACCAAGCGCAAAATCCACCAGCAAAGTTTATCTTTGATGATGAGGATAGACGTGGTCAAGCTATTGATTCAATGGTATCCGGTGGTTGTATTATTTCTGGTGCAATAGTTAAGCATTCTTTAGTTTTTTCTGATGTCAGAGTAAATTCTTATTCAACTGTGACAGATTCAGTTATTTTGCCTGAAGCTGTAATAGGTAGGAATTGTCGTATTAATAAGGCTATTATAGAAAAAGGCTGTCATGTCCCTGAAGGAACTGTTATTGGGGAAAATAAAGCAGATGATGAAAAACGATTTGAAGTAAGTCCAGGAGGAGTAGTATTAGTTACTCCTGAAATGCTTGGGCAGCAAAGACACCTTGTAAGATAGGTTCTAATGATAGAGTGCATTCCTTTTTACAGTATAAAAACTGTAAAAGGAGTGCATTTTTATTTTATCCAGAAATATCCTAGAAATATTGTATATAAAAATGAGTAATCCTTTAAGTAAACGAAGAGCTGGAATATTACTTCATATTTCATCCTTACCGAGTTCGGGTGAATCAGGCAACTTAGGGCAGGAAGCCTATAATTTTGTAAATTTTCTTCATGACTCTGGGATTACAGTTTGGCAGACATTACCTTTAGGTATGCCACATGGTGATGGTTCACCCTATCAATGTTTATCTGCTCATGCGGGTAATCCCATATTTATTGATACTCTTTGGCTGGAAAAGAAAGGCTGGTTGGAAGCTAAAGAGTCTTGTTTTGATTGTCATGCTGGAGATAGTTTTAGTAAAACTTGTTTATTGGCAAAAGCTTTTACAGGTTTTAAAGGCTTGGCTAATAAAGAAGATAAAGTTGGTTTTGCTCAATTCTGTCAAGACAATGCTAGTTGGTTGGACGATTTTTCATTGTTTTATTCACTTAGGCAAGAATTCGGTGGGCAATGTTGGAACCAATGGCCTGAAGCATTAAAGAATAGAAATCCAGTTGCTATTAAGGAAGCGCATCAAAGATTAAGTTCTTTAGTTGAAGGGGTTAAATTTGAGCAATTTGTTTTCTTTACTCAGTGGGCTGAGTTAAAAGCCTATGCAAAAGAGCGTAATGTACTTTTGTTTGGTGATATTCCTATCTTTGTTTCCTATGACAGTTCTGATGTTTGGGCAAATAGAGAGGTGTTTAAGCTTGATAAGAATGGTGAAATGTCTGTTGTTGCAGGTGTTCCACCTGATTATTTTTCAGAAACAGGGCAGCGTTGGGGAAATCCTCATTATGACTGGAAATATTTAAAGAAAACTGGATTTAAATGGTGGATTGATAGAGTCAAGACTCAAGGTGAGCTTTTTGATATTGTTAGAATTGATCACTTTAGAGGTTTTGAATCTGCATGGGAAATTCCTGCAGATGAAGATACTGCTATTAATGGCCAATGGGTAGTTGCACCAGGTAAAGCTTTATTAAAAGCGGTAGCAAAAGAGTGTAGTTCTGTTGCACTGGTTGCTGAAGATTTAGGTATTATTACGGAAGAAGTTGATGCTTTGAGGGCTGAATTTAAGTTGCCAGGAATGAAAATTCTACAGTTTGCGTTTGATGGTAGCTCAGACAATTTATATTTGCCTCATAATCACGAACAAAATAGTGTGGTTTATACCGGAACACATGATAATGATACTACTTTAGGTTGGTTTAATTCATTAAGTGACCATGATAAACATCATGTCTATGAATATTTAGGATTTTCTAAAACCTCTATGCCCTTTACTTTAGTGGGTGTAGCGTTTGCTTCTGTTGCTAATTTAGCCATTGTTCCCATGCAAGATGTTTTAGAGTTGGGTTCTGAAGATAGAATGAATATTCCTGGAACTTGTGAAGGAAATTGGAAGTGGGGTTTTACTTGGGACAGCTTAACAGCTGAACGAGCAGGTCGATTGTCTCGTTTAGTTAAAATGTTTGGTCGGTAGAAAATCAGTCAAGTTAATTTGAGATAAAAGAAAGGCTTATTTTAATCTATAATTATTTGAATTGTAGCTTGTAGGATAGGCATTGTAGGAAGGCTGTTTTTTTGATTTACCAAATCATTGGCATACCTTACAATTCATTTGTAGTTTATTACAACAATAATACCTTGGAGGGTAATTATGTTTAAAATTCGTTCTCTAGTCACTGCTTTGGCACTTGCTGGATCTGCTTCTGTTGTTTTCGCTCAAGCGTTACCAACAAAAGCACCTGCACCTGCTGATAACCCAACAACTGCAGAAAAAGTAGCTTTGGGTAAAATGCTTTATCATGATCCACGCTTGTCTTCTTCTGGGACAGTGTCTTGTGCATCTTGCCATAACACTATGTTAGGTGGTGAAGATAACCGTGCTGGTTCAGTTGGTGTTGAAGGGCAGGTTGGTGGGCGTAGTGCGCCGACAGTTTGGAATTCTGCATTTAATAAAGTGCAATTTTGGGATGGTCGTGCGGCTAGCCTAGAAGAGCAAGCAGCTGGGCCAGTAACAAATCCTATCGAAATGGGAATGAAAAGCTGGGATGATGTTGTTGTTCGTTTAAAAGCTATTGAAGGTTATCAAGTAGCTTTTACAAAAGCTTTTGGTAAAAATGCTATTTCTAAAGATACTGCAACTAAAGCGATTGCAGCTTATGAAAGAACGTTAATTACTCCAAATAGTCCTTATGATAAGTATGTAAAGGGTAATAAGTCTGCAATGACCAAGCAACAAATTCGCGGTATGAATAAAGCTGTTGAATTAGGTTGTACGGCTTGTCATAGTGGCCCTGCTTTTAATGGTCCTGGTGTATTTCAAAAATTCCCAGTTATTGATAATGGTTATTTTGAGGCGCAATATGGCTTTAAAGATGATAAAGGTCTAGCTGAAGTAACTAAAAAAGCAGCTGATGAGCATATGTGGAAAGTACCTACATTGCGTAATATCGCTTTAACAGCACCTTATTTTCATAACGGTAGTGTTAAAACCTTAGAAGAGGCCGTTAAGTTAATGGCTAAATTACAAGTAGGTCAAGATTTAGCTAAATCTGATATTGCTGATATTGTTGCTTTCTTAGATGCTTTAACGGGTGAATTCCCTAAACAAGAAATGCCTGTGTTACCAGCGGGTAAAGTAGGAACTACTTTTAATAAATAAATGTCATTAAGTTAAGTCTTTTGTAGCCTTGATTCCGCTTTGCTGCATCAAGGCTACATTTTTTTACTTTCTTGACTTAATCTGGATGGAGGGGTGAGCATTATTGCTCACCCCTTTTTTTTAGAGTCATTTAATTTTCTAGTAATTTAGCGTGTGCAGTTGCTAACCTAGCAATGGGTATTCTTGGCGCAGAGCAGGATACGTAATTCAGTTTTATCTCGTGACAAAAGCGGATCGATTTTGGGTGTCCACCTTGTTCTCCGCAAATTCCAATACTAATCTCAGGTCGAGTTTCTCTACCAAGCTTAACAGTTAATTTCATTAACTCCCCCACGCCTTTAATATCAAGAACTTCAAAGGGATTATCTTGAAGTAATTCAGATTTTTCATATAAAGGTAGAAATTTGTTTTCGGCATCTTCTCTAGAAAAGGAAAATGTTGCCTGAGTTAGATCGTTAGTTCCAAATGAGAAAAACTCAGCTTCTTCAGCTAAATAACCGGCTCTGGTACATGCTCTCACGGTCTCAATCATTGAGCCAAATTTAAAATTAAGCGAAACTTTAAACTGACTTTCAATATCTTGTTGGATTTCAGTTACCATTTCTTTAACCTTTGTTAGTTCCTGAGCGGTAATAACTTGTGGAACCATAATTTGAGGGCTAATAGGAATGTGTTGCTTAATGCATAACGCAGTAGCTTCAAGGATGGAGCGAATTTGCATGCGATATATTTCTGGGTAACTCATGCCCAATCTAACACCACGATGTCCTAGCATGGGGTTTACTTCAAATAAGTCTCTAACTTTTTTAAGAATTGCAGATTTTTTACTAATCGTTTCGTTAATTAACTCTTCGTTTAGTCGATCTAGAGGTGGTGGAAGTGGTGAATTAGGTGTAATGCTTTCTAAAGTAACTCTTTGTGCTTTAATAATAGTTGCATATTGTTTAAGTGATTCAATTTCATCTTGTAACTGGGTTTCACTCGGCAAAAATTCATGCATGGGTGGATCGAGTAAGCGCACGGTCACTGGGTTGGGGGACATGGCTTCAAATAATTGTTGGAAATCGTCTCTTTGGATAGGGAAAAGTTTTGCTAATGCTGTTTCTCGGTCTTCTTTGTTATCTGCAATGATCATATCAATAACTAAAGGGAGTCGATCTGGGGCATTAAACATACGTTCGGTTCTGCATAAGCCGATGCCTTTTGCTCCATAATTAGCAGCAATCTTGGCATTTTCGGGGGTATCAACATTGGCATAAACTTCAAGTTCAGAAATTTCGTCAGCCCAAGATAGAAGTATTTGGAGTTCTGATGAAAATTCAGGGGGTGTTGTTGGGATTTTACCTAGGTAAATATGTCCACTACTACCGTCAATAGTAATAATGTCACCTTCACGAATATGGTTTTCTCCTACAATGGCAAGGCGTGATTTAATATCAATTAAAATATCTTCAGCACCAGCTATACAAGCTTTCCCCATACCTCTGGCAACAACAGCTGCATGGGATGTTTTTCCTCCGCGGCTTGTTAAAATACCTTGTGCAGCAAAAAAACCATGAATATCTTCAGGTTTGGTTTCTTCACGAAGTAAAATTATGTCTTCGCCGGCTTGTCCTAGTCTTTGTGCTGTATCAGCATCAAATACACATTTTCCACAAGCAGCCCCGGGGGATGCGGGTAAGCCAGTAGCAAGAACAGGGATATTATGATTTAAGGTGAGCTGTGGGTGTAATAATTGTTCTAAAAGCTCAGGGTCTATACGCAATAAAGCTTGGTTTTTATTGATTAGTCCTTCATTTAACATATCAACAGATGTTTTAACCATCGCAGCGGCATTCATTTTGCCGTTGCGAGTTTGAAGGCAGTAAAGAACGCCATGTTCAATGGTATATTCGTAATCTTGTACTTCTTGGTAATGGTTTTCTAATTTATTACGTAAGTCGACAAGCTGCCGATATAAGTCGGGCATTTCAGTACGTAGTTCATCGACTGCTTTGGGGGTTCTGATTCCTGCGACAACGTCTTCACCTTGTGCATTAACAAGGTATTCGCCATACATTTCGTTAACACCTGTACCTGGGTTGCGAGTAAAGCCGACGCCAGTAGCGCAATCATCACCCATATTTCCAAAAACCATGGTAACAATATTAACAGCTGTACCATTAGCCATTTCAGGGGTGATATTAAATTCTCTACGGTAATCAATAGCTCGTTTACCTGACCAAGACTGAAAAACAGCTTTAATAGATAGCTCTAGTTGATCGTGTACATTTTCTGGGAAAGGCTGGCCAGTTTCTTCTTGTACAACAGCGAGGAATAAATTACTTATTTCTTCAAGATGTTCAGCTGTTAGTGCTGAGTCAGCTTTAATTCCGCTATTTTGTTTGACAGTGTCAAAGTGGATATCAAACTTTTCATCATCAATATTTAGTGCAACTTTGCCAAACAATTGGATAAACCGTCTGTAGGCATCGTAAGCAAATCTAGCATCATCTGTTTGTTCAATTAAAGCGGTTAAAGTTTGTTGATTTAGGCCTAGGTTTAAGATTGTGTCCATCATGCCTGGCATAGATATAGCTGAGCCTGATCTAACTGAAACAAGCAAAGGGTTGCTGGTGCCTCCAAATGTTTTCCCTGTTTGTTGTTCAATTTTGCTTATTTGCTGTTGTATCTCAGATATTAGTGAGTCTGATAATGTGTTGTCTTGTAAATAGGTGATGCAAGTTTGTGTGGAAATGACAAAGCCAGGGGGAACATTAAGTCCAATTTGTGTCATTTCGCAAAGGTTAGCACCTTTACCACCTAATAATGCTTTATTTTTGCCGTCACCATCAAGGAAGGAATAGCAATGTACAGAAGTCATGATATTTACCTGTTTGTATTGATTGAAATAAATAATGTCGGAATGAAAAGTCCTTTTTGTATAGCTTTGATTATAGTTGTAGTTACTGTAAATAGTTGGAATATCTTATTAAAAATAAGGTTTAATTTATATTGAACTAAATTAGTGGGTGAGTGTATTCATTGATTGAGAAAATGGCCGATTTATGGTGTAATAGAAAAGTTTTTATGTCTTAAAGTGCCTCCTATTTTTATAGGTAGGGTTGTTTATCGCAACTTGTCTGGAGAACAGGCTTATTCACTATGCAATTTATTATTAAAGAAGGTTTAGACTTACCCATAACGGGAGGTCCTGAACAGATTATTGAAAAAGGTAACAAGGTTAAAACTGTTGCTATTTTGGGGAAGGATTACGTAGGGCTGAAGCCTAAGATGATGGTCGCTGAAGGCGATACCGTTAAATTAGGACAAGTGCTGTTTACTGATAAACAAAACCAAGGGGTTAATTTTACTTCACCAGCTGCTGGTGTTGTTAAAGAAGTTAACCGCGGCGCTAAGCGTGTTTTGCAGTCAGTCGTAATTGAACTAAAAGGTACAGCTCAAGAATCTTTTACTAAATACGCTAAAAAAGATTTAGCTTCATTAACCGCTGACCAAATAAAAGAAAATCTTTTGGCATCAGGTTTGTGGACATCTTTTTTAACTCGTCCTTATGGAAAAATTCCAGCAGTTGATGCAACTGCTAGCTCGATTTTTGTAACAGCAATAGATACCCGCCCTTTAGCGGCAGATCCTGCTGTAGTTATAAAAGAAAGAGAAGATGACTTTTCAGCTGGCTTAGCTATTGTTGCAAAATTAACAGCAGGTAAAACTTACCTTTGTAAAGCAACAGGCAGTGAAGTTGTTTCGGCTGATTCTGTACAAACTGAAGAGTTCTCTGGGCCGCACCCAGCGGGTCTACCAAGTACTCATATTCATTTTCTTGATCCTGTTAATGCAGAAAAACAAGTTTGGCATGTTGATTATCAAGCGGTAATTGCTATTGGCGCATTGTTTTCTACTGGCAAGCTTAATGTAAACAGAGTTATATCTTTAGCTGGTCCTGCTGTTACTAAACCAAGATTATTAGAAACCCGTGTAGGTGCTAATACTAATGATTTAGTGGCTGGTGAATTAGGTGATGCAGAAAATAGAGTAATTTCTGGTTCTGTTTTATTTGGTCATGAAGCAGCTGATGCATTTGCTTATCTTGGTTGTTATAGCAATCAGGTTTCTGTACTTCAGGAAGGCAGACAACGTGAGTTGTTTGGCTGGATTGTTGCGGGTAAAGATAAGTATTCAGCAATGAATGTTTATACATCAAGCAAAGACCGTAAAGGTAACCGTTTATTCCCTTTAACAACGGATAAAAATGGTAGTAACAGAGCGATTGTTCCTGTAGGCGTATATGAAACAGTCATGCCTATGGATATTTTACCAACACCTTTGTTAAAAGCATTGGTTGTAGGTGATACTGATCAGGCGCAGTTATTAGGTGGACTTGAATTAGTTGAGGAAGATGTTTCCTTATTTACTTTCGTCGATCCAGGTAAGCATGATTTTGCTCCTGTATTAAGAGCGAATCTAACTAAAATTGAGAAGGAAGGATAATGTCGGCTAGAGATTTATTAGATAGCGTAGAGCCGCATTTTACGAAAGGCGGTAAATTAGAAAAGTACTATGGTCTGTATGAGATGGTAGATACTTTTATTTACACACCGTCTGATGTAACACGCGGAACAACGCATGTTCGTGATGGTAATGACCTGAAACGTACAATGACATTTGTTGTAATTGCAACATTGTTTTGTATTTTAATGGCGATGTATAACACTGGCTACCAAGCTAACCTAGCTATAGAAGCTATGGGGTTAAGTGAAACAACTAGCTGGCGTAGTATTCCTATGTCACTATTTGGTTACAACTCAATGAACCCATTTTCAAATATGGTTCATGGTGCATTATTTTTCTTACCTATCTATATCGTTACTTTAGCGGTAGGTGGTGTTTGGGAAGTTTTATTTGCAACGGTTCGTGGTCACGAAGTAAATGAAGGTTTCTTAGTTTCTTCAATGTTATATACATTGATTTTGCCACCTGATATTCCTTTATGGCAGGTTGCTCTAGGAATTTCTTTCGGTATCGTTATCGGTAAAGAAGTATTTGGTGGAACAGGTAAAAACTTTTTAAACCCAGCTTTAACAGGTCGTGCATTTTTATTCTTTGCATACCCAGCAGCTATCTCAGGCGATACAGCTTGGGTTGGTGTTGATGGTTACACCATGGCAACACCTTTAGGTCTTGCTGGTCAAGGTGGACTTGATGCGGTAAACGCAGCGGGTTATAGCTGGTTTCAATCGTTCTTAGGTTTTATTCCGGGTTCAATTGGTGAAACATCTACTTTAGCTATCTTAATTGGTGCAGCTTTCTTACTTTATACACGTATTGCTTCATACAGAATTATGGGCGGTGTTTTACTAGGAATGATTGCTACATCAGTAATGTTTAACATTATTGGTAGTGATACAAACCCTATGTTTGCATTTCCTTTCTACTGGCATTTAACTGTTGGTGGTTTTGCTTTCGGTATGGTTTATATGGCAACTGATCCAGTAGGCGCGGCAATGACTGATACAGGTCGTTGGATTTTTGGCGCATTGATTGGGGTGATGGTTGTTCTAGTTCGTGTGGTAAATCCTGCTTTCCCAGAAGGCATGATGTTGTCGATTCTATTCGCCAATATGTTTGCCCCTGTTATTGATTATTTTGTCGTTCAGGCAAATATTAAGAGAAGGATGAATCGTCATGTCTAATGGAATAAAAGAACGCTTAGATAAGTGTGAGCATTACCAAAAATTTGATGCTTATAAAGAAAAGATTTTAGCGCTGGGTAATGATAGTTTAGAAAAAACCATTGCTGTTGCTCTAGCTCTTTGTTTTGTTTGTGCTATTTTAGTTTCATTTGCGGCGGTTGCTTTAAAGCCGTTACAAATTGAAAACAAAGCAATGGATATGAAGAAAAATATTCTTGATGTTGCTGGCTTATTAGAAGATGGTACTGATATTCATCAAGCTTTTGCTGATCAAATTGAAGAGAAACTTGTTGATGTTGAAACAGGTAACTATGTTGAAGATATGGATGTAGTCTCTTACGATCAACGTAAAGCAGCAAAAGATCCAGAGCAAAACATTAGTATTGCAACTTCAGACGATATAGCAAGTATTAAACGTAAAGCTAAAATAGCTAAAGTATATTTAGTTAAAAATGGTGATGCGATTGATTCTATTATTCTACCAATGCATGGCTATGGTTTATGGTCAACAATGTACGGTTTCCTAGCTTTAGAAGCAGATGGTCAAACAGTTAAAAGTATTAACTTTTATGACCAAGCTGAAACACCTGGATTAGGTGGTGAAGTTGTAAACCCAAATTGGCGTGCATTATGGAAAGGTAAGAAAGTCTATGATGAGTCTGGTGAAGTTAAATTAGGCCTAATTAAAGGTGTAGTTGATACTAATAAAGCAGGTTCTGAATATGATGTTGATGGCTTGGCTGGTGCAACATTAACTAGCTTAGGTGTTTCTAACCTTGTTAAATACTGGATGAGTAATCAAGGTTTCTCTACATACCTTGATAAAGTCAGAACCAAAGGGGAGGGCTGATCATGAGTGAAGCTATAGATACTAAAAAAATATTGACCGAACCATTAGTCAATAACAATCCGATTACCTTACAGGTACTAGGAATTTGTTCGGCATTGGCGGTAACATCGCAAATGTCTACATCGTTAATTATGGCGGTTGCTTTAACCTCGGTTACAGCTTGTTCAAGTGCGGCGATTAGTTCGATTAGAAACCATATTCCTGGCAGTATTCGTATTATTGTACAAATGACAATTATTGCTTCATTAGTAATTGTTGTTGACCAGGTTCTGAAAGCTTTTGCTTATGATGTAAGTAAGCAGTTATCAGTATTTGTTGGCTTGATTATTACTAACTGTATTGTAATGGGTAGAGCAGAAGCATATGCTATGAAAAACCCACCAATGGCCAGTTTTATAGATGGTATTGGTAACGGTGCTGGTTATAGTTTAATCTTAATCATTGTTGCATTCTTTAGAGAATTGTTCGGTTCAGGTAAATTATTGGGTATAGAAATATTCCCATTAACGAAAGATGGCGGTTGGTATGATCCAAACGGTCTGATGTTATTACCCCCTAGTGCATTCTTTATTATTGGCTTATTAATCTGGACTTTCCGTCAATGGAAACCAGAACAAAATGAAAAAGCTGATTTTAAAATTATGGATATTTCTCATGGTGAAGGAGGGCATCACTAATGAATGAATACTTAAGTTTATTTATAAAAGCGGTTTTCGTAGAAAACTTAGCTTTAGCTTTCTTCTTGGGGATGTGTACATTCCTGGCGGTATCTAAAAAAATCTCTACGGCGATTGGCTTAGGTGTTGCGGTAATGGTTGTGCAAGTAATTACGGTTCCCGTAAATAACTTGGTTTATCACACACTATTAAAAGAAGATGCATTGTCTTGGTTAGGTATTACAGGCGTTGATTTAAGCTTTTTAGTACTTTTAAGCTGTATTGGTATGATTGCCGCTTTGGTACAGATTTTGGAAATGATTTTAGATAAATTCTTTCCAGCACTGTTCCATGCTTTAGGGGTTTTCTTACCATTGATCACAGTAAACTGTGCGATTTTGGGTGGTAGTTTGTTCATGATTGAACGTGACTACGATTTTACTCAAAGTGTTGTTTACGGTGTAGGCAGTGGTTTTGGTTGGGCATTAGCAATCACAGTGATGGCAGGTGTACGCGAAAAACTAAAATACAGTGATATTCCTAAAGGTCTTGAAGGTCTTGGGATTACATTTATTAGTGCAGGTCTGATGTCTCTTGGCTTCATGGCTTTTTCTGGAATCCAATTGTAGGAAGGAAGAGTAATGCTAGAAATTTTATTGGGCGTAATATTTTTCACGGTAATCGTGATTGCGCTTGTATTTATTATTATCGGCGCAAAGAGTAAGTTAGTTGCTTCGGGTGACATCGAAATTGTTGTCAACGATGAAAAGACTATTCGTGTGCCTGCTGGTTCTAAGTTATTAACAGCATTAGCTGATAATGAACTTTTTATCCCATCAGCTTGTGGTGGTGGTGGTACTTGTGGTCAGTGTAATGTAAAAGTACATTCAGGTGGTGGAGAAATTTTACCTACTGAGTTATCTCATATCACTAAACGTGAAGCTGCTTGTGGCGAACGTCTTTCATGTCAAGTTGCTGTTAAGCATGATATGAAGATTGAAGTTGAAGACAGTGTTTTCGGTGTTAAAAAATGGGAATGTACTGTTAAGTCAAACAATAACGTAGCAACTTTTATTAAAGAGTTGGTATTGGAATTGCCTGATGGTGAAGAAATTAATTACCAAGCGGGTGGTTATATTCAGATTGAATGTCCAGCTCATATTTCTAAATATGAAGATATGGATATTGAAGAAGAATACCGTGAAGATTGGGATAAATTCAATCTATGGCGTTTTGTTTCTGACGTAAAAGATCCAACATTACGAGCATATTCTATGGCTTCTTATCCAGAAGAAAAAGAAATCATGCTAAACGTACGTGTTGCGACTCCACCTCCTGGTGCGCCTGATTCAGTACCTCCAGGTATTATGTCGTCGTATATCTTTAACCTTAAGCCTGGTGATAAAGCACTTGTATCAGGACCTTATGGTGAGTTCTTTGCTAGAGACACAGATGCAGAAATGATCTTTGTTGGTGGTGGTGCGGGTATGGCGCCAATGCGTTCTCATATCTTTGATCAACTTCGAAGATTGGGCTCAAAACGTAAAATGTCTTTCTGGTATGGAGCACGTAGTAAACGTGAAATGTTCTATATCGAAGATTTTGATATGTTAGCAGCTGAGAATGACAATTTTGTATGGCATACTGCATTATCTGATGCATTACCAGAAGATAATTGGGATGGCTATACTGGTTTTATCCATAATGTATTATTTGAAGAGTACATTAAAAACCATCCAGCTCCAGAAGATTGTGAGTACTACTTATGTGGACCTCCAATCATGAACTCATCAGTAATTAACATGTTGATTGAAAATGGCGTAGAGCCTGAAAACATCATGTTAGATGACTTTGGTGGTTAAATAGAAATAGATTAAAGCCACATTACCTTTGGGTAATGTGGCTTTTTTTATTTAAAGTAAACGATTTACCTTTGGGGCGCAGTGTTTTAGCCTGCATTTAAATAATGCAGGCTAAAACACTGCGCCCCATTTGTATGAGTGAGTTCTAAATTATGTGTTTTAAAAGCTTAAAACGAAGTTCAGTATTACTGCTGCTCTTTTTCTTTCTTTCAGCTTGTCAGCAAGCGCCAGAAAAACCAAAATACCCTTTACACTATTCTGATGCAATATTTGGCACTAGCTTTACAATTAAAGCCTCAGAGTTACCCACTTCAGTTAAAAGTGCAGAACTAAAACTGCAGATTAAACAACTGCTTGATAATTTAAATCAGCAGATGTCTACTTATATAGATAATTCAGAATTGTCTAAAATAAATCAGAATCAAACAGGGGAATGGCTAGATGTTTCAAATGATTTATATCAGGTATTAAAGCAAGCTGATAACATTTCTAAGTTATCTCACGGAGCATTTGATATTACCGTAGGACCCTTGGTTAATCTTTGGGGGTTTGGACCAAAAGGTTTATCTTTTATTGCACCAGAAGAAGAAAAAATTAAACAGCAATTATTAAAAACAGGTTTTAATAATTTATTGTTTGATGATACAAACAATAAAATAAAAAAACAGCTTCCAGAGTTATATCTAGATTTATCGGCTATTGCCAAAGGCTTTGCAGTTGATAAGGTTGGGTTATTGCTAGATAGCAAAGGTATTGCTGGCTATATGATAGAGATTGGTGGAGAGCTGCGTTTAAAGGGGCTTAATATGCAACAGAAGCCTTGGCGTATTGCAGTAGAAAAACCAACAGCAGATCAAAGAATGATACAAAAGGTTTTACCTTTGACGGATGTATCATTGGCAACATCAGGTGATTATAGGAATTTCTTTGAAGTGGAGGGGGTACGTTTTTCACATACTATTGATCCTAGGACGGGTAAGCCTATTACACATAAACTAGCATCAATCACAATATTGAGCGATACTACAATGAAAGCAGATGCACTTGCTACAGCCTTAATGGTTTTAGGTGCTGAACAAGGGTATCAATTAGCCGAAAAAGAAAATATAGCGGCTTTATTTATTATAAAAACTGAAGAAGGCTTTGTAGAAAAAGCGAGCACTTCTTTTGTAACAAAGTTAAGGTAAGAACATGGTATATTTTTTAGCAACATTTGGGTTTATGTTAATTGTTGTCGTTATAATGGCTGTTGGTGTTATATTTGGTAGAAGAGCCATTAAAGGTTCATGTGGTGGCACAGGCAATGGAGAATGTGTTTGTGTAGAAAAATGTGATAAAAAGAAAAAAAGAGAAGCAGAAGCTGCGGAATCCCAAAAAATTGATTTCAATCCGGGTCTTTTAAAGAAATCAGCAGAATAAAAAAGAGGCTCTTTTGAAAAAAGAGTAATGCAGTTTTTTATTAATATTGATGAGGAATTACTTATGCTAGCAAAAATCACAATTGCAGATTATATGACTAAAAATATAATGACTGTAAAAAAAGATACAGATGCGTTATCAGCAATAAAACAATTATTGAGTCATAAAGTTACTTGTGCACCCGTATTGGATGAGGCAGGTAAGCTAGTGGGTATGTTTTCAGAAAAAGATTGTATGAATGTTGTTCTTGGTGCAACTTATAATCAAGGAATGAGCGGCAAAGTAGATGAGTTTATGAGTACAGAAATTTTATCTGTTGATGCCGACTCAAGTATTGTTGATCTTGCTGATAAATTTAAAGATACTTCACTTAGAAGCTATCCTGTTTTTGATGATAAAAGATTGGTAGGCATTGTAAGCCGAACTGATGTATTAAGAGCTCTAGTGTCAATTAAATAAGACTATTAGTAGGAGCGTCCGCCCTCGGCGCGATTTTATAAATTATAATATTTGCGCCGAGGGTGGACGCTACTACAAAGATTTAAAATGGCAATGGAATCGCAACAAGCTACTTTTTACTGGCACGATTATGAAACTTGGGGCTTAAGTCCTTCCCTAGATAGACCTTCCCAATTTGCAGGTATCCGTACTGATATGGATTTTAATATCATCGGTGAGCCTGATATGTTTTATTGTAAGCTCAGTGATGATTATTTGCCCAATCCTGAACCTGCGATAATTACTAAAATTACTCCACAAATCACTCAAGCTGAAGGGCTTGCAGAGCACGAATTTGCCAAACGAATAAATCATCAATTTACGCAAACTAATACCTGTGTAGTTGGCTATAACACTATCCGTTTTGATGAAGAGTTTTCTCGGAATTTGTTCTACCGAAATTTTTATGACCCTTATGAATATAGCTGGAAAAACAGTAATTCACGTTGGGATATCATAGATCTAGTCAGAGCAGCTTACGCATTAAGACCTGATGGTATCGTTTGGCCGACTAATGATGAAGGTTTACCTAGTTTTCGTTTGGAATTATTAACTGAAGCTAATGGAATTAGTCATGAGCAAGCACACGATGCTACATCAGATGTGTATGCCACTATAGCTATTGCAAAGCTTATCAAACAAAAATGCCCCAAGTTATTTGATTATTATTTTGCATTACGTAATAAAAATAAAGTTAAAGACCTGATTGATGTAGATAACATTAAACCGTTGGTTCATATTTCAGGCATGTTTGGTGCTGTACGTAGCAATGCAGGATTGGTTGCGCCTATTGCTTGGCACCCAACTAATACTAATGCTGTTGCTGTCGTTGATTTGTCACAAAACTTAACACCACTACTTGAACTTTCTGCTGATGAAATACGGGCAAGGCTGTATACAAAAAGAGATGAGTTAGGTAATAAGCTACCTATCCCTTTAAAACTAGTACATATTAATAAATGTCCCTTTATAGCCATTGAGAAAGCCTTATTAGCTGAAAATTCACAAAGATTAGGAATAGATAAGCAAGAGTGTTTAGCCAATTTAGCACTGTTACAAAGCAGCCCTCAGATAGCAGACGTAGTTACCGAAGTGTTTGAACAGGAAAGAGTTTTTGATAATCAGGGAAATGTTGATGCAATGTTATATGATGGCTTTTTTTCCTTTGAAGACAAAAAATCTTTTACAAAAATTCATAAAACATCAGCAGATAAGTTAGCTGGTTTAAATTTATCGGTCTCTGATAAGCGATTTAATGAATTGTTTTTTAGATACCGTGCCAGAAACTTTCCCGAAACACTGAATGATGATGAATTACAAAAATGGGATGGGTATAAGCAATCAATTTTTGATGAAGATTATTTCGCAAATCTTGATGCTTTTTCTGAGCAATATAAGGATGATGCCCAAAATATGAAAATTATTGATGAGCTACGCCAATATGCAGAAATGGTTGTTAGTCAGTAGCCAATCATTCCTTTCCACAATCAGCAATTATTAAATAACAGAATTAGTTGATTATGTTTTTTTATACTCACACAAAGTCACAAAGAACAGATGTACTTTCCTCTGTGTCTCAGTGCCTTTGTGTGAGTATTCTTTTTTTATTATTTAAGAATTATGCATATTCAAACTACATTTAAGCCTGCTTGGTGGTTGAATAATCGACATCTACAAACGATTTACCCCGCATTATTTCGCAAAACAATTAACCTGACTGATAGCTGGAGAGAAAGGTTAACAACACCGGACAATGATTTTATTGATTTAGACTGGTGTGGAAAGGGCGATCAGCCACTAGTGATTTTACTTCATGGCTTAACGGGAAGTTCTGAGTCAGGTTATATTAATGGCTTGCAACATACATTATTAAAACAAGGTTTTCGAAGTGTCGTTCTAAATTTTCGAGGCTGTAGTGGGCAATCAAATAACTTAGCACGTTGTTACCATTCTGGAGATACTGAAGATATAGATTTTCTTTATCAAACCTTACGCCTACGAGAACCAAATACAGCGATGGCTTGTATTGGTTTTTCATTAGGGGGAAATGTCCTACTAAAATGGTTGGGTGAACAAGGAAATAATCTTTCTTTATTTGCTGCGATTGCCGTTTCTGTTCCTTTGGTTTTAAGTGCTTGTGCAACAAAATTAGATGCTGGTTTTTCTAAATTCTATAGAGGTAATTTAATAAGGGAATTAAAAGACTATATGCAGTTTAAAGTAGATCACTTGCATAATATTGGACAAGTACAAGAAGCGGAAAAAATTAACCGCTTAGGTGATTTATCAGGGATTCAATCTTTTTGGCAATATGATGATCAGGTTGTTGCCAAATTACATGGTTTTGATGGTGCTGAAGATTATTATCAGAAATCGAGCTCTAGGTATTACCTAAATACTATTGCAACACCTACTTTATTGATTCAGTCAAAAGATGATCCATTTATGACTGAGCATGTTATTCCAGAGCTAAAAGAACTATCGGGAAATGTCAGTTTAGAGATTACGCAAGGGGGAGGGCATGTGGGATTTATAACCGGAAAAAGTCCATTGAAACCTAGTTATTGGCTAGATCAACGTATCCCAGAGTTTTTGCAGCAACATATGCTTGAGTTGAAAAAATCCAACTCAAGCAGTTCTTGAAAATCCATTTTAGGTTAAATAGCATGGTTTCTTACACAAGATTTGCTAAAAATTTTAAGTGGTTGTGGTTGGTGTAAATACTCTTTAAATAAATGATTAATATCGGCTGGTGCTAAAAAAGCATATACACCAAACCCTGTTTTTAGTAGAAACTCACCGCTCAATGTTTCTATAAAAATAGCCCTTACCATGTTGATATCATTACTATTGTCTATTGATTTCATTGGAGTCACCTTTAATCGGTTTTATGTTAATAAATACTGCATAAAAGATACCCAATTTAGTTTTATATAGTAATTTCAATGTGATACTGATTGTTTATGTAAATGAGGAAATTAATTGACGCTTTAAATGTAAAAATACTCGACTCTTTTTGAAACTATTAATGACTATAAAAATTGATTTCACACTTCATTAATTATATTGAATCCCCACTCCTAACATTCCAGAAAATCTGTTAAAATCAAGCCATTATAATTTAGACAAGGGTCAATAATGCTAGAGCAATACCGCAAACATGTTGCAGAACGTGCTGCTGATGGAATCGTTCCTCAACCATTAAATGCTGAACAAGTTTCAGGCTTAGTTGAATTAATTAAGCAACCACCTGCAGGTGAAGAAGCATTTATCCTTGATTTGTTGGTCAATCGCATTCCAGCTGGTGTTGATGAAGCAGCTTATGTAAAAGCAGGTTTTCTTGCTGCAATTGCTAAAGGTGAAGATAGCTCGCCTATTTTAGATGCTGCTAGAGCTACTGAACTACTTGGTACAATGCTAGGTGGGTACAATATTGCACCTTTAATTGACTTATTAGATAACAATGAACTTGCACCTATTGTTGTAAAAGCTTTATCTCATACACTGTTAGTTTTTGATGCTTTTCATGATGTTAAAGAAAAAGCAGATGCAGGGAATGATTTTGCAAAGAAAATTATTCAGTCATGGGCTGATGCAGAATGGTTTACTAGTAAGCCAGAAGTGTTAGAAAAGCTGACAATTACTGTTTTTAAAGTAACAGGTGAGACTAATACTGATGATTTATCACCAGCACCAGATGCATGGTCCCGTCCTGATATTCCATTGCATGCTAAAGCTATGCTTAAAATTCCTAGAGATGGAATTACTAATGCTGAGCAGCAAATTGAAGAACTGAAGCAAAAGGGATTTCCTGTCGCTTATGTAGGTGATGTTGTTGGTACAGGGTCATCACGTAAATCAGCGACTAACTCAGTATTATGGTATATGGGAAATGATATTCCTTATGTACCTAATAAACGAGGCGGTGGCATTTGTATAGGCGGCAAAATAGCGCCTATTTTCTTTAATACCATGGAAGATTCTGGCGCATTACCTTTTGAGTGTGATGTCGAAAATTTGGCGATGGGGGATGTAATTGATATATATCCTTACAAAGGTCAAGTAAAACGCCATGATAGTGATGAAGTCGTTTCAGAGTTCAGTTTAAAAACCAATGTGATTTTAGATGAAGTACGTGCCGGTGGCCGTATTCCACTTATTATTGGACGAGGCTTAACAGATAGAGCTAGAGAAGCATTAGGTTTAGCTGCCTCTGATGTATTTGAAAGACCTGCTGATAAAGCGCAAAGTAATAAAGGCTATACCTTAGCGCAAAAAATTGTAGGTAAAGCTTGTGGTGTAGCAGGTGTGCGTCCTGATACTTATTGTGAACCTAAAATGACTACTGTAGGGTCGCAAGATACCACAGGACCCATGACACGTGATGAATTAAAAGATTTAGCCTGTTTAGGTTTTTCTGCTGATTTAGTGATGCAATCATTTTGTCATACAGCGGCATATCCAAAACCTATTGATGTTGAAATGCAGCACACCTTGCCTGATTTTATTATGAATCGCGGTGGTGTGGCTTTACGTCCTGGAGATGGTATTATCCATTCCTGGTTAAACCGTATGTTATTACCTGATACAGTGGGTACAGGGGGTGATTCTCATACACGTTTCCCTATGGGAATTTCATTTCCAGCGGGCTCTGGCTTGGTTGCATTTGCAGCAGCGACAGGCGTTATGCCATTAGATATGCCCGAATCAGTATTAGTACGCTTTAAAGGTGAAATGCAAGCTGGCATTACTTTACGTGATTTGGTTAATGCCATTCCTTTAGCTGCAATTGATAAAGGTTTATTAACCGTTGAAAAGAAAGGTAAGAAAAATGTCTTTTCAGGTCGTATATTAGAAATTGAAGGTTTACCTGAATTAAAAGTTGAACAAGCATTTGAATTATCTGATGCTTCAGCTGAAAGATCAGCGGCTGGTTGTACTATTCGTTTAGATGAAGCACCTATTCGTGAATACATTAACTCAAATATCACCATGTTGAAATGGATGGTTGCTGAAGGCTATGGTGATGCACGTACTATTAATCGCAGAATAGAACAGATGCAGGTATGGTTAGCTAATCCAGAGTTAATGGCCCCAGATGCTGATGCTGAATATTTTGAAGTGATAGAAATTGATCTTAATGAAATCAAAGAACCCATTATGGCCTGCCCAAATGATCCTGATGATGTAAAAACATTATCTGAGTTGGCAGGAACAAAAATTGATGAAGTATTCTTAGGTTCATGTATGACCAATATTGGTCATTTCCGTGCTGCCGGTAAATTATTAGAAAAGAATCAAGGTGACTTACCTACACAACTTTGGGTTTCAGCACCGACAAAGATGGATCAAGATAAGCTAACAGAAGAAGGCTATTACGATACTTTTGGTAAATCAGGTGCTAGATTAGAAATGCCTGGTTGTTCTCTATGTATGGGTAACCAAGCGCGTGTGGCTGATAATGCAACAGTAGTATCAACATCAACACGTAACTTCCCTAATCGTTTGGGTAATGATGCCAATGTGTATTTAAGTTCAGCAGAATTGGCTGCAGTTTGCTCAATCATGGGGAAAATTCCAACATTTGAAGAGTATATGGCTTATTACCAACAAATAAATGCAACAGCAGATGATACTTATCGTTATTTAAACTTTGATAAAATCGATAAATACCAACAAGCTTAGAGATATTTACTGAGCAGGGTGGGCAATGCAATAGCGTGCCCACCATCTTCTGATATAAGGAATAATAAATGACCAATAACGATGTGCTACGTCGTATACGCTATACGTTTGATTTTGATGATTCAAAAATGATCTCTATTTTTGCTTTAGCAGAATGTACAGTGACTAGAGAACAAACCAGCAACTGGCTAAAAAAAGACGATGATGAAGCTTTTCAAGAATTAACGGATGAAGAGTTAGCTACGTTTTTAAATGGTTTAATCAATGACAAACGCGGTAAAAAAGAAGGGGATCAACCTATTCCTGAAAAACGCATGACCAATAATGATATTTTTAAGAAATTAAAGATTGCCTTGAACTTAAAAAATGATGATGTGCTAGAAATTATGGGCTTTGCTGATTTTGAAATAAGCGCACATGAGTTAAGTGCTTTTTTCCGTAAAAAAGGCCATAAAAACTATCGTTTATGTAAAGACCAAATTTTACGTTATTTTTTACAAGGTGTGCAGTTTAAGTATCGTGATAATGTTTATTCAAAAGTAGAAAAATAACCCTTCTTAACAAGGAGGGCTTAACACCAGCTTTAACAATCAAACTGATTGTTAAAGCTTTAAGCGAGCAAAGCATATTAATATTCCCTTTTTAATGTCTTAACTCTCCCATCACTACTTTATTTTCAGTCACTTTTTGTACTACATCTTGATAATATTCATCTTTAAATGCCTTGATGACATTTTCAATAGCTTCATTATTTATTCCACTACCTAATAAAACTTCCTCAGTTAATCGTAAGCTAATTTCCAAGGTTTCTGAAACAGTTGAGCTAACACCTTGACTGATTAGGTCTGCACAATGTTGTCTATCAATAGCGCGAGTGTGAATGGGCATATTGGGATAATGCTGCCTAATAAGAGGAATCATACGATCAATATTTTTAGGGTTGTCTAATGCAATAACTATCATTTTTGCTCGCTCAGCACCTGCAGAACGTAATACCTTTACATTGCAGGCATCACCAAAAAAAACGGGGAATCCTTGAGCACGGGCAGATTTTATTCGTTTTTGGTTCAGATCAATAGCAATATAATTAACATCTGCGGCATTTAAAATAGCTCCAATTCTAGCTCCGACTCTCCCAAACCCAGCTAAAATAACATGGCCTTTAGAGTCTTCAATAAATTCTCCACTATGGTCTTCTGTTATTTCTGGCGTGTAAAATTTTAATAATAAGGTGTTAGACAATTTTACGACAAAAGGTGTAATTACCATGCTTAAAGCAATAACCAAGGTTAGTATTTGGCCAGTTTGAGCATCTAAAATACCCGCTTCAGAAGCAAAACCAAACATAACAAAGCCAAACTCCCCACTTTGAGAAAGTAGAACGCCGGTTTGGATTGCAATATCATGACCTACACCGCTTCGTCGAACCAGCATACATATAATACTTCCCTTTACTAGCATTAGTAGTAGCGTTAATCCAATAATATTGAGGAAGTTAGTCCATAACAAGCCAAATTCAATACCCATGCCGATAGTCATGAAGAATAAACCGAGTAATATGCCACGGAAGGGAAGTATATCGGCTTCAATTTGATGGCGATAATGAGATTCAGCTAACATCAGTCCAGCAATAAAGGCTCCTAATGCCATAGATAAGCCCACTAACTCCATAATCCAGGCAACGCCCAGTACTAATAATACTGCTACTGCAATAAATACTTCGGGGTCTTGGCTGGCAACTATCTTATCTAAAACAGGGTTAAGTAAATAGCGGCCTGTAAGTAATAAAATAATAATGGCTGTTATGGCGTAGAGTAAGTTAATACCAGACTCTGAAGCATCAATATCACCACCAGCAAGCATTGAGACTAATGCGAGTAAAGGAACAACAGCTATATCTTGTAGTAATAGAATAGAGAAAGACATTTGTCCCATTTTTGATGCAATTCCACCGCGCTCTGCTAATAAGTTTAAGCAAAATGCAGTAGAGGATAAGGCTAAGCCGAAACCAATAATAATGGAACTATGTTGTGAGGCACCTAAGAAAATTGCAATGCCATATATGATGAAGGCGGTTATTAATAATTGACTCAGACCTAAGCCTACAACCATCTTACGCATTTGCCATAGTTTTTCAGGTTTTAGCTCAATCCCTAAAATAAAGAGTAAGAAGATAACCCCAAATTCACCGAGATGACGAATTTGTTCAACTTCAGTGATAATACCTAAACCCCAAGGGCCCAGTATTGCACCAGCCGTTAAGTATCCTAAAATAGCACCAAGGCGCATAGCATGAAATGCTGGGACCACAACGACGGTAGCCAGTAACAATGCTAAAATATCGATTAAGTACTGAGGACCTGTTTCTTCCATTTTAATAAGAGCCTGGTTTTTTTAGACGTTATGAATGTATGAATATTAGTAACAATAATAGTTCACTCTGCAAAATAACACTCAGTTATTTAACTATTTACTAATATAAGAGCTGACAAAATGCAAAAAGTTGATGTGGTTATTATTGGTGCAGGTGCATCGGGTTTAATGTGTGCGATTGAAGCGGGAAAAAGAGGGCGTGATATTTTGGTGGTTGATCATGCAAATAAAGCAGGCAAGAAAATCTTAATGTCAGGTGGTGGACGTTGTAATTTTACAAATTATTCAGTGGAAGCCGATAATTTTATTTCCCAAAATGTTCATTTTTGTAAATCAGCCTTAAGTCGGTTTACCCAATGGGATTTTTTGGCGATGATCGACCAATATCAAATCCCCTTTCATGAGCGTAGTCATGGTCAGTTATTTTGTAATGACAGTGCAAAAGATATTTTAAATATGTTGCTGGCTGAATGTGAAAAAGTGGGCGTTAAGATTCAACTTAATTGTGATATTAAAAAAACCACTAAAATATCAGAGCAAGTGTTTCAGCTAGATACTAATAAAGAAACTATTCAATGCCAATCACTTGTCGTTGCAACAGGGGGCTTATCAATCCCTAAAATGGGGGCTACAGCATTTGGTTACCAAATAGCAGAACAGTTTAATATTAGTGTGTTACCTGTTTGTGCGGGGTTAGTTCCTTTCACCTTACAACCTGATGATAAAGAAAAGTATTCAGCTTTATCAGGTATAGCTGTGCCTTGCGTGGTGAGTAATCAAAAACAAAGCTTTAAAGAAAATATGTTGTTTACTCACAGGGGATTAAGCGGGCCTGCTATTTTACAAATTTCATCCTATTGGAAAGCGGGTGAGACCATTAACGTAAATTTCTTAGCTGAATTGGATTTAGCTGAAATTTTACTAGAGAAAAGAAGTAACAAGGTCAAAATGCAATTAAAAACTATTCTGTCTGAGTTATTACCTAAACGATTGCTTGAAGTATTAATTGATCAAAAATTATTGGCTATATCATTACAAGATATTTCTAACAAACAATTAGATGAAGTCGTACAAAATATAATATGTTGGACAATCAAACCAAATGGAACGGAAGGCTATCGTACAGCGGAAGTGACTTTAGGTGGAGTTGATTGCTCTGAGGTTTCATCAAAAACAATGCAAAGTCAGGCTGTGAATGGTTTATATTTTGTGGGTGAGGTGTTAGATGTAACAGGTTGGTTGGGAGGCTATAATTTTCAATGGGCTTGGGCATCTGGCTGGTGTGCTGGGCAGTATGTGTAAGTGACTGATTTTATATGTTGATTTAGTGCTACAATTATAGAATTTAGAAAGAAGCATAAAACTGACTAAGGAACGTGCATGAAATAACTTGAGCAACTAGGAAGTGAGGCTTTAGAGGCTGTGAAAGTATTAGCTTTTAGCTCCCCTCTTTGGAAAAGAGGGGCTGGGGGAGATTTTATTATATAAATAAGACATTTAATATCAATGTGTTATCTTTTTATAAAATCCCCCTCGATCCCCCTTTTCCAAAGGGGGAGAAAAAATAGAATACTTTCACAGCTTCTTTAGCCTCGCCCGACCCAATGTGGGACTAAAGTCCCATTTCCAGTTTGATAGTTGTTAACTTTATTTTATGCACATTCCCAACTATGAATATAAAGAGTGGCCTGCTACAAAACTTGAGTGTCACAGGATATTAAAAACAACTATATTTAGTTTAACAATATGAGTGATAAAAAAATAATAGATACCTCTAACTTGAGAGGTGATTTTTTTGGTGGACTAACGGCAGGTGTGGTTGCTTTACCTTTGGCATTAGCATTTGGTTTACAATCTGGCATGGGGGCAATTGCGGGGCTGTATGGTGCGATTGCAATAGGCATGATTGCAGCCTGGTTTGGTGGTACACCAACTCAAATAAGTGGACCTACAGGCCCTATGACTGTGGTTTCTGCTGTTGTTATTTCATCAGCGATAGAAACACATGGGGGAAGCCTTGAATCGGCTTTAGGAACAATTATTGCAATTTTTCTATTGTCAGGTGTTTTTCAGATATTGTTAGGGGTTTTAAAAATAGGGCAGTATATTCGCTATATGCCTTACCCTGTAGTCTCTGGATTTATGAGTGGGATTGGTGTGATCATTATTGTATTGCAAATATTTCCTTTTCTGGGACACTCATCACCTAAGAAAATTTTAGATATATTTTCACAATTACCGAGTATTGTTAATGATATTAACATGGCCTCTGTAGGGTTAGCTTTTGCCACTATCGTTACTATTTATATATTCCCTCGAATAACTAAATTGATTCCCAGTGCATTAGTCGCCTTAATCGCTTTAACCGTGGTTTCTACCCTAATGGGTTTAGATGTCAAAATTATTGGAGATATTCCAGAAGGGTTGCCCGCATTACAAATTGATTCATTAGCAGGTGTAGATTGGGGTAGTCCCATGTTGCTTATTATTCCAGCATTAACCTTGGCTGCATTAGGGACGATTGATTCATTATTGACTTCAATTGTTGCTGATAATATGACTAAAACCCACCATAACAGTAATAAAGAATTGATTGGTCAGGGCATAGGTAATATAGGTGCAGCATTGATAGGTGGCATTCCAGGTGCTGGGGCAACTATGCGAACAGTAGTTAATATTAACTCAGGAGGTAAAACTAGGCTTTCGGGTGTAATCCATGGGATAGCCTTATTAATCGTACTATTAGGTGCGGGTCCTTACGCTAAATTAATACCACTTCCTGTATTGGCCGGTATTTTAATTACAGTGGGTATTGGTATTATTGATTATAAAGGCATTAAGCATATCCCACATGTTCCACGTACTGAATCAATTATTATGTTGGTTGTATTAAGTATGACTGTTTTTGTAGATTTATTGCAGGCTGTTGCTGTGGGTATGGTTTTAGCTTCAGTGCTCTTTATGAAAAAAATGAGTGACATTGTTGAGAGTAAATCTTCTATAGGTTCCGTCGCAAGTTTTACTAAAGAAGAGGCATGGAATGATGAGGCAGATATTTCAGACGATATACTTAACCTCGTTTATATTAAGCATTTTGACGGGCCTGTATTCTTTGGCTTTACCTCAAAGTTACAAGATACGATAGCCGCTTTACCTGAAGTTAAGGTCGTTATCATAAGGATGCGATTAGTACCTTATATCGATCAATCGGGCCTTTATGCTATTGAAGATGCTGTGGCTGCATTAACAGAAAAAGGTGTCACTGTTTTAATGACTGGCATTCAAGAGCAACCAAAAGATATGCTGGAGAATATTGGTTTAATTCCAAATTTAGTCCCTAAAGAGTATTTGTTTAAAGAGTTTGAAAAGTGTATTGATGCATTGGAGTCTGGAGCAATAAGTTCGGGCCTAAATAAAGGCTAGAATTTAAATAAATAAAAAAGCCTCGTCAATACGAGGCTTTTTTATAGATAAGGAAAATGATGACACAAATAAAGCAAACTTCAGAAAGGAAATTAACGATTGAAGAGGTCTTGGGTTGGTTAAATAAAGATCAATTGATTTCAACAACTGAAGAAGAAGAAATCAGGCTTTATTCAGCTCGATGGGAAAATAGAGAAAAGAATGTTGTTGATGTTCTTTGTGATTACCAGGCAGAAAAAGGCAGTCAGCTAAGAAAGAATTTTACCAAAGAAAAGCTAAATGAATGGTTAGCTTCTAAGGTGTCTTTACCTTTCTTTTATATTGATCCCTTAAAAATTGATGTTGCTGCAGTTACTTCAATTTGTGCTCAGCCCTATGCTGAAAGATTTAATATTTTACCTGTTAAAGTTGAAGGAGATATTGTTACTGTTGCGGTATCAGAGCCTTTTATACGTGAGTGGGAAAAAGATCTTAACCATCTTCATAATAAAGACTTTAAACGTGTTCTTTCCAATGCGGCTGATATTAAACGTTACATTTCTGAGTTGTATGATTTTTCTAAATCGGTAAAAAAAGCATCTAATAGGGCGGTCGAAAATAATGGCCAATTAAATAATCTTGAGCAGTTAGTCGAGTTAGGTAAAAAAAGTGACTTAGAGGTTAATAATCAACATATTGTTAATTTAGTTAATTGGCTATTGCAATATGCCTTTGATCAGCGTGCTAGTGATATTCATTTGGAACCAAGACGAGATCAGAGTAATGTTAGGTTCCGTATTGATGGTGTTATGCATCAGGTCTACCAAATCCCCACGCCAGTTATGGGCGCAGTAATTAGCAGAATTAAAATTCTGGGGCGAATGGATATTGCTGAAAAAAGACGTCCTCAAGATGGTCGCCTTAAAACACTGAATGGAAAATTAGAAATTGAATTACGTTTATCAACTATGCCAACAGCCTTTGGTGAAAAGGTAGTTATGCGTATTTTTGATCCAGAAGTTTTATTAAAGGATTTTACCTCATTAGGATTTAATAAAAGGGAACAGTTGATGTGGGATGAGATGACTCATAAAGCACATGGCATCATCCTAGTAACAGGCCCAACGGGTTCTGGAAAAACAACGACTCTATATTCAACTTTAAAACACTTGGCAACACCTGAGATAAATTTGTGTACAGTTGAAGACCCGATAGAATTAATTGAACCAAGCTTTAATCAAATGCAGGTGGAAAATAAAATTGATTTAGATTTTGCGGCTGGTATTAGAACCTTAATGCGACAAGATCCCGATATTATTATGGTTGGGGAGATTAGAGACTTGGAAACTGCTGAAATGGCAATACAGGCATCTTTAACGGGTCACTTAGTTTTATCAACATTACATACTAACAATGCACCATCAGCGGTTACACGATTATTAGAATTAGGGGTAAAACCTTATTTAGTTAAACTAACGCTCTTGGGTGTGATGGCACAGCGACTTATTAGAACTTTATGTCCTAGTTGTAAAAGTGAACATAAGATAACGGATGAACAATGGCAAGGTTTAGTCGAACCCTTTAACATTAAAAAACCAGATATTATCTATAAAGCTGCGGGCTGTGCAGTGTGTAGAAATACAGGATATTTAGGGCGAATTGGGATTTATGAATTATTTAAGAATACAACACATATTCAAAAACAAATCACAGAAACTTGTGATGCAAATATTATTACTAAATTAGCATTAAAAGATGGAATGAAAACTTTGCGATTAAGTGGGGTAGAGAAGGTGATAGATGGTATTTCTTCTATTGATGAGGTATTAAGGGTTGCGCCTGAGAGTATTGAAATGTAAAGCTTCCCCCTTTTAAAAGGGGGATTGAAGGGGATTTGTTATTAGAATAAATAAAAAACCCTATCGTAGCCATATTACAAACAGATTAGATTTTACCGTCTAATCCCATTTGGAAATATTTATGAGTGATTTTATCTTGGTTATCTAATAACCAATCAATACCAGGCTCATTATTCATTGCTTTATGGATTGCTTGAGCAGTCGCTTTACGATGAATATCAAATAAGATTTGGTGATCTAAGTTATCATCAGTTGCAACGCTTGGGTTTAACCAAACTGAACAAATAATACCTAGGTCATTTGCTTTCTCTTTTGGAATATCACCAGCACGAACAGCATCTAAAACGCCATTAGCAATAGCTGCTTGCACAGTACCCATTAAGATATTTGTATAACGTGTATTTTTAACCGTTACTTTACTAACCATTAAAGTAACTGGACGTACTTGAATATCAGTATTTAAAATAGCAAAAACTTTAGAATGACCGCTAGCTTGGTCACCTGTTAGTGTTGCTAGAGCAGTACCAACTGGACCATCTAATTCACCAATAACGATTTCTGGTTCAGCTGCTGTTCCTGGTGGTCCACCTGCAACAAGTGATTCACCTGTACGCATTACGATTCTTTCGCTCATATTTAACTCCAATAAAGCATTAATAATTTGAAGCGGTTAGAATACCATGAATCTGTCATATTCTTAATAGCCATGAGTCAAAAATTAACAACAACCGATCATAGTCGAGATATTGCCGGCTTAAAGTATGTCTATCCCGTTATTTCTAGACGAGCAGGAGGCTTGTCTATTGGGATAAATTTTAATACCAATAACGCTTGTAATTGGCGTTGTGTCTATTGCCAAGTACCAAATCTAGTACGTGGTGCGGCACCTGAAATGGATTTTCAATTATTAGAGCAAGAATTACGATTTTTTTTAAAGCAAGTATTAGAGGGTGATTTTTACCAACAATACCAAGTGCCAAAACAGCATCAGGTCATTAAGGATATTGCTATTTCAGGTAATGGCGAGCCGACCAGTTTAAAAGGTTTTGATCGAGCGATAGAGTTAATTGCTACAATTTCTACTGAGATGAAGGTTTTACCGAGCAGTCAGTTTGTATTAATTACTAATGGTAGCTTAATGCATCAAGCTGATGTTCAGGCAGGTTTGAAAATATTTAATAAATATAATGGTCAGATCTGGTTTAAATTAGATAGCGCAACAGAGGATGGCAGAAAGAAGATTAATGATAGTAAACACTCAACGGCTAAAACGATAGAAAATTTAAAGATTGCCAGTAGTTTATGTGAGACTAGTTTACAAACCTGTATGGTCAATTACTTATCAGCAAAGGATGCAGAATTAGAACGCCAAGCTTATATTGATTTATTAAAGAATAATGCAGCAAAGATTAATAAAATCATGTTGTACAGTCTTGCTAGGGCATCTTTGCAACCAGAAGCTGAACAATTAAGGAAAGTTGATGATCAGCTAATGAACTCATTTGCTGATCAATTAAAAATGCTTGGATATAAAGTAAGTGTCACTACGACATAGCATCAAAAAGCGACCCTAGCATTTCATCTTCAGTTTTTAACATTTTAACGGCTGCTGAAGTTTCTATTTCAGCTTCTTTTAAACTGAGTACAGGTTTAATAATATCTTTAGAGTTAAATTCCGTACTACCCACTTCATTTTCAGCAATGGGTAATTTGGCGATAGTATGAGCAGCATCAGCTGCTTTATGTTGTGCGTTGCTAATCAAATTAACGGCACTTGATGACAGACTGTTAATCATAATTTTATCCTTCCTCCAATACTTACTTTTGATAATACTCTTTTATATAGAAGAAGAGGAAGTGATAATTTTTACAATATAGTTAAAATGTGACTAAAGTTTGATTTTAAATTAATATTTCCTGCCGCCCTCAAAACTCATGTTCAATATTTTGAAAACCTGTTTTTAAGGCTCAGTCTTTCTGACATATTTTTAATTGTTTTCATCAGGTCTAACCCTTGTTAAGTGTGAGGGTATTAGGTAGTATGAGGGTCAGGGGTAGTGAATATAAAGGTAATATTTACTATTCAACTGTTTAGAGGTTTTGGTCTATAAGTTTTAGGTCTTTTTAGCTTAAAAAAGACTAATTAAGATTAGGGGTTCAATCAATGCTTTCCTTTCAAAATGTTAAATTCAATTACAAAATAGCCGTTATTGCGATTGTGCCTATTTTGGGGTTGATTTTTATGGCTGTAGTTTCAATCTCAAAACAATATGAAAATATTAGGGCTGCAGAAAAAATACTGTTACTTTCTGAGTTCTCATCTCATGCCAGCGCATTAGTACATGAGTTTCAAAAAGAAAGAGGTATGTCGGCTGGTTACCTTGGTAGTAAAGGTAAAAAGTTTTCCCAAAAAATTATAAAGCAACGTAAATTAGCTGATCATAAATTGATTGAGTTAAATGCTTATATAAAAAGTTCTTCAGTCGATACTTCTGCAAATATCACCAGTAGCTTGAATGAAGTAATGAGTAAAATTGGAAAAATCAATAAAATTCGCTCAGGTGTTACTGATTTAAGTATTCCTGCAAAAAAAGCTATTGGTTTTTATTCAAATATAAATGGACAATTTTTAAATATTATTTCACAGCTACCTCAATTGAGTTCTGATGTGGATATGAGTGCAAAGTTGGCAGCTTATGCAAACTTTATTAAGGGTAAGGAGCGAGCTGGAATTGAACGAGCTGTGTTAGCAAATACTTTTGCTCTAGATAAATTTTCACCATCAATGTTTGAAAAATTAATTGCTCTTATTGCAATACAAACTACATATACAGATGTATTTTTATCATTTGCAAATGATGATTTTGATAATTATTATCATGACCAAATGAGAGGGGAGTTTATCAATGAAACAGATAGATTACGGACAGTTGCCTTAGAAAAAGGAATGCAAGGGCAGTTTGCCGTTGATGCAGGGTATTGGTTCAAAATGCAAACAGGTAAAATTAATTTATTAAAAGGTATTGAAGACTTTATTGCTAAAGAATCTCATAAAAGTGCAGAATCACTTAAAAATACAGCATGGAATAATTTAACTTATGACAGTGTTTTAGTTGTTTTTATTATTGGTTTATCTGGCATATTGTTTATAGTGTTGCGTAAAGATATTTCTAATCAACTAGGTGGAGAACCCGCTGATGTTAGGGGGATGGCAGAGCATATTGCACAAGGTGAATTAAAACAAACTAACCTGGATAATGCTTCTAAGCATGTTGGTATTTTTGCCGCTATGCTAACGATGCAAAAACAATTAACTCAAGTAGTTTCAACCATAACATCAAGTGCTCAACACATTTCTCAGGCCTCAAAAGAAGTAAGCCATACTTCCCAGTCTTTAAGTCAAAGTACTTGTGAGCAAGCCGCTAGTATTGAACAAACAAGTGCATCAATCGAGCAGCTTAATGCAACAGTAGAGCACAATCTTGACAATGCTAAAGTGACTGAGAAAATTGCCCTTCATGCAGCAGACTCTGCAACCGAAGGTGGGAAGGCTGTGAATGAAACCGTTACTGCGATGGAACAAATTGCTAAAAAAATAATCCTGATTGAAGATATTGCATATCAAACAAATATATTGTCATTAAATGCTTCTATTGAAGCAGCAAGAGCAGGCACACATGGTGCCGGATTTTCTGTAGTCGCTACAGAAGTGCGTAATTTAGCAACACGAAGCCAAACGGTTGCTAATGATATTATTCAGTTAGCTGATTCAAGTGTTGTTATTGCAAAAACAGCAGGAGATTTATTAGGTGATATGCTACCTAATATTCAAAAAACAGCAAGCTTGGTACAGGAAATTTCAGTTTCATCTGAGGAGCAAGCTACAGGGATAAAACAAATAAGCGAAGCAATATCACAATTAGATTCGGTGACGCAACAGAATGCTGCCGCTTCTGAACAGCTCGCTGCAACTGCAGAAGAATTGAATGGGGAAAGTGAAGAGCTAATGCAACAAATTAGCTTTTTTAAGTTAGGTTGATTTTTATAACAATAACTAAAAGGTAATATTATGAGCATGTTTATTTGGAAAGATTGTTATAAAATTGGCCATTCTATGGTCGATGAACAACATCAATATTTATTCGATCTGGCTAATAAAGTTGTGGAAGCAAAGGCTAAAAGTGAGCTGACAAAATGTATTATGTTACTTTACAAATATATTAGAGAGCATTTTAGAGATGAAGAATTATTAATGCGGGATGTTGAATACCCTCATTATCAAGAGCATAAACAGATTCATAATATGTTATTGGATAAAATGAACGAAATTAGTGAAAAAGTGGGGCAGGATGCTTTAGCTAAAGATGAAATTAAAGAGTTTATGGAAGATTGGCTACTTGATCATATTTTATTAAAAGACGGTGCATTGGGCGACTTTTTGTCAAAATAACAGCTAAATAATTTAAGACTAAAGTGCGTAAAAAATGCTGGAGATAAGTTGTATTAATGAAAAAATTTAATAGTGTAGAGTTTGTTGATAGTCTAGCTGAGGTTACTAGTCATTTCGATAAAGAGGTTATTGAAAAAAGTCTTTTAAAAACGTTAACTGATTTTACCCCTTCTGCTGAGTATAGAATTTATCGAGTATTACCCAATACATCAGATAAAACTGCATTAGCTTTAATCGCGTATGCTAAAGATAATATTGTAGATAGTTTAAGCAATGAAATTAAAGAGCAATATCTTCATGATAGCTTTTTTGATGCAATCAACCTTGCAGTAGAAACTAAGTCTGTACAAATAGTTACTAGGACGAAAAGCAATGAAAAAACACATATAATTTATCCAGCATTAAATCAAAGTAATGAGAGTTTTGCTATTTTAATTCAGTCATGTGAGGAAGTTGATTTTGAACATCAGAGGTTGGTTCATGGCTTGCTCAAGGTTTATTCAAACTATTTGGAATTAATTGAAAAAGCACGTCGAGATAAATTAACCCAATTACTAAATAGAGAAACATTAGATGCGGAAGTAACACGAATATTAATTCGTAATAATACGCCAGAATCTGATACTTTGAAATTACCTTCATATTCTGATATTGATTCTAGAGGAGACTCACAAAATAGTACTTACTGGTTAGGCCTTCTGGATATTGATTTTTTCAAAAAAATCAATGATACCTATGGCCATTTATATGGTGATGAAATTTTGATTTTAGTTGCTAGGTTATTAGAAAACAATATACGAGATAATGATTTTGCATTTAGGTTTGGTGGTGAAGAGTTTGTAATTATTCTTTTAGATGATGGGTTTTTAGCCGCAGAGAAAGCATTTGAACGTATTAGAGAGGAAATCAATAAACACCCTTATGCCAATGTAGAAGGCTTATCTGTGAGTATAGGTGTTTCACAAATTACAAACCAGGCGACTCCTACTGATGTAATTGAAGAAGCTGATAAGGCACTCTATTATTCTAAAGAAAATGGTAGAAATCAGACACAATTTTATAAGCAATTAGTTGATGAAAAGTTAATAGCTGAAGATTTAGTTGATGAGTCTGAGTTTTCTGATGTGGATTTTTTCTAAAAATAGACTGATAATATTAATTGTTCCTGTTTTTATCAGGTGTTATCTAAAGTAGAGACAAGGCATGCCTTGTCTCTACAGCCCTAAATAATACTGCCAGTCCTGAAGCAATAGAAGTACCCTTAAGACTTTAAATGTTAGATTCTATTGTTGACTGAGGCGTGCCTTGAAATTGTGATACTTGTTCTAATTGAGATAATTCTTCAATTGATAATACTCGATTAATAGCGAGTAAAATAATAAAGTCATCTCCAACTCGCCCCATTGCTTGAATAAAGTCAGTTCTAATATCGGTACCAAAGTCAGGTGCAGCTTGAATATTTTCACTGGGAATTTCCAGGATTTCTTTAACTTCGTCAACCAGCATCCCAATTAATTGAGAGCTATCAGTTAATTCGATTTCAACTAATATTATACAACTGCGTTTACTAATTTCTGTACAGGAGTGCCCGAGCCTTGCCGATAAATCAATAACAGGTACAACATTACCTCGTAAATTAATAACGCCATGAATATAACCTGGTGTCATAGGGACAGGGGTAACGGTGCTTATTTCAATGATTTCTTTAACATCTAAAATACTAATAGCAAAGCGTTCTTGTCCGACCAAGAAGGTGAGAAATTGCCCTGATTGGTTTTGGGAATCCAATACAGAGTTATTTGATAAGTTAAGTGCAATTTCATTCATAAGTATTCCATTTTAGAAGCGTTCAAAATCCTGAGAATTGAAATCAGTCGATGAGTTTGTATCAATAACTGGAGCAGCTGGCGCTTCTACATATTGAGAGGGCGGTGCAGATCTTCTAGGGCTATTACTAATTTGTTGGGCATTCTCATCTACTTTAAAAAAAGCTACGGCTTGTTGTAGTTGTTCTGCTTGTCCGCTTAATTCTTCAGATGTTGCCGCTAACTCTTCCGATGCTGCTGCGTTTTGTTGTGTTGCTTTATCTAATTGAGTCATTGAATCATTGATTTGACCAATACCACTAGATTGTTCTTCTGATGCTGCACTAATCTCTTGAACCAAATCAGAAGTCTTAACAATATTAGGAACCACTTCAGTGATAACTTGTCCTGCTTTTTCTGCAATATCAACACTATTAGTTGCTAATTCATTAATTTCTTCAGCTGTTACGCGACTACTTTCTGCAAGTTTACGCACTTCGGCAGCAACTACTGCAAAGCCTTTACCATGTTCACCTGCTGAAGCAGCTTCAATAGCTGCATTAAGAGAGAGTAGGTTGGTTTTATAAGCAATATCTTCAATCTGACCTATTTTTTTAGCAATGTTTTTCATTGCTGAAACAGTTTCTGTTACTGCTTTACCTCCTTCATCAGCTTCCGTAGCAGACTTGGATGCCATTTGTTCGGTTACTCTGGCATTTTCAGTATTTTGCTGTACAGAGGCATTTAATTCTTCAACTGCACTGGTTGTTTCCTCAACACTTGATGCTTGTTCAGTTGCTCCTTGGCTAATAGTTTGAGCTGTGGCACTAACTTCTTGAGATGCACTTGCTAGGTTATCAGCACCGCCTCGAACTTCTTGTATAACTGAACCAATCTGGTTACGCATAGCAACTAATGCTTCGGCTAGCTTTCCTATTTCATCTTTTTGATCAACATCTAATTTTGCTGTTAAATCTCCGGCTGCTAAAGATTGTGCAAAAGTAACCCCCTTACTGATAGGATTTGTGATTAATGATGCAAGGAATAAAGCAACAATAATACCCAAGATAACGGCAATAACAATAGTTGAAATAACAATAGACTGCGCTTCTTCAACCAGTTTTTCAGCATCTGAACGAGCAACTTCCAGTTGTTGGTATCCTGCATTTTCAGCATCTTGAGCTTGCTTGATAACTGTCTCTCCAAGTGATTGCATATCTTGAAGGATAAATTTTAATTTATCATCATTAGCTATCCAGCTTTTAGCCGATTCATTATATTGATTAGTTGCTTCGCGAGCCTGTTCAATAAGTTTAATTTCTACTGGGTCAGAGGTTATTTTTTGTAAGGTATCATACAAAGTCATCAATTCAGGAAGTAGTACTCCCATTTTATTCCATGCTACACGGTCTTTATAGTTGACCTCTTCTTTTTCAGCACGCATTATTTTTAAAGCGTTCTCATAGATATTTGTGGTTACTATATAACGTTGTACATAGCCATCAAGTTGAGCTGAACTTGCATTATTACGCATGGCATTGGTATAGGCGGCTACTTGCATAGTAAGGAATTTGTCAGCAGCATTGCCAACAATATTACCTTTTTCAACCATCTCAGCGACGAGTAACTTGTTGTTCTTTAGTGCTGCAACACCTTCACGATATTTATCAGCATATTTAGAGGTATCTTCACGCGCAATTTTTGATTGATTCAATAATGCATCGTTATTGTACTGTTTTGCAATTTTATCTACTTTATCTAGAAAGCCAAAAAGTTCTTTTACATGTTCTTCAGCTTCTTGATGTATTTCATCTTTTTCATATAATAAATAGTTTTTTTCTTCCATTATGGTTGATAAAGCCATCCTTTCAACGCCGGTAGCATATTCAACTGCTTTAGCATTGTTATCGGTAATGCCAAATAGAGCATCAGAGACTTTCCCTATATAGACTTGGGCGAGTAAGCCTAGAATAACAGTGATAATTACAAGCATTGAAGCGCCTGTAAGAATTTTTGTTTTTACGCCTAAATTATTTATATTCATTTTAAGAGTGTAAGTAAGAGGTTAATTCTTTTAAAAACATATTAAGTATTTGTATTCTCAAAATATAGCTTTAGATTTTAATTTTTGTGGGTTCCGTTTCCTTTACTTACACATTAAAGATACAAATATGGGAGAATTCTTCTCCCATATTTGTGGTTAGGTATTAGCTTGATGTTTTAGTGATTTGATCTAATTGAGAAAGCTCTTCAACTGATAAAACCTTATTTATAGCGAGTAAAATTATAAAGTCATCCCCCACACGTCCCATAGCTTGAATAAATTCAGTTCTAATATCTGTACCAAAATCTGGAGCTGGCTGAATATTTTCTGCGGGTATTTCTAAAATTTCTTTAACTTCATCAACCAGCATACCAATTAATTGCACAGTATCTGTTAATTCAATTTCTACTAAGACTATACAACTACGTTTACTAATTTTTGTGCATCCATGCCCCAATCTAGCTGAGAGGTCGACAACGGGTACAACATTTCCCCTTAGATTGATAACACCATGGATATAATCAGGTGTCATGGGTACGTGGGTAACATTACTAATTTCTATAATTTCATTAACATCTGAAATGCTAATAGCCAAGCTTTCTTGTCCTACTAAAAAAGTTAGATACTGCCCAGGTTGGTTCATAGAAGCCAAGGCATTATTTAAGCTAGAGTTTGCTGTAAGATCATTCATGAGTAACTCCTGTACTAGAACCGTTCAAAGTCTTGATCATTAAAATCAGTAGATTCATTGTTAGTCGTAGGACTAGCAGAATAATTTGTTGCTCTTTGTTGGGGAGCTGCTGGAGGTGATTTTCTTGGAGTGTTTTGCATTCTCCGTGCACCTTCATCCAGTTTAAAAAAGGCAACAGCTTGTTGTAGTTGCTCTGCTTGGCCACTTAGCTCTTCAGAGGTTGCTGCTAATTCCTCAGATGCAGCTGCATTTTGTTGTGTTGCTTTATCTAGTTGTGACATTGAATCATTGATTTGTCCTATACCACTAGATTGTTCATTTGATGCTGCACTGATTTCTTGAACTAAATCGGATGTTTTAACAATATTGGGAACAACTTCAGTAATAAGTGTGCCAGCTTTTTCAGCAATATCCACACTATTGGTTGCAAGCTCATTAATTTCTTCAGCAGTTATTCGGCTACTTTCGGCAAGTTTACGAACTTCAGCAGCAACGACAGCAAACCCTTTACCATGTTCACCTGCTGATGCGGCTTCAATAGCTGCATTAAGAGATAGAAGGTTAGTTTTGTATGCAATATCTTCAATCAAGCCAATTTTCTTGGCAATGTGTTTCATTGCTGTCACTGTTTCAGTAACGGCTTTACCACCTTCATCTGCTTCAGTTGCTGATTTTGAAGCCATTTGCTCAGTTACACGTGCATTTTCAGTGTTTTGTTGTACAGATGCATTTAGCTCTTCAACTGCACTGGTTGTTTCCTCAACGCTGGAAGCTTGTTCAGTAGCACCTTGGCTTATTGTTTGAGCCGTTGCACTGACTTCTTGAGAGGCACTTGCTAGATTATCTGCCCCGCCTCTGACTTCACCAATGACATCACGCATTTTAGTAATGTAATCACCGATAGATGTTGTTAGTTGTCCCATTTCATCTTTAGCATCATTATTAACGGTAACGGTTAAGTCACCTTGGGAGAGTGAGTGAGTTACTGTTGCTGCTTCGATAATGGGTCGAGTAATACTGCGGGAGAAAAAATAAGCCACAGCAATAATAGCAATAATAAAACCAACAACTAATTGTGCAATGGTAGCTAACAGCTCTTGAACTGGAATCATGACCTCTGCTTCATCAATTTCAGCAATAACGGCCCAAGAGGTATCTCCCACTTTAAGTGGAGAATAAGAAGATAAAACAGGATTACCATTATAATCAATGATAATTTTTGCATCTGTTTTGCCACTGATTACATCATTAACAGCCTCGGTATCAACACCATTATTTTGTACATTTCCTGCAAAAGACGCTTTTATATTATGTCCTTTAGGATCGAGGAAAGAGTCTGAACGCATCAATTTATCGCTACCTACTAAATAGGTTTCACCTGTATCTCCCATGCCTTCACGCTGTTGCATAATGGCATTAATTCTTGCAGTTGATAATTGTAAAGCAACAACCATTTCAACTTGATTACCTTTCATTAATGGGATAGCTGCAAAAGCAGCAGGTTCATCATTACTGGGTGCATAAGGTGCAAAATCGGCAATAGCAAATTGACGAGTAGCTAATACTTTTTTGACTAAACCACCTAAATTACTGCTACTAAACTTACCATTTACCATATTAGTCTGGTAATCCGCTTCTTTGGCTGCGCTATAGAATACATAGCCATTTTTATCTATTAAGAATAAGTCATAATAACCATAGGTGGTCATATATTTATTAAAATAGTTATCGTCATGCTTTGAAATATCAGGGTTAGTAATTACATCAACACCTTCTAGCATTGAATGTACTTGTTCATTAAGGATGGTGATATCATTTTTAAAACTGTCAACCAACTCACTGACTTGGGTGGATTTTATCGATCGAATGGCTGTTAACTGAGAAAATGCGGCATTAACTAATGCATCTGATGCTTTTGTTGTTGCCCAATAGGTAACTGAGCCTAAGGGGATTAAACTGATGAGCAACATTAAACCTATGAGTTTAGGTTGCATATTTATATCTTTTAATCTCATTATTTTTCCTTGTTATTATTTTTTGTTAGGCAACACTTGTTAGTTGGGATGGTATGCGTTGTTTGTTTTTTGTTGCATGTCGAATTAAACCTTGAACATCAAGAATCAGAGCGACATTACCATCACCTAAAACAGTGGCTCCAGTAATACCTTTAAGGCTTTGAAATACTTTGCCTAATGGTTTGATAACAGTTTGGTGCTCACCGAGCAATTCATCAACCACAAACCCAGCCTTAGTTTGCCCAAAACGAACAACAACTAAACTTTCACGGCCAGTTTTACTGTGGCTTTTTCGGTTTTGGAAGTAATCCCCCAAACGAAGATAAGGCATAACTTCTCCGCGTAGATTGACATAATGTTGAATCTCATCAATTTCATATTCTTGAGCATCCATTTCTACACACTCTTCAACCATACTGAGCGGAATAATGTAGCGTTCGTGTTCTGTTTTAACCATAAAGCCGTCTATGATGGCTAAGGTTAGCGGTAAATGAATGGTAATAGTGGTGCCTTGGCCTGCTATGCTATCTATATTGACTGAACCTCTTAAGGCCTCAATATTTCTTTTTACAACATCCATTCCTACGCCACGACCAGATAGGCTACTTGCTTGTTGTTTTGTGCTTAAGCCCGCTTCAAAAATCAAATTAAATATTTCTTGCTGGCTCATTTCTTCAGCTGATGTGATTAAGCCATTATTAATCGCTTTGGCAACAATTTTTTCACTATCTAAACCAGCCCCGTCATCTATGATCTGAATAACAATATGACCAGATTCGTGAAATGCATTTAGGGAAATATTACCGGTTGCAGGTTTACCTGCTTGAACTCTTTGTTCTGGAGATTCAATACCGTGATCAAGGGAATTACGAATAAGGTGTGTAAGGGGATCATTAATTTTCTCGACCACCGTTTTATCTAATTCAGACTCACCACCACTAATAGTTAGCTCAATATCTTTACTTAGTTCTTTACTAACATCTCTTACCACACGACGAAAACGAGAAAAAGTTTCACCTATTTGAACCATTCTTAGTTCTAGTGCTGTGTCTCTAATATCACTTACGAGCGTATTCATACTGGTTGCAACTTCTTCAACATCTGCAAGACCATGGCGTTCGACCATCAGGTTCATTGCAGCACCAGAAATAACTAGTTCACCAACCAAATTAATAAGTTGACCTAGTTTATTTGAGTCGACTCGAATATAACTGGATTCTGTTGCTACTTTTTGGCGCGTTTTTTCTTGTTTTTTTAGAGCTTCTTCTACAACAGGTTGTTGAATAACTTGCTGTTCAACAAGAATCTCACCCAGTGGCTTGGCGGGTTCGTTTTGTTCTGGGTCTTGCTTGGATTGAGCATCTAAGGCTTTATCAATATCATTTTTAGTAATAGCACCTGCTTCAATAAGCATCTCGCCAAGTCGTGAAACATGTTCTTCTGTTTGAGTATTGAGTAAGTTTAAATAGTGTTCAACCTGAGAATCTGGGGGTAATATTTTTATGTCACAATCATCTGATGCAAACTCAAAGACTTCTTCAATAGTTTGTTTATCAGCATCACTTTTAAATAAAATTTTAAACTGTAAATAACAGCTTTCTGGATCCATATCATTACCAGAGGGAAGGTCGGGTGTAGAAGTGAGGATCTGTTTAATTTCTCCCAATGTTTTTAAGTAACGTATAAAGGATAAGGGGTCCATTCCATTTCGTAAGGCATCTTGCTGAAAGTCTAAAGAAATAAGCCAATTATCAGCAGATAAATCGCCTCCTTCATTTTCAATTTCAGTTGTGCCTGTTGTTACTGCTAATTGTTCTTGTTTAGCTTGACCTGTTAACTGTTCAATTAATATATCGCCTGTTTGTTGTAAGTCTTCAGGTAAGTCAGCATCTGGGCTTTCAAAACAAAATTCAAGTAACTTTATAGTGTGATCTTTACAGCTTAAAAGGGTAGAAATTAAAGATGCATCAATTGAGCGTTCACCATTTCTGACTTGATCTAAAATAGTTTCAGCTTCGTGGGTGAAAGCTACAATCAGATTAAATCCAAAAAGACCAGATGAACCTTTAATAGTATGCATGGCACGAAAGACACTATTAATTGTTTCGCTATCATCAGGAGTATCTTCAAGAATCAGCAGCGAATCTTCCATTTCGGTTAATAATTCTTCTGCTTCTTGAGCAAAGGTTTCTAAAGCAGCATCTAATTCACTCATGACGATTTCCAGTCAGCAGAGATAATAATGGGGTCACCAAAATGGGCGGTGAGATTGAGTAATTCCAAAACTTCAACAACTGATTGGCTATGATTTAGCAGGGATAAATCAATATTTTTTGTTGTCGCTTCGTGTTTAAGAAATAATAGAATTTGTAGGCCGGCGCTATCAATTTCAGAAACTTCTGATAAGTTGATATGTAACTCGTGATCTGTCTTAAGGTGTGGCGCGAGTTCATTTTTTTGTTCAAGCGCAGTATAAATAGTCATTTCATCTTTAATGGTAATGTTTGTAATACCATTTTGTTCTTGTGTTTCTATTGTCATGCGCTTTCCTTATTGAATATTAAGAAAAATTAGGGGAGAACCAGTTTGGAAACGGCTGCCATTAATGTAGGTGGCTGAAAAGGCTTGGTTAGCCATGCTTTTGCCCCAGCTGCTTTACCTGCCATTTTTTTGTCAGTTCCTGCTTCAGTCGTTAACATCATCATGGGGGTGAATTTATATTGAGGGAGTTTCTTTGCTTCAGTTACAAAGGTAATGCCATCCATATTAGGCATATTTACATCAGTAATAATAAGATGTATTTTTTGCCCGGTAAGTTTGCTAAGTGCATCTTTACCATCACATGCTTCAAGAACATCATAGCCTGCACTTTTAAGGGCAATGCCGACAACTTGCCTAATAGAAGCAGAGTCATCAACGATCATTATGGTTTTAGCCATTTTCTTTATCCTATGGTAAATTCTTTAAAAAAATGTAAGGTCATCATCTGTTTCGGCAGCTTGAACTGGTTGTCCAGCTGATGTATTTGAAGAATGGTTCATAAGTTCTTCGGGCATTGTATAACTGAGTTCCATGGTTGATAGAGTTTGAGATACGTTAATCATATTGGCATGTCGTTCATTACCTTTTTGTCGGGTATCTTCTACTGTTGATTGTAAATTTGTTAGGTTTTCTTCAACATGTTCTAGCATTTGGCTGACGCGGTCTTGGAATTGGAAAGCTGTTAAAACAGAGAAGATTTCATCACGAATAGATTCACTATTATTTCTAAGCAAATCAGCATCATCTTTAAATACAGTTAGTGTTGATCTTAAATTATCTAATACCGTATTAATAGCTCCCTCGGCTTGTTGAATACTTTTGTCATCATCAGATGATGATTGTTCAGACATTTTAAGTGTTGAAGTCATGGCTGAGTTAATTTCAGTTGCGGTTGCACTAATACGTTCACCCGTTGCTGATGAAAAGCCTGCAAGTTTTCTAACTTCATCCGCTACTACAGCAAATCCACGACCATTTTCACCCGCTCTTGCTGCTTCAATGGCTGCATTAAGTGCAAGTAAATTTATTTGTTCTGCAACTTTACGAACTTCTTGAGCCATGGTGTCAAGTTCATCGGTATGTGTTGATAATCTGCGTACTTCATCAATCACTTTATGTTCAACTTCTTGTATTTCATTAAGAGCTGTTAATACACCGGTTAATGATTCTCTACTTCCATCAAAAAGAACATCAATATTGGTATTTTGATTATTACTTCCTGAGCCAGACAATAATTGCTCAAGCTGTGTAACCATGCTACCAAATTGGTCTGTTAATGTGGTTATTTCTTGTTCGGTATGTTGACGAGAAGTGGTTACTTGGCGAATCAGGATTGGAGTAACTTCTACAAATAGGCGCTCTAGTTCTGTTGCATAAGCATTCACATCATCTAATTTAGAATTTTCATCAGATTCCCAAGAATTATTAATGTTTGTGACGCTGTTCTCATATTTACTAAATAAAATATAGCCAATTAAACAGCCTAACAGAGTAAAAATGACTGTCGCCACAATACTAAAAATATTAAAACCTGATTGCCAGCATGAGACTAAGCCGCTGGACAGCCCTAGTAACATGGGGAGTGTATAGAACGCCACAGAGCTCGTAGCTGGGGGGGATTTAGTTTGAGTCATGGTTTTTGTACTGATTTGTAAGACTTGTAAACAATAGTAGTAGTTAATAAAAGTGAATACAACCTAGTAAATTCGTAGGATTAAGGGCTTCTTGACATCGGAGATAAATGAATTACAGTTAATACTAATATTTAAATGTTTTTTTGAACTAAATAAGGATTGATTATTAGTATTTCTCCTATAACAACAAAAGAATTTGAGCTGTTTAAAAATTTAATTTATGACTATGCCGGTATTTCTTTAGCTGCTGAAAAAAAAGTTATGGTGGCTAGTCGGCTTGCCAAACGCTTAACTTATTTTGGTTTAACTGAATACGGTCAATATTTTCATTTGGCGATTAGCGCAAATTACCCCGATGAGTTTCAAATGATGGTTAATATACTAACCACCAATGAAACTTATTTTTTTAGAGAACCTAAACATTTTGAATTTTTTCGAGACAACATTTTAAAATCATGGCGGGGCGATAAATTTAGAGTGTGGAGTGCCGCAAGCTCTACAGGAGAAGAAGCTTATACGCTGGCAATGGTGATGGCAGAAAACTTGGGGATGAGAAAGTGGGAGGTTTTTGGTTCTGATTTAAGTACCAAGGTTTTAAATTCTGCAACTAATGGTGTTTATTTAATGGATAGGCTGGAGCAGATGGATCCACGGCTGTTAAATAAGTATTGTTTAAAGGGAGTTAGGTCTCAGGCTGGTTTTTTTAGAGTTGATGAAAAACTTCGAGACAGAGCCAGCTTTTCACAAGTGAATTTAATGAAGCCTTTACCTAAAACTATTGGTACTTTTGATGTGATTTTTTTACGTAATGTTTTAATTTATTTTGATCAAGCGACAAAGAAACATGTAGTAGAAAGAATTGCCTCAGCATTAAAGCCAGGAGGCTATTTTTTTATTAGTCATTCTGAAAGTTTACATCGAGTAACTGATTGTCTGGAGATGATAAAACCGTCAATCTTTATAAAAAGATGAAACGTATCCCTTTTAAGCATACTTATAGAACTATTATCGACCCGGGTGAATTTCATGTCTGTAATAAACAAGAAGTTATTTCAACTTTATTGGGGTCATGTGTCGCAGCGTGTTTATATGATCCTGTTAATAAAATTATAGGAATGAATCATTTTTTATTAGCGTATCGGCATCACGCACATAATATGCCTTTAATCGAAACGGAAGAGGGGCGTTATGGAATGTATGCAATGGAGTTGCTGATCAATGAAATGATGAAAAAAGGTGCCAGTAAGTTTAATTTAAAAGCTAAATGTTTTGGTGGCGGTAATGTTCTTCAGTTAAGGGAAGACAAAATTAATAAAGAAACTGTTGGCGATGTGAATATTGAGTTTATTAAAGCCTTTTTAAAACAAGAAAATATTCCAATAGTGGGTGCTTGTTTAGGTGGTGAATATGGACGAAATATTCATTTTGTTGGGAATGATTTCTCTGTTTATGTGAAAAAAATTGCAACGAATCAGGTTAAACAATTAGAGCAAGAAGAAAGGCAATTTTGGAAAAAAAGTGTTTCTGAACATGAGAGCAAACAGAGTCAGGCTGATTTTTGGTAGCAAGACTCTGAATTAAATAGGGAAAGAAAATGACAGATATAAAAGTATTTTTAGTAGATGACTCAGCAGTAGTAAGACAGGTTTTAACCGGGTTGTTGGATAGTGTCGTTGGAATAAAAGTCATTGGTTCGGCACCTGATCCTATTTTTGCACAGAAGAAGATGGAAAGTGATTGGCCCGATGTTATTGTTTTAGATATTGAAATGCCAAGAATGGATGGTGTGACATTTCTTAAAAAGTTAATGCACGAACACCCAACTCCCGTGGTGATATGTTCAACATTGACTGCAAAAGGTGCTGAAGTAACTATGCAAGCTATGAGTGCTGGTGCGGTAGATATTATTACTAAACCTACTGTTAATTTGAAGTCTTTTTTGCAAGAGTCAAAAGCTATGATTTCAGATGCTGTTAAAGGTGCAGCACATGCTCGAATGGGGAAAATGAAGCCCATGGCAAATACCCCACTTCAAGTTAAGCCAAAATTGACAGCTGATGCCGTGATAGCAGAATCTCATGCGCAACCTATGTATCACTCAACTGATAAAGTGGTTTCAATTGGTACATCAACTGGGGGGACGCAAGCATTAGAATCGGTATTAACCCAATTACCACGAACGGCTCCAGGCATTGTTGTGGTTCAGCATATGCCAGAAGCATTTACTGCTGCTTTTGCAGCAAGGTTAAATAGTATTTGTCAGGTCACAGTTAAAGAAGCTGTGAGTAATGATAGGGTTATGCCAGGGCTGGTTTTAATCGCCCCTGGTGGTAAACATATGTTATTAAGACGTAGTGGTGCTCAGTATCGTGTAGAGGTAAAAGATGGACCCTTAGTCACTCGTCATAAACCTTCTGTTGATGTTTTATTTAGATCAACAGCGCAAGCAGCAGGGAAAAATGCAATCGGTATTATTATGACTGGAATGGGGGATGATGGCGCTAAAGGGATGAAAGAATTGCACGATACAGGAGCATTAACAGTGGCACAGGATGAGGCAACGTGTGTGGTATACGGTATGCCTAAAGAAGCCGTTAAAGCAGGAGGGGTTGATGGTGAGTTAAGTTTGTTATCTATACCTTCTTTAATAGTTCAATCGCCAAATCGAACTACTTTTTTACGAAAAAGATAGTTTTCTTGTACTTCTAATATTTGGCTATGTCACCGTTAAGCGTTGAAAAGTTGAAGTGGCTCTTAAAAGCCCTCTCCTGCTGGAGAGGGAGGGGTGAGGAGAAATTTAAATAATTCTCTTTTTCTTTAATATTTTCTTATAAATCAAGAGATAAAAGAAAATTTGAATTACATACTGTTAGTTTTCTCCTCACCCAAACCCTCTCCAGCAGGAGAGGGCTTAAGAGCTAACAAAATCCACACTTAACGGTGATATAGCCTAATACTTCGATCTTATATTTCAAATAGTGGGAGTACAAGATATAGCTCTATTTGTCTAAACAGTATTTCTATCAAAATTAATTTCTAAAAATGCTTCACCACTATCTAAATAAAAAGGCAGAATAATTGTTGATCCACCTGTATGGTGATTGATTTTATGATTCTCCCCAGAAATAAGCTTAGGAGAAGCCATATCAATATCAAAACCATGCTCTGATAATATTTTTTTGGTACCACCAACAATCATATTGGTGATTTCTCCCGTTAAATCTAATGCAGTAGCTATTTTGTCTTCATTTTCGTCATCAGAATCACCAAGCATTCTTTGTGCAAGATCTAAGATAACAGGTGTAGAAAAACTGATAGCGATACTGCCATCAAGTTCTGTGCTATTTAAAGGCATAATACAACTTATATCACCTCTAGCTAATGTATCGTTTTTTTGTTCTGGTTCTCCTGTTCGTAATCCAGTTTTTAATTCAATGTCAGCCATTCTCGCTAACACTTTCATAAATGAATCAAGTAATGCGTTAATAACTAGTATGTCTATATTCATAATTAAAATGCGTTAGTTGTTGAGTGTGTTGTATTTTGGAAGTGAGGCTTTAGCCTCGCCAGAATCATGCGAGGCTAAAGCCTCACTTCCACGCTGAAAATTATTTTGGTTAATATGAACCTAAGCTGTGGATTGTTCATAACCATATTGTTCTAATATTTTAAAGTGCTATTTCTATAGTAGGAAATGGAGTTCTAAAAAAATCAGACTATACTAATTAATATAGTCTATAAATTATGGTTTAATTGTTTTATGAGCAAAAAATGTGCTGATATATTAATTGTAGATGACACCTTGGCTAATTTACAATTATTATCTGATATATTGAAACAAGCAGGACATAAGGTGAGGCCTGCTCCTAATGGGAAATTTGCTTTGGAGGCGGTTGCAAAAAAACATCCAGACCTTATTTTACTTGATATTAAGATGCCAGGAATGGATGGTTATGAAGTTTGTGAATCTTTAAAAAACACCCCCGAATTAGCTCATATCCCTGTTTTATTTATTAGTGCTTTAACTGATATTAGCGATAAAATTAAAGCTTTTAATGTTGGCGGTTTAGATTATATTAACAAGCCTTTTCAATTTGAAGAAGTAATGGCCCGTGTTAATACACACTTACAACTAAAATCTTATCAAGATGAGATGGAAGAGAAAGTTTCCAAAGCGGTTGCTAAAGTTGAAGTGCTGAATCAAGAGATTATTGAAACACAACGTGAAATAATTTTTACTATGGGGGAGGTATGTGAGACCCGTTCGCATGAAACAGGAATGCACATACAACGTGTTGCAGAGTATTCTTATTTACTCGCATCTTTAGTAGGAAGTAGTGATGCTTGGGCAATAAAACAAGCATCACCTATGCATGATATTGGTAAAGTCGGTATTCCTGATAGTATTTTGAATAAGCCAGGGAAACTGACCTCAGAAGAGTGGAATATTATGCAAACTCATGCTGAACTTGGTTATAAAATGCTTAATGTGTCGCAACGACCACTATTAAAAATGGCTGCTATTATTGCTCATGAACATCATGAAAAGTGGGATGGTACAGGTTACCCGCAGGGCTTAAAAGGGGAGTCTATTAGTTTAGCTGGTAGAGTTACCGCTATTGCAGATGTATTTGATGCTTTAGGTAATGATCGTTGTTATAAACAATCTTGGCCACTTAATAAAATTCTTGAACTTTTTAAAGAGCAGCGAGGTGTTCATTTCGACCCTCAATTAATTGATTTGTTTTTTGCTAATCTTGATGATTTTATGGAACTTAGACATAAGTATAAGGAAATCAATATTTAGTAATCATTTTTGCAGAGTTAACGGTTATTCTAGTAGTTGATGTAGGGTGGTAAAATCAAGTTGCTCAATATAATGATTTAAGCCAGAAGCAAGTAGCTCATCAGTTCTAGAAATTTTATCAATAACTTCGTTGATCATTTCAATGTCTAACTCTATAACAGCTTCTTTCAATTGAGATAATAAATCTGGTGCTAACTGCTGTATTTGTTGTTTTGAAATTTTAGTTTGTTGAATGGTTTCCTTATCTTCTAATTGTTTGTAGTTATATTTACAGTTTAAAAAATGCTGTAAGCAATCAAAAATTTCTTTGTCCAGAAAAGGTTTGCTTATATAGTCATCAACACCACAGTCAATAATTTTATTACGTTCTTCATTAAATGCACTGGCAGTTAAGGCAATGATCTTAACTTGGTTACCACCGGCTAAGGTACGAATTGTACGTGTGGCATCACCACCATTTAGAATTGGCATACGCCAATCCATAAAAATAATATCAGGTTGAAACTGTTGATAAACTTCTATTGCATGCTGGCCATTGACCGCTTCAGCAACAAGAAAACCAGCAGCCTCTAGTAGTATATTTAATAATTGTCTATTATCGGCTTGGTCTTCAACAATTAATACTTTAAATGATTTTTGCCCTTCAGTTAGCTGCTTAACCTGTAAGGTATTAAGGGAAGGGGCTTTTTGAGAAGGTTCAATATAAACAATTTCTGTAGGCAATGTGACACAAAATGAGCTGCCTTGGTTTACAGTACTCTTAACCGTAATTTTTCCTCCCATTAATTCAACAAATTGCCGGGTAATTGTTAACCCAAGCCCTGTTCCTTCTTGGTTATTTAATGATTCTAATTGGGTAAAGGGGGTGAAAATTTGGGTTAAGCCGCCTTCAGTTATACCTTGGCCACTATCAGATATTGTAAATTGTAAATTGAGGTGTTGATCGTCTATTCCTGCACTACACTTTAACGATAATATAATGCCACCATGTTCAGTAAATTTAATAGCATTACCTAATAAGTTAATTAATATTTGTCGTAACTTAGCGGGGTCAGACATTATGCCTGTAGGAAAACTATCTGCCTTATTGAGATTTAGTGTTAGACCTTTGTTTTCTGCACGAATACGCATCATATCAATAACTTCAGCTATAAGGTTTTCTATATCGACAGCTGTATAGCTGGCACTAACACGTCCTGCTTCAATTTTTGACATATCCAAAACATCATTAATCAAAGTTAATAAGTGTTGGCCACTACGATTAATAGTTGCTAAATAAGAGTGCTCGGTAGAGTTTAGCTGGCTATTATTTTGTAATAGTCGAGAAAACCCTAAAATAGCATTAAGTGGTGTGCGTAATTCGTGACTCATATTTGCCAGAAAAGCACTTTTTGCTTTGTTAGAAACTTCGGCCTCTTCTTTAGCTGTGTTTAATTCCTGTGTACGTAATTTAACACGCTGCTCTAATTGCTCATAAAGTTGAGCATTTTCTAATGCAATAGCCGCTTGAGTAGACAGTATTTCTAAAATATTGACCCTACCTGGTGTAAAAGCGTGAGTAGTTAGATTATTTTCTAAGTATAAAACGGCTTTAACTTGTTGGTTGTAAATTAAGGGAAAGCATAAAATTGATTTTGTTTTGTGCTGACTGATATATGAATCATGGATAAAGTCACTTTTTCTATATGCATCATCAAGAACAATTGTTTTATGCGTGGTTATCACAAAATTAACAATAGAATTAGATGTGAATTGATCTTCTTCCAGAAGTGTTGATTGCATGGTTTGTGTTTTAAGGTTGTTCCCACCTTGCGCTTGAATTAACCACTTGTCTTGAGAGGGTAGTATTAAACTTGCTTTGTCAGCGCCTGCATTTTCTATAACAAAACCTAATAATTTATCTAATAATTTCTCTATAACGATTTCTCCCATAATCGTTTGTGAGGCTTTAATAATGATATTTAAATCCAGCGCTAATAAAGAGTTTTCTTGGCTGTTAATCGTTCGTTTTTCAGCTTTTGTAGATAGAAATGTATAGTTTTTTTGTAACTCAGCTGTTTTAGCCCAAAACTGTCGTTGCTGATATTTTGTATAAGCTTTATTGAGATAAAGCTCAGAGAATTGTTGATGATTTTCAGAGCTATAAAATTTAGCAGCCAATTCATAGGCCAGGGCTTCGTCTTGTAGGTATTCGTTTTCGGCTGCACCTTTAATGGCTTTATCGTAAAGAGTAACTGCCAGCCATTGTTGATTCTGCACACGTGCCGTTTCAGCTGCTAATAAATGATATCTATGCTGGAAGTTCATCTCTGCATAATGAGCCCAGTTTTTAAATTTTATTAGAATCTGCTCTGTTTTTATCAAGTATTGTTGTTGTGTTTCCTTATCTTGCGGGAGGTAATCAGCTAATAATGATAAAGCATAATAAAATAGATAATCACTGTAATAAATAGCAGATTTAGAACCTTCCTGAAAATTTTCTGCATATTGGGCGATAGTTATAGCTTGCTTGTAGTCACCAAAAATATAGGCATAAAATAATTGGCAATAAGAGCTAATAAATACAATAGTATGTTGGCCTTTTTTAATCCACTCCGGAAAATGTAATGATAATTTAGATAGGCTTTTGTGGCTATGTTCTTTAGCCAACATCTGAGTCAGCAATGTGTTACAAATCGTATGCCAATCATTATCAATTGGATAATGAGAGTTGTTGATTTTATCTTTATATTCTATTTGTGTTTTATGTATATATTCCAGTGGCATGCCACATAAAAACATCTGCGAACAGGCATTAAATTTGGCTATTATGGCGTAATCAAGGTTCCCACTATTCATACCTACTTGGTACACCGATTGTAGAGGTGTAATATTTGTTTTTGTATGCTGAGTCCACGGTAAAACAAAACTATGTAACAAACACTTTGTTTTTAATGTTGTGGCTGAATCAGACTCAGTTAATAGTTGTAAAACTATTTTTGATAGTTCTATGCCTTTTTTTAGCGTTTTATCATCACGGACTAATAAGCTGGCATGTAGAGAGTAGGCAAAAGCAATCATTGCCGAGTTAGCTGATTTGATGGATTTATTTATTAATAAGCTACTAATTGCAGGTAATAAGTCATTTCGAGTTTTTAATGCAGGTAAGGTTATATAAATTAGTAAGTGCATTATTGTTAGCTGATGGTCATTATCAGTTAACGTTAAATTGCTTGGCTTTGAAAATGTATTTGATTGATTAGTAATTAATTGACTAGAGACAGCAAGATCTTGGGCTGTTATTTGGGTATTTTGTAGTAGCTCAATGTCTAGTAAACTGAGTGCTTTAATACCTGTCTCTATTGCAGTGTTATTATCACTTAAAGCTGTGTAGCATTGTACGAGTAAGGTTAATGCACGTACTTTATCTGCTAAATTATTTGCATGTTGTAAAGCTTCATTCAGTAACAATACAGCTCGGTTAATATCTGCATTTAAGTATTCTGTTTCTGCGGATTCGTAGTATAAGTCTGAGCTTAATTTATAGTGACTATGCCATTTGTCATTGACTAAAAATCCTATTCCCATGCTCAAATACCATAGGGCAGATTGATACGCGGCAGATTTTTTCGCTTTGCGTCCTGCAATTAAATTTAGTTCTGCTAATTTAAACTTTTCGCTAATATCACTTATAAAGCGAAAACCTTCATTATAATGATCTGTAATACGGTAAATATTTTTTTCTAATTGTTTTGTGTCATTTGATTTGCATAATACTCGAGCGAAAGCTAACTGTCCCTGTTGACGTTGTTTTTTAGGCAACATTGCCATGGCTACTTGTCTAGTCTTATCATCAATAAAGTAAAAATTTGTCTGCATTTCTAATGGCACAGGGTCATTAAAATTTAATACAATATCTGTTCGTTTTGAATCAGCGATTAATACACCTGCTTGTATAGCAGGTTTAAGCCGATGGTAAGTTTCTATTTCTGTGATTTCTAATGTTGTAGCAAGCTTGTTTAAGTCAACATTAATACCTATAACAGCAGCCAAAGATAGTGTTTTTATCTGCTCATCAGATAAATTTTGTATATTCTGAATAAGTAAATCTGTAACATCATTTGTATGGTGTTTTTGCTCTATAGCTGAAATATCACAAGCCCATTGGTTAACTTTATAATCATATCTGATTAAATTTTCATGATGTAATGACTTTAAAAATTGACCAGAAAAAAAGGGGTTTCCTTGTGTTTTTTCAAAGACTAAGCTTGTTAATTGTGAAAGAAACTTATAACCACTGTGAGTGGTGTTAGCAATCATATTTTGCAATTCTATTTTTGATAGATTTTGTAAAGTAATATAATTGTCTTCACGTTGCTGAGAAGAGGGCGGATTGATGATATTGAACAATGGATGCTGCTGCTTTATGTCATGGTCACGATAAGCACCAATAAGTAAGAAATAGGGTGTTTTACTTTCTTGTTGTAACAGATGTAGAAAGTTAGCTGATGCTGTATCAATCCATTGTAAATTATCCAAAAAAAGTACCACAGGATGGTCTTTTTCACCGATGCATTGGATAAAACTTAATAAGGTTTGTTGAAAGCGTTGTTTTTCTTCTGAAATGGGTAGTTTTGGCGGTGCTGTTTGTTTTCCAATAATTAATTCCATATCCGGGATTAATTCTGTTAGTAAGCCAGCATTATCATGGCTTGCTTTAATGATTTTTGTTTGCCATTTACTTTGTTGCTGTGTATTTAATTTAAGAATTTGCACCACTAAGGCAGAGAATGCTTTTACTAAACCAGAGTACGGTGTTTTAGCTTGATATGAGTTATAACTACCTGAAATAAAGTAACCATTATTATTGATAACCTTATCTTTCATTGCCCAAACTAAAGCAGATTTACCAACACCTGCTTTACCATTTATCCATATATAACTTGAGTTTTCTTTACTGAGTTGTGAATAGGTTTTATTAATCAGCTGAATCTGTTGTTCTCGACCCACTATTGTTTTAGGTAGGAAAAAATGATCTAAACAATCTTTTTCGGCCAAGGCAAAAGGGCTTATGTCTTGAGACTTATCTAACTGCTGTGCACAGCAGTTAAGATCGTAAACTAAACCATAAGCAGATTGATAACGATCAGTGACATCTTTAGAAATCAATTTCATCACAATATCAGAAATTAATTGCGGAACCTTTGGGGCACATTTATTAACGGGTTTTGCTGATTTTGCTAAATGACAATGAACTAGTTCTGAAATATCTTTTGCTTGAAAAGGCAATTCGCCTGTTAACAATTCATATAAAACAATACCAAATGAATATAAATCACTACGAGCATCCACATCTCTATTCATTCGTCCTGTTCTTTCGGGTGAAATGTAATTTAATTCACCCTCTAACATGTCAAATAATGAAGACGAAATATCAGCCTTATTGTTTTTATTTAGGGCATTTTCAAAGTCAATGAGGAAAACTTCATTATCGGCTTTACTAATAATAAAACTATGATTATTAATCGCATTATGAATAATGCCGTTGTGATGTAAGTTGGTTAAAATTTTGGCTGCATTCAGAGCAAAGCTTATGATTTTTTTTAGATTAAAAGCTTGCTGTTTTTTTAATTGATGAAGCGTTAAACCATCAATATACTCAAGTAATAAAGCGGGTTTGTTTTCTATTACCCCAAACTTTAGAGCTTTACGTACCCCTGATATATCTAAGTCTTTAGTTACTTCATATTCATGCTGAAAATAATCAAATTGCCTTTGAGTTGGAAAATTAGCTTTTAACAATTTAAGTGTGACCAGTCCAAATTCAGCATGATCAATTAAATAAATATTGGAATAGTGTCCACTATGGATGCAAGGTGAAGTTTCTACGGTCTTTAATGAGATATCCATTACTTTTTCACCAGTGACTGTTTTGCTCTATTCCAAGTATCTTTAAAAATAGTTAAATTTCCCATTTTATTTTCACTTTGGCAGGCAAATAGATTATTAAAATGATTTACACCATTTTCCATTTCTTGCTGTTGCATAACGGGGGAATTTACTAAAAGTGTGCGTTTATAACGTTTAAACATACGTTGTGCCATGGGGGCGTCTACTTTTGAATATTTAGGGTTTAAAATTTTATCCCAATGGTTCACCCAACCAGCTGTCATAAAAAATGTACCGGCTTGTTTGCACAGTTCTGCATGGTAGCATTCTCGCCCACCTATTAGCAGACCTATACAGTCATCGACTGTTCCACCACTTGGATCATTAGCAATAAAGATAGGTTTATCTGTATCTAACACGTCACTAGGGTCTAATAAGGTATTTCCACATAAACCATAACCTAGCAGGAAGCAGTCGACATAACACTGCATTGGTTGTGCTTCTTTATGTAAGGTTCGAGCTAATAACTTTCTGTTGCGGTGTAAACTAAAATCAAAGACTCTAATAAGTAACTGTAATTGTTCGGATGGTTCAGGTTTAAAACTATTAAGGTGAGGAATACGATTAATATTAGTGAGTCCTTTTTTTTCTAGGGCATCTGCAAGCTTTTTGGATTTTTCATTCTCTATAATCGTTATTTGCTCAATATCTGAATCAGCACTTAGTAGTTCGGCCCATTCCAATTCAAAAATCTGACAAGTAAGAATACCTATAACAGCCATCAGTTACGCCTTTATTTAAAGAATTGACTCAGTTTAAAATATTGATCAGAACAAATCTGTTCGCAACGTTTGCAAGCGATTCCATTACACAAAGATTGGTCTAATGTAATAGTAGCAACTCCATTGGTGTTGCTAAGTTTAATGGCTTGTTCGGGGCATTCAACAGTACAACTTTGGCAAGCTAGGCAACCATTCATGTGAGCATCAAGTTTTTGTCCAATATTTGTTAGAGTTGTTAAACCATGTGACCCTAAGGTATTAATATCACGTGTTACTGTTTGGACTATCTCTGCTTGGCTTAGTTCTTCAGCTATAGCGGGTAACTGGTATTTCTTTAAAAAATTTTGATACAGTGACCAAGGCATACCTTCTGTCCAGTATGCGAGTTCTAGCATAAAAACCTTTTTAAACACATCGGAACGAGCAAACATACAATGATTTTCTTGTAACTGTGTTGCTAGCTCAGTCATCTGTTGTAGTTGGCTTGAGTCAGTTAATAAATCTTTTGCCATTGCTAAAGAAGTATTACCAATTTGATATACTTTTTTTATTTGAGTGGGAATCAAGCCAAGCTGTTGAGCTTTATGTGCATCCATATAAGTTCCCGAAGCACCTGACATATAGGCAACACTTATATCGGATAAGCTTATACCTGCGGCATTACATAGACTGATATGTCCGGCACGAATAGCGCCAATTGCTTTACCTGCTTCATGAAAATCATGGTTATTAAATGTAATATTTGAACCAAGGTGAAGTTTATTATCTGGGGTATTGATCTGTGCTTTATGAATAAGCCCTTTACTCATTGCTTGAAAAATTGCAGCAATTGTCCCAGTACCTGTAATTCCACGAATGGGGTATTCACTGTGAGGATCAATAACGGTATTTGTATTAAACTCAATTAATGGGCCATTAACAGTATTCATTTCAGCATCTAAAACACGTAAACGGTAATAGGGAGGCTCTTCTAAAATATCGGTAATTGCCCCGGGGGCTGCTAACATTCCTGAATTAATTTGCTGACCTTCAAGCGCTGGCCCTGCTGCGGTAGACCCTGAATAAATACAACCATTATGAAGTAAGGCCATTTCAGCGTTAGTACCATAATCAGTAATTAGGGTGGTTTCTTTAGATTCCAACATATTACTTTGTATAATCATTGCTAAGGCATCGGCACCAATTTCATGTTGTACTGCAGGGGGAATGATTACTTCACATTGGTCAGATAGATTAAGGTATTTAATCTGTCCTGCATTAGTTATTAGTGCTTCGCGATTTACTGTTGAAATACCTAAGGCTTGTTGTTTTTGTTTTCCTGCAAAAGCTAAATCACGAATTTCAATGCCTTGAAAGAGTGATAATTGAATCGGATTTCCACAAACACTCATACGCATTATTTGCTTGTGATCAATAGGAAATGATTTAATAATTTGATTAATGCATTGCACTAAAATTCGCTGGGTTGAGTTAATCCCCATTTCTAATGCAAAGTGTAAATGATCAATTACATTAGCCCCTGGAATAGGGTGTCTTGCCGTTATAACGGTTGCAATAATTTCTTGTGATTGTTGCTCGATTACTTGCGCACGAATACCACTGGTTCCAATGTCGAAAGCAATAGCAAAAGTAGTCATTTTAATATCGGGAAGCTATAAACCGTAAGCTGCGGGGAGGAAGCCTTTGACTTTTTGGTATTTGTGTAAACATAAATCAATAAAATCAGCTTCATTATCGGGAAGGGTATTTAATTCTTGCATATAGCCAAGTAATGATTTTTTTTCAATAGCTGTTAGCATTAGTTGTTCATCGGCTAAAATCAATTCACCACAAGTAATTGCGGCAGCCCGTCCTCTTTCATATAGACTATTAGCATTATCAACAATTGCTTTACCAATTGACCAGGCATTATCAGGGCATAATATAAAAGCTTGTGGATCACGATAACGATCTGAATTAATCAAGCAGGCTTGATATTGTTTTTCAAAGCCTAGCATAATGGATGAATTCATAGCCGCTGTATCATATCCAAGAATTTCTGTAAAAACAGCCGCACTACTACCACCAAACATATTTTGATACTGTACAGCTTCGTTAGACCAGAGATCACAGACAGCCGCAATAACATTACCGCATAAATCTGAATGGGCACAGGCACTGGTTTTGCCTTCAGTTGAGATGGGGACACCAGTGATAGCTTTTATAATTGGGTTTTCATAGGCACAATCCTTACCTGGCCCTAAAGCGCCACACTCGTAAGCGACTAATGAGCGACTAGCACCAATTGCTCGCGTTAAGGCGGCTAGGGTATGAGGAATATCTTTACCATCAAATCCTCCTGCCATGAACATTGCAGTATTAGCTTGTGCGCAATCAGTATCCCCACCAGGAACACATTGGTTCTCAGTTGCAATCTCGACAATTTGTTGCCATAACCATTGCATATCTCTGCCACCAAGTACCGCCTGAGAAAACAATAAACCAGTAATATCATTACGAATAATACAATGGTCAAAAACCTCTTTCCCACCTAAGGATTCAATAGAAACAATATCCGCTGTTTTAGCACAGAGCTTAAAAGATTCTATAACCTTTTCAGTGCGTTCTGAGTCTCTTAAGTTTACTAGGTCTGGTTTTCGAATATCTGCAATTGTGGAACGATAGGCTGCATTTAAGCCATATTTAGATTTGAAGTCAGCAATCATTTGACAGGAGATTGATGAAATTTCTGCCCCCCATTCTGGGTTGTTTGTCATTTGAAATACATGTTCATTTTCAATAACAATACTTGGGTGGCCAACTGAAACACAGCGCTGTAATGCATCAAAATTTGCCCGTTCAAGTTCACGGCTCAGAGTGGCTAGGTCATGTTCTTTACCTGGTCGAGGGTGGGTGGTTATTTCGGGGATAACTGAACCACCACCAATAACTAAGCCACTTTTGGTTGTAACCGGTTTTTTAGCAAAACCAAACATCATCTCTTCTGGGCTACTGTATGCCATTGAATCAATCAGTTTCATATTATTTCCTCATCCAATAAAATAGCTGAACTTTATTTAAAAGATACACTGCATTTTATTGTTTTTTATCCATTCCACTTTTGCCTTAATTCTAACCAGCTAAGACCCTTTAATACATCCTCTGCCATACCTGGTGCTTGGCTTGCTTCTTTGCCCCAAATACCTAAATCAAAACTTGTAACATATTCTTCAGTTACTGCTCCACCACCACAAACAAAGGGAATATGTATGTTTTCTTGAATTAACTTTTCAGCAATGCGTGGAAATGCAGACATAGTGGTTGTCATCAATGCTGTCCCCGTTAGCATAATTGGCTGATGAGTAATGCAAGCAGATACAACTTGGTCGACAGGTACATCAAAACCTAAATTAATCACTTCAAAGCCATTGGCACTGAGTAAGGCATTAACAATAACCTGTCCAATATCATGAATATCTCCTTCAGCTGTATGAGTGATGACTTTTGCTTTTTTATCCATCGGATGGCCGAGCTTTTGTTCGCATAACTTAATACCTACAACCATTGCATCAGAAGATAAAATAACTTGAGGTAAAAAATAACTGCCTTCAGCCCAGAGACGGCTTACTTCTGTCATGCCTGCAATAAGGCCTTCGTTGGTTACGACTAAAGGGGATTTGTTTTGTAATGCTTCTGTAACAGCTTGCTCAATTTGATCGTCATCACCTTCAATAACACAGCTGCCTACTTTTTGTAACAGGGGGTCTGAAGATACCTTACGCGCACCTTGTTCCTCCTCTTCTGTGGTGAGGTCGAAGCGTGTAAAAATAGATGTGTTCTTGTGATTTTTTTCCATTATCAAGTAATAAATAATAGAACTGAATTAAGATATAGTTCAGTTTTAAAGATAGCACCTTTATAGATATTTTTCTATTTTTGCAGAACAATTAGACAAAGTTTAGTTTGAAGGTTTTTCTGTATAGCTATATTGTTTTTTAAAGACAGTCTAAGACTGTGTTTGTTATAAAAATGTTTAGTATTAGTGTTTCATTACGCCTTGTATAAGGGCAATATGAGCTAGTTCAGTCACATTAGAAACATAGAGTTTTTTCTTGATTTGAGTGACATAGTTAGCCACAGTTTTATAACCCAAACATAATTCATCTGCTATTTTATGAGCTGTTAAGCCTTTAGCTAACAATCTGAATATATCAAATTCACGTACCGAAAAATCAGCAATAATTTGTTGGTAATTATGGGCGCTTGATTGCCCCGTATTTTCTTTAATTAAGCCTTGTTCAATGTAAATGTGTCCTTGCAAAATACTATCGATTGCTTCGGGTAATATATTTGGCGCACTATTTTTGGTGATATAACCTTTGGCGCCAGCATTGAGGGCTCGATGAATATAGACTTGTTCATCATGTACACTAAAAACCAGAATATTGGCTGTTTCATCACGTTGGGTAATGCGTTTAATAGTTTCCAGCCCACCAATTCCTGGCATGGATAAATCTATGACAACAATATCAGGTTGATGTGTTTGATAAAGCTGGACGGCTAATTCCCCTCGATCGGCTTCTGCAATGATTTCAATATTGGGGGTAGCTGCTGTAAGTAGTAGTTTAAAACCAGCTCTTACTACAGCATGATCATCAACCAATAAGACTTGTATTTTATTTTTCATTGAGAGGTATTGTAGCCTGTATCTTCATGCCATTGTTTGGCTGTGATTGTAGATTAAATTGCCCACCGAGCAATTTAACGCGTTCTGTCATGCCTTGTAAGCCAAACCCAGCAGATATATTATTTAGATTACAACCTTGACCATTATCATTAATGAATAATTCTAGGACATTGGTTTCTGCCTGAATTTGCAGCTTAATATCTACCTGACTTGCATTAGCATGACGAATAATATTAGTTAAGCTTTCTTGTATTACTCTAAAGACCTGAATCACAATGGTTTTATCCATATTATTAATAGCGTCATCAAGGTGTAAATTAAATTGCGTTGAAGGAGCTCGAGTTTGCCAGTGTTGGACTAAGTCTTCTAAAGTTGCTTTAAGACCTAATTCCGTCAAAATTAAAGGATGTAACTGTTTCATCATCGAACGGAGTACAGTCATTAAATGATCGCAAATTTCTATAATAGATGTTGTGACTTGTTTTGTATCTGAGTTTTCATGAGCTGCTGTTACAGCCATTACTTTGATGGCTGTGAGAGATTGCCCAAATTCATCGTGTAATTCCTGAGATAAATGCTGCCTTTCTTCTTCTTGAATTTCTAGAGAGTGTTGCGTTAATGCTTGATTTTGTTGTTGAGTGTTTTTCAGCACAACCGTCATATGATTAATAGCTTTAGCTATATTGTCATATTCTTGGGTAGAAAAATCAGGAAGGTTTTTATCATACTCGCCTCGTTCAATACCTTTTAGATTTTCGACAATAGTATTTATCGATTGTAATGTTTTATTAAAGGCTAAATGAACAGAAATAACAGTTAGCAAAACTAACGCTAAGATAGAACTAAAAAAAGCTATTGTTTCATGCCAAACCTCTGTAATTTCATCTAAGGGGTTGGCTTGAATAATAAGTGTTAACAAGTGATTATCAAAAGTCGCTATTTGATATTCTGCTTTCGGGTAGTCACTGACTACTAAATTTACAAACCAATTGGGCGGTGTATCTTGTCGTTCAGTTGTTTGCATACTCGGCGTAATATCAATAACTGAACCCGTTGGTTTTTTGAGTTGTATCTGTAAATGTCTTGTTTGTTCTAAAGTACTTAAGCGATAGATCCAATCCGTTTCATTGGACTGCGTTGTGCCAATACTTATTTTAATTAACTGTAATGCCAGTTTAATAGATGAGTCGACCTCATTACTGACAGCATTACGGGCTTGCCAAATAGCGATAGTACCGCCCAACATTAAAATTAAGATTGATATGAATAAAATACGAAGGCTAATTTGGTAACGTAAACTCATGTCGGGGAGGCTGTGATAACTAAATATTGATAAATGAAACAAGTCAGAACTTTGTCTGCTTTGTAAATCTATCAGAAAAGGATAAAATGATTTGGATTTTATTTTAAATGTATTAATTATTTATGATTGCACTTGGCAAGTTTAATAAGCTAAAAATAGCGAAAGCAGAAGGTCGGATTGTTTTTTTTGATGGCGGCGAACTAGGTGATATTCAGTTATTACCAGCAGATGCTCCAAAAGATTGTAAAGTAGGAGATGAGCTTAATATCTTTGTTTACTTTGCAGGGAAAGAAAAGTTACAAGGTACAACACGGTTACCTTTTGCTCAAGTTGATGATATTGCTTATTTAAAGTGTGTTTCAGAAAGCCATGCAGGTGCTTTTTTAGACTGGGGTTTAGCAAAAGATTTACTGCTTCCCTTTAGTGAACAAACATCAAAGGCTGTTGAAGGGCGTTATTATTTGGTTAAAATCTTTTTAGATGAAGATAACCTTATTGCAGCATCAATGATGTTGGAAGATTTTGTAGAAGATGAGGGCTTTTACTTTAAAGAGGGGCAACAAGTTGATTTATTAATCGCACATGAAACTGATTTAGGGATGAAGGCGATTATTAATAATGAATATTGGGGCGTTTTATATAAAAATGAAATATTCCAAAAATTAAGAATAGGGCAAAAGACTAAAGGTTATATCAAAAAAATTAGAAAAGATAATAAGATAGACTTGGTCTTACAAATAGAAAAATACGTTGAAAAAGTTGACTCAGTAACAGAGAAAATCCTTGGTAAATTAAAATCTCAAGGTGGCACTATGTTAATTACAGATAAAAGTTCACCTGATGATATTTATAAAGCTTTTGGTGTGAGTAAAAAAGTCTTTAAGCAATCAGTAGGTGGATTGTATAAAAAACGGCTTATTTCAATTAGCAAAGAAGGTATTAGTTTAATTGAGCCGTCTGAATAAAAGTATTAAGTAGCTTTCTAGCATGTGGAAGTGAGGCTTTAGAGACTGTGAAAGTATACCGCTTTTAACCTCCCCCTTTGGAAAAGGGGGAATGAGGGGGATTTTATAAAATAATAAGCAATGGATATTAAACGTATTGCTTTTATAATAAAATCTCCCCCAACCCCTCTTTTCCAAAGAGGGGAGCTAAAAGCTAATACTTTCACAGTCTCTTTAGCTTCGCATGAGTATGTTGAGGCTAAAGTTTATTGATTCAAAGTGCTAAAATAATGGGTGTTTTATGATGAATGGAAAGCAAAGTTCTTTATTGTCTAGTCTTTTTACCATGCTGTTTTTAATCAGCTCTTTTTCAAATGTTTTAGCAGAAGATAAAACATTACTTCGCCACGTATCAGCTACAGAATGCAAAACTTGTCATGAGGAAATCTATTCTCAATGGAAAGCTTCTATGCATGCAAACAGTACTGCGCTTAAAGACCCTATTCATGGTGCTTTTTATAACGCTGTTGTTGGTAGTCCTGAGCAAGAAGATCTTAAGAAGGGCGGTAAATATCCTGTTTGTTTACAGTGTCATGCACCTACAGCGGCAAAAGATGGAAAAACTGATTTAACAGCATTACCCGTTTATAATGAAGGGGTTAATTGTGTTACTTGTCATACCATAACTGCTTTTAAAGGCACTAAAAAACCTGAAGGTGGGTTACAGTTAGGTATGAAAGCGTATGAGTTTTCTGACACTTCTTTACAAGGCCCAGGAACAAATCACACTTCTCCAAATTGGCAGCATCCAATATTTCACAATACAGCAAATCCTGCAGTTATAAAAACCAATGCTGTGTGTATGGGTTGTCATGATAAACGCAAAAACTCAAATAAGGTTGCGCTTTGTCAAACAGGTGATGAGATAGCAAAATCCGCTGGTACAACTAATTGTTTGAGCTGTCATATGCCGGTGGTCAATGGCAAGGTAGATCATAGCTTAATGGGTGGGCATTCAGCTAAAATGGTTGGTAAAGGTCTAGTGATGACTATGACTAGTTCATTTTCTGATGCTAAAACGCTTGCAGTTAGTATTAAGCTCGCAAATCAATTGCCACATAACTTACCTACCGGTGCACCGTTTAGAAATATTTTTGTAAAACTAACTGGGTTTGATAAAGAAGGGAAAGAGGTTTGGCAAAGCAGTCAGTCTCATCCCGCTAAAGATGATAAGCAAGCAATGTTGATGTATCACTTGGGTGATGATAAAGGTAACGCTGCACCACCCCCTAAGGCAACACAAGTATTAGGTGATACACGATTAAAGCCTTATGAAACACGAGAATTAAAATATTCTTTAGCAAATAACAATATTGCAAAATTAAGAGCTGTGGCTTATTACGACTTAGTTTTACCTGGAATGAAAAAGAAATTTCCAAAGCCTGAACATAAGGGATTAATTACTTCAAATATTATTGCTGTAACAGAGTTAGATGTGAAGTAGTCCAGTTTATAGGTTTGTTGTCAAAAGTTAATTTAATAGATTAAAGATAGGTACTTGTAGAGCGGACTTCAGTCCGCAATACTCGACATAAATTGCCTTTATAGCGGACTAAAGTCCGCTCTACATTATTTATAAGCTGTGGCTTGTATAAAGCCATGTTAAATATTTACTCAGAACACTAGGATATACAGATGGATAGAATAAAGTTTCTTTATGTAGAAAATGTAATTTCTAGAGTAAAAAATAAGACTCAACAGAAGTTAACATTTTTTATGCTAGTAGAAAATGTGGCTTATGATAAAGAGCTTGATGTGGTCTGGTCTGGAGAGGATGGTGTTTGGCATACTTTAGCTGCTAATTATCATAGTATGCAAGGCAATGATAAGGAATATTGGCAAGCTCATATTGAATTAACAGCATCAGAGACCGAATCACTTGCTGGTAACATTCAGTTTGGTATTCGCTATCGTCTGTTTGCTAATGAGCACTGGGATAATAACCAAGGGAAAAATTATAGTAGTGAGGCTGATTCTGGTATTCAATTAGCTCATCATACCTTAGTGCAAAATATAGGTGTTTCCAGTTGTTTTCAAGAGCAACAAAAAAATATGCCTATTCTTATCGCTGTTGGGCAATCTTTCAACGCTGAAAAAGTTACTATCCACTGGACTATTGATAATTGGGAAACAACAGAAATAACGCCTTGTAATATAAACAGGCAATATTGGGATAAGCAGTTTAAAAGTAATGCCAGAAATCCAAATCAATATGCTGTGCAGTTATGGGAAGGACAAATTGATCATGATGATGCCTTTCGATTACAGTATGTTATTTGTTGTGAACGAGATGGCAAGGCTTTATGGGAAAATAATGCTGGCAATAATTATTCTTTTCAAAGAGAGCAGTTAAAGGTTTTAATCCTTAATTTACATTGTTATCAAGAAGAAAATCAAGATGAAAAGTTTACCCAAATTGCTAAAGCAATCAATGAAATAGAGGCTGATATTGTTTGTTTGCAAGAAGTGGCTGAATATTGGCGCGATGGGCAAGGGGACTGGGAGTCTAATTCAGCCAAATTAATAAATGATCGTTTAACAAAACCTTTTCACTTGCATACGGATTGGTCACATTTAGGCTTTGATAAATATAGAGAAGGCGTGGCTATTTTAAGCCGATTCCCTTTATCTCATCATGAAGCTAGATATGTATCCGATAGTCATGATATTTACAGTATTCATTCTAGAAAAGTGGTAATGGCTAGGGCGCATATACCCTATATTGGCGCGATTAATGTATTTTCTGCACATTTAAGCTGGATGGAAGATGGCTTTCAAGGGCAATTCCAAAACTTACATGAATGGGCTGAAGGTGCTCAGACTGATGATGTGAAAGCCACTCTTTTATGCGGTGACTTTAATATTACAGCTGGGACTAGTGGCTATGAATATGTAGTGAATTCAAATCAATATGATGACCAGTATTTAGCGGCTAATGAACAAGGCGTTTTTGAAAAGGTGTTTAGAGTTAATGATGCGCATTGGCAAGATTTATTAGCAGAAGACTATAGAATCGACTATATTTTTATGAATAGGGAAAGTCAATTACAAGTCGTATCAGCAAAGGTTTTATTTACAGATGATGATTATGGACAGGTGTCTGATCACTGTGGATACTTTATGACGTTTGAACCAAAATAAAAATAAAAAATAGAGGCTGTCATGGAAATAGCAGAACATTATGCAAAGCCTGTTCGAGGTGAACTAGGTGGCTCATTTGCAAGAGTGAATGATTTTAACCATGAGTTCTTTGTCCGCTGGGGACGAATGGACTTTGAAATGTATCATGGTGTACAAGTAAACCTAAAAGTTATTTTAAAGGTTTTTAGTAATGATGGGATTTGTGAAACCTATATTGTAGATACTGAACCTTATGATATTGAATGGAACCAGCATAAAAGGCGTACCCGAGATTTTTATATCCATCCTTTTTCGAGTTCTTATGGGCAAGTAAACTGCGTTAAATTTTCTTATATTGTGCATAAAGATGGGCATTCTATAGCGTCAGAAAAAGATTATATTTATATGGATTGGCCGCAATTGCAAGGTAATCCCGATGATCCTCAATATAGAGAAATCAGCTATGATCACACCACGGATAATGATTATCAAACCTATGAATTAAACGCTGGCGAATTGCAAAGCGACGTTGACTGGATGAATCATAATTTTGAATCATTAGAATTGGTTCCTAAATTTACCAAAGGTCAGTTAAACCATCCGTATCATCCTAAAAGTTATATTCATCATTTAATCGATAAAGTGATGCAAACGAAACGAAATGATCATGATCGTTTATGTACTATTAAAGTGAGTGTTGATTGTATTGATGATGCTGATTTTGTCACTCATTTGATTCATGCCAGTGAACAAGGGGTGTGGGTGCAGTGTATTGTTGATTGGCGCAAAATGACGCTGACTAATAGTCATAGCTATGCGCGATTAAAACGTGCGGGTATTGAGCTAATTGGAGTGGTTTGTAGTCCTGATCATCACTTGATTGAAGTTGAACCTGATATGCATACTAAATTCATTATTTTTAATGATGAAGACTGTATTATGGGATCGTTCAATATTACTTTCGATCGCTGGTGGGCAAATTGGGAATCAGGTATGACCTTTCACTCAAAAGGTATGTGCCGCTTATTAGATAATATCTTTCAAAGTCAACGCGGTGGTGTTATTCAATCCTATGGGATTGATCCGCATAGCCAATTTAATATGCTATATACCTATGGCCATCACACCATGGAAAATGGTGAAAACTATCTGCCACACCATGCTATTTTAGGTGAAATTAATCGTGCACAACACTCAATTAAAGTAACCTTATTTATGATTGGCGACTTATTGGGCGGTCATAATGATAGCGTAATAGAAGCTTTGATTAATGCTAAAAACAGGGGCGTTTACGTCCATGTTTTATTAAATGGTCATATTGCCAGATTAGGTAAAGTCGGTGTGGAGCGCTCAATGGAAGAAGAATTGAGTCAACCTTTATTGCCAGCAGTTGATCAGTTACGCTTTGCAGGCGTTGCAGTAGGCTTAGTTTATGGTCAAGATGATCATGATGTACCGTATTCACCTATTCACTCAAAATATTGCATTATTGACGATCATATCGTCATAGATGGTAGTTTTAATTGGTACAACACCTCGGTGTTTTCGCATGACTTAATAGTGGTTGCTGCTAACCATGAAGTAGCTAAACCCTATTTACATGAATTTGATGAAATACAATGTGCTTTTAGGGTTTTCTATTAATCTTTTTGCTCAAAGTGTACCACCACCCTCGTTCCCATGGGCTCCGTGGGAACGCACTCAATAACGCGCTGCGTTACAAATCGCGGCGCGTTTCTCATCAGTTCCCACGTAGCGCGTGGGAACCAGAGATGACATAAAGTTTCTTAACTCTTTAGTCAGTTAAACAAAGCATTTAACTGATTACTCAGCTTTTAAATATCAGTATTCTCAAAAACAACAATAGATTTTTCTTTAACTAGAAAGCTTGTTTCTAATATAGGTTTTTGATGGGGTCTGTCGATAATATCTTGTGGTGAAACCTGAGATGTATTAACCGATAAACACCATGTTTTTCCTTCAATTTCAGGTAACTCACAGTTTGTATCGCCATGAGACATGTTAATAATGATATGTAAATCAGGTTCATCAATACCAGCTAGGGTTAGTGCTAATAATTGACCGTTTGGGTCATCCCATAACGGTGTATTTAATTTGGCACCATGCCATGTAATATCTTTTATTCCTCTGCTTTCAATAACTTTACCCGTTAAAAAACGTCTACGCATAATAGAGTTGTGGCGTTTACGGAGAGCAATCATATTTTGAACAAAACGGAGCATATCAGAATTTTCGTTCACCATCTCCCAGTCTATCCAGGTTATTTCATTATCTTGACAATAGCCATTATTGTTGCCATTTTGCGAGTTAAGTATTTCATCTCCCGCTAACAGCATAGGAACACCTTCACTAAGAAGTAAAAGGGCAAAAGCATTTTTTGCTTGTTGTTTTCTAAAGCCATTTACTGCTAGGTCATCTGTAGGGCCTTCAATACCTGAGTTAGAACTTATATTGTTATTGCAACCATCTCTACTATCCTCACCATTGGCATGATTGTGTTTTTCGTTATAACTGAATAAATCATTTAAGGTGAAGCCATCATGGCAGGTGATAAAATTTACACTATTAATAGGTAAACCATCTTGATGTTGGTATAGGTCACTACTACCGGAAATACGAGTTGCTAATTCCTTTATTTTTCCTTTATCACCACGTAAACATTCACGTAATACATCTCTGTATTTACCATTCCATTCAGCCCAACGATTACCAGGAAAGCTACCAACCTGATAGAGCCCAGCAGCATCCCATGCTTCGGCAATAAGTTTGGTTTGTGATAATTGTTGAGAAAGTTCAATACTCCATAGTACAGGTGGATCTTCAAGTACTTGGCCGCCTTCTCCACGCGCTAAAGCACTGGCTAAATCAAACCGGAAACCATCGATATGCATTTCTCTTACCCAATACTCAAGACTACTGGTAATAAAAGAAGAAACCAAAGGATGGTTTGCATTGACGGTATTTCCACAGCCTGTGTAGTCGTGTAGTACGCTTTTATCATCAGAAGCATGATGATAGAAAATATTTTCACCGATGCCTCTAAAATTAATAATAGGGCCGCCAACACCTGCTTCAGATGTATGGTTATAGACAACATCTAAAATAACGCCTAAACCAGCTTTATGTAATGCTTTAACTAAATCTCGAAACTCTGTGACATGAGTGCCTTGTTCTGGTGTTACACAGTATCCTGGGTGTGGACTGTAAAAACTGTGAGTGCTGTAGCCCCAGTAATTTTTAAGACCTCGATCAATAGTACCTTGTGGAGCATCTTGCTCATCAAAAGCCATGATGGGTAAGAGTTCTACATGAGTAATACCTAATTTTTTTAGATAAGGTATTTTTTCAATTAAAGCAGCAAAAGTACCTGGGTTTTTAACTTTTGAAGATTTATGGCGAGTAAAACCTCCAACATGTAGTTCATAAATAATTGATTGTTCACTACTAATGCGTAAAGGTGTGTCACCCTCCCAGTCATAGGCAGCATCATCTACAACCATGCAGCGCATAGAAGTCAGCATATTATCACCAGGCTTACATGCTGCTTGGCGATCCCAGTTTATATCTGAGACAACACGTGCCCAAGGGTCTATTAAGTGTTTTTCTTTATCAAAATGTAAACCGGCTTCTTTAGGCTCATTTGAGCCATCAATACGCCATGTGAACCAAGTTCCTGTCGGCAGAGCTTCTACGTAAACATGCCATGAATAAAAAGTTCTATTAACATCCTTTTCTAATTTGATGATTTGAAAAGGTTTTTTGCTCTTGGCTGTTTCAAATAGAAATAGCTCAACACTAGTCGCATGACGTGTAAAAATAGCGAAATTAACACCATCAGCATCAGGTTTTGCACCTGATCGATAAGAGTGACCGGGTTTGAACGTGTATTCTTTATTAGACATAAGTTGTAGAAAAAATATAAAAACACTGAGTATGCTTTTCAATTGAAATCATTCAATTGAAAAAAGTGGGCTGCAAACTATAGTCCTGTAGTTGCAGAATTCTAGTATTATCTTAAGTTTTGAATAACAAAGCAAAAGATTTAATTACAATAAGATAAAACAGTGTGTTTTTAGTGATGTTGATTGCATTCTTTTTAGAAAAAGACAGAGATAGGTTAGAGGTATGAGTATAAAGCAGCTACAAAGTAAATCACAAAGTGACGAGATTATGAGTCCATGGCGTGAATCAATAAATGAAATTATCTTTGGTTCTGAAACAAAGATGGGAAAAGCTTTCGATATTGTTTTAATTCTAAGTATTATCTGTAGTGTCTTGGTGGTAATGCTGGGAAGTGTTGAAGAGCTTCAACTACAGCACCATGAACTTTTCTTTTATTTAGAATGGTTTTTCACCTTACTGTTTACTTTAGAATATGTTTTACGATTAATTTCAATACAGCGCCCATTACTTTATGCGCGTAGTTTTTATGGCATTGTTGATTTTTTATCAATTATTCCAACCTACCTGAGTCTGTTTATTCCAACCGTTAAATACATGTTGGTTATTCGGGTTTTACGATTATTAAGAATTTTTAGAGTCTTAAAATTAACGGCTTATATGGGGGAGGCGCAAGTCTTAATGGGAGCTTTAAGAAAAAGCTCGCGTAAAATTATTGTATTTCTTTATACCATCTTGACTTTGGTTGTCGTTTTTGGCTCTTTTATGTATGTCGTTGAAGGTGGGGCGGCTGGTTTTACCAGTATTCCTAAATCTATGTATTGGGCCATGGTGACTTTAACGACTGTTGGTTATGGGGATATTGCTCCTCAAACAGCTTTGGGGCAGTCAATAGCGTCTTTTATTATGATAATGGGCTACGGTATTATTGCTGTGCCAACAGGTATTTATAGTGCTGAACTGATTAAAACTTATCATCCAGGAAAAATCACAAATAAGGCCTGTGGTGATTGTGGAAAAATAGGGCATGATACCGATGCTGAATATTGCAAATATTGTGGTCATTTTTTAGAAGAATAAAACTATTATTTCTCTTGACTTTCTGTTTTTACAAACAATCAATAAGCTACGAACCTTATCCACAAAAGCTGTGGATAACTCTGTGAGTAACTGTTTGATAACTCCATGAAATGTCGATATATTAAGGCTTTAACTTAGATTGTATTGTTTTTAGTCATAACTGTGTCTTTATGTAAAAACAATGAGTTACATGTTTTTTATTTGAGCTTATCCAATAATCAATAGCTTAACTAACGGAAGTTGTGAGCATAAAATATAGTTGTGTATAAAGAGCTTTGTTTAAGTTTATGATTGCTGGTGTTTTTTTATTTTTTGAGATTCAAGAATGTATCTATTTATTCTTCTAAATTTGTCTATGGCGTTTTTTTTAAAAGATGACACTATATTTAGAACTGTTTTTTTATCGGATTATGCACTTTATCTAGGCGTTGGTTTATTAGCTATTACCTTTGTGGCCTCGTGGATAAAATTTAACAAGATTAGTTATTTAATACGCTATGATTTATTTGCAGTAGGGGCGTTACTGGTTTGGTTTTCTTATTGGCCACCTTTTTTTAGAGTGGGTTCTCCTTTATTTTATCTATACCCCTCATATTTTGCTTTAATAACCGCATTATTTTCTTTAGCGTTTATTAGAAAACGGGAACATATTGATACTGATGCTTTAGATTGGTTGCAGTGGCTTTCTGATTCGGGTCGATTTAATCCTCTTATTATTAAGGTTTGTGTGGGGGTAAGTTTGTTTTTGCCTCAGCAATTTATGTTATTTCCTTTAACTATTTCTTTGTTAGTGATGAGGTTTGCTTTGGCATGTTGCTTAGATAATGAGTAAAAACAATTGAAAGTGATCAGTTATAATGCATTACTAAATAATGAAAGTAGGAGAATAAAATGAGAACAGTTCCATTGATCAGTGTTTTATTTTTAACTGCATGTGTCACTATTAATATTTATTTTCCTGCCGCTGCTGCAGAAAAAGTGGCAGATGAAATTATTAAAGGTATTCAATCTGAAAAGAGTATCGATACAGATTCTAAAGACTTGGAACCACAGGTCAATATTAATGGAATGCAACGCATTGTTTATCAATTAATTGATGCAACGATTGAATTTGTGATTCCATCAGCACACGCTGCAAATGTTGATTTGTCAGTTAATACTGCTGAAATTAGAAAATTAAGAGCTAAAATGAAAAGTCGGTTTTCGGCTTTAAAACCATTTTATGCAAGTGGAGTGATTGGTATTAAATCTGATGGGTTTGTTACTACCAAAGGAAAAGTTGCTCTTAAAAATAGAAATAAAGTAAAGAAATTAGTGTCAGCTGAAAATGCTGATAGACAAAGACTTTATCAGGCCATTGCTAATGCAAATGGACACCCTGAATGGTCTGCACAAATTAAATCAACCTTTGCTACACGCTGGGTGAGTAATGCTCAATCTGGTTGGTGGTATCAATCTTCAAATGGTAGTTGGAAACAAAAATAAACATGGCACGTAGACGAAGTAGAAAGAAAAAGTTACCTGAAGCTGCAGTTGCAGTTACGATTGAATCCTTGGCGCACGACGGTCGAGGAGTTGCTCATGTAGATGGCAAAGTGATCTTTATTGATGAGGCTTTGCCTGGCGAGCAAGTCGAGTTTATTTATACCGATAGTCGTAGAGATTATGCGGAAGGTAAAGTCGATAAACTATTAACACGGTCAGAGTATCGCACTGAGCCAAAATGTGAACATTTTGGTAGCTGTGGTGGATGTAGTTTTCAGCATGTAAAAGATGAAGAGCAGATAAAAATTAAACAAGGCTTATTGGTTGAGCAGTTTAATAGGATTGGAAAAGTTGAGATTCCTGAAATTTGGGAGCCATTAACAGGGCCGCATTGGGGATATCGAAGAAAAGCTAGAATGGGCGTTAAATATGTCGCTAAGAAAGGGCGTGTTTTAGTCGGTTTTAGAGAGCGTAGAAACCCATTTTTAGCAGAAATTGAAAGCTGTAAAGTGATGCATCCAATAGTGGGTGAGAAGCTAATGGATTTATCTGAAACGATTGGTGGATTAACGATTAAGGATAAAATCCCTCAAATTGAAGTTGCGATAGGTGATGAGGATTGTGTTTTAGCATTCCGTGTTTTAGAGCCGCCAACAGATGAAGATAAAGAGCGTATGCGCGAATTTGGGCACAAGCATAATATAAGCATGTGTTTGCAATCAAAAGGGCCGGATACTATTGTGCCAATAGAGGGTGAGCCAGAAGTTATTCCGTCTTATGCTTTACCTGATCAAGATATAAAATTTAATTTTAAGCCAGCAATGTTTACTCAAGTTAATTATGAGATAAACAAGAAAATGATAACGCGTGTGATTGAAACATTAGAATTAAACGAAAATGATAATGTGTTGGATTTATTCTGTGGTTTAGGTAACTTTACTTTGTCCATGGCAACAAAAGCAGGGCATGTTGTTGGAGTTGAAGGCGATCTACCTTTAGTTAATCATGCTAGAGAAAATGCGAAATTAAACAATTTAGATAATGTTGAATTTCATGTGGCAGATTTAAGTAAAGATGTTAGCGGGCAAGCGTGGTCAAAACAAAAGTTTAATAAAGTCATGTTAGATCCGTCTCGTGCTGGCGCATCAGAAGTTTTACATAACTTAAAACATTGGAACCCAGATTTAGTCATGTATGTGTCCTGTAACCCATCTACATTAGCAAGAGATGCAGGTATTTTGGTTAATGAAATGGGCTATAAATTAGTTAAAGCGGGTGTGATGGATATGTTCCCTCAAACAGGACATGTAGAGTCGATTGCACTTTTTAAGAAAGGGTAAAATAAATTCAGTGGTATTTTAAATTGTAATAGCTCTTGCTCTAAAGCCCTCTCCTGCTGGAGAGGGTTGGGTGAGGAGATATTAAAATATTTCTTTTTCTCTTGGTTTTTATTACTCTAAGAAAACAATAAATTGCAAAAGAGATTTATTTGTAGACTCCTCACCCAAACCCTCTCCAACAGGAGAGGACTTAAGTGCTAAGACTTGTTTTTAATTATGCTAATTGCCTCTATTGACTATATCAATTATGACTATCCCTGAATCATATTTACATATTTCCATCGATAATCAGCAACTCTCTTTGCTTAAAAATGGAAAGGTAGAGAAAAACTATTCTATTTCCACAGCTAAAAATGGCGCTGGGGAAAAAATGGGGAGCGAGTGTACGCCAACTGGCTGGCATAAAATCAGGGCGAAAATTGGTGATAAACAAGCTTTAAATGCTGTGTTTATAGGACGTAGGCCGACAGGTGAAGTTTATAATATTGAATTAAGTCATAAATACCCTAACCGAGATTGGATACTTTCTCGTATTTTATGGTTGGGTGGATTGGAAGCAGGAAAAAACCGGTATGGAAAGGTTGATTCAACTTGGCGATATATCTATATCCACGGTTGCCCTGATGAGTTAATGCAAGGTAAACCGGAGTCTCATGGGTGTATTCGAATGAAAAATTTAGATGTTATTGATTTATTTAATAATGTAAATAGTGGCTTAAAAGTATTAATAGAATAATGAAAAGTATTTATCAGCATGTCTAGGATTGTATTAGGCATAGAATATGACGGCAGCCTCTTTTCTGGATGGCAACGTCAAAAGCAAAGACGAACAGTTCAACTTGAAGTTGAAAAGGCTTTATCAAAAGTAGCTGATCAGGAAATATCCGTTCGCTGTACAGGAAGAACTGATTCAGGCGTACATGCATTAGAACAAGTTATTCATTTTGATACAGAAGTAAACAGAGAGCTAAAAAGCTGGGTTATGGGAAGTAATATTAATCTTCCCGATGATGTAAGAGTGATTTGGGCAAAGCCTGCAATTGATGATTTTCATGCGCGGTATAGTGCTATTGCTAGGTTTTATCGTTACATTATTTTAAATAGACAGATGACTTCTGCACTATCAAGAAATCAAGTAACTTGGTGTTTTAAACCTTTAGATGAGGTTAAAATGCATCAAGCTGCACAGAGTTTATTGGGTATGCATGACTTTTCTTCTTATAGGGCAAAAGGTTGTCAATCAGTGAGTCCTAATCGATTAATGCATTTTATAAATGTTTATCGAGAAGGAGAAAATGTAATAATGGATATTTCTGCGAATGCTTTTTTACACCATATGGTGAGAAATATTGCAGGCGTATTAATGGCAATTGGTTCCGGTGATAAGCCCGTAAGTTGGACTGAGGAATTGCTTGAAATAAAAGATAGAAAACAGGCTGGCGTAACGGCGGCTCCTTATGGTTTGTACTTAGGAGGGGTGTATTATCCAGAGAAATATGGAATTAATAAAAACCCTGTGTTTGATTTATTGCCTGCAGATGCAGCCCGATTTGAATATTAAATAACTTACGAAATAGATAAGTTATTTTTTTATAAAATATAAATACATAGCTCTATACAAACCACAGGTTTATAAAAAATAGAGCAACCCTTATCGGTAGGAGGGGCCTATGGCCGCGACCGGAACAAGATCAAGAGCAGTCGCGGCCATAGGCCCCTCCTACTTTTATCGACAAAAACTTTTTAACCTGTGGTTTATTATAGGCACGTATAAATATGTTTGATATCAACAATTTTTTATCTTTTCAAGTTCACGGATCAGCAGGTCCAGGTCATAAAGCACATGATGGTATTGCTGGTAGTGTTGAGCAGTTATTAACATTTATCGAAAGTTTAATAGGTCTTTCACCTACTGAAATGTTTTCAGCAATCATGCCTGGAATTTCAGCAATGGCAAACTTGCATCCTTTGGTTGTCCATTTTCCTATTGCTTTTCTAGTGGCATTTTTAGTGATGGATATACTAGGCTCAGTTTTTAATAAACAAAACTGGCGTGAATTAGCATCAGGTTTACTTTATTTAGGTACTTTAACGGCGGGTGTAGCTGTTTTAGTTGGTTTAGAAGCTGCAAGTACAGTTGAACATGGTGAAAATGTACATTTGATTTTAGAGCGTCATAAGCTTTTAGGTTTTAGTGTTTTAGGTTTCTCAGCTTTGCTTTCTTTATGGCGACTAGCTTTGGGTAGCGAGATTAAAGGTCCATTAAATTTTGTGTTTATTTTATTTGGAGTGGTACTTAATGTCTTGATGATGTTAGGTGCAGACTTAGGTGGCGTGATGGTCTATAAACACGGTGTTGCTGTAGAAGCTGTAAAGGTCACAAGTATGGATTATTTTATGGAGCATACGCATTCACACTAAGGAGCGAGGATTTTATTAAACCCTTATTCCTAAGTAATAAAGTTGATTTTCTCAAAGCCCTCCCTTGCTGGGGAGGGCTTAAGAGCTAACAAAATCTACACTTAACGGTGACATAGCTATAAATAATGCCAACAAGCTTTAATTCTAAAAACCAAAAATCTTACGATGATAATCAGCTGAGAGAACATCGTTGTATTGAATGGTTAAAAGATCAGAAAAAACCAGTTAGACACCTCATTAATATCACCGCATTGATTGGCATTATCAATGGTGTGTTAATCATTATCCAATCTGCTTTATTTGCTTATATTCTTCAACAACTTGTTATTGAACAACAGCAATTACAAGCTCTAACCCTTCATTTTTCTCTACTGGTTTTAGTTTTTATTTTAAGAAGTCTATGTAGTTATTACTCTCCTGTTATGGGGTTTAAAGTTGCTGAAATTGTTAAAAGATCAATACGAGAGCAATTACTCAATAAATTTGGACAACTTGATCCTTCCTTTCGTAAACAACAGCAAAGTGGAGAATTAGCTGCCACAACTCTAGAGCATGCTGAAGCTTTAGATAATTACTTTTCTCGCTATTTACCCCAGCAAATTATTGTTTCGGTTTTACCATTGATAATGATTGCAGTTGTAATACCTATCAATTGGGTTGTTGCCGTTATCTTTTTAGTGACGGGGCCTTTAATTCCCCTGTTTATGGCGCTTGTTGGTATGGGGGCGGCTTCTGCAAACCGTAATCAATTCTTAGCAATGGCAAGAATGAGTGGTTATTTTTTAGATCGCTTACAAGGCTTAACAACACTTAAATTATTTGGTCAGGCCGAAGCTGAGTTAGTTACCATTAAACAAGTCTCTAATAATTTTAGAGAAAGAACGATGGATGTTTTGCGGATTGCATTTCTTTCATCTGCTGTCTTAGAGTTTTTTAGTGCGGTTGCCGTTGCTTTAGTCGCTGTATATGTAGGTTTAGGTTTATTAGGCTTAGTTCACTTTGGCCCTGCTGTTGACATTAGTCTACAAGAAGCATTATTTGTACTGTTATTAGCCCCAGAATTTTTTAATCCATTAAAACAATTGTCTGTTTATTATCATGATAAAGCTGCTGCGGTGGGAGCGACCGATCATATCTTAAAAGTCTTGGAACAAGATGAAATAAAAGTCGCTTGTGAAGAAAGTAATTCCCACTCAACTGAATTTGCGATAGAACTGAAAAATGTTTCAAAACATTATCAGCAAAAAGACATTATTCATTCACTTTCTTTGCAAGTTAAGGAGGGTGAAAAAATTGCATTAACGGGTGAATCGGGAGTGGGTAAAACCAGCTTATTTAACTTGTTACTAGGGTTTGAGCAACCGACTGAAGGTTTAGTCCTAATCAATGGAAAAATGGCTAGCCAACAAAATACACAAAAAAATATTGCTTGGGCAGGTCAGCAATCTAATATATTTTATGCCTCTATTAAAGATAATATTAGTTTGTTAGATACTAGTTTGTCCGAATACCAGATAAACACAGTAGCCGACCTTGCTGGTGTTACAGATTACAGTCAATACTTGGAAAAGGGCTTGGACACTTTAGTGGGTGAAAAAGGTTATGGTTTATCGGGTGGACAAGTTCAGCGTATTGTTTTGGCGCGTACTTTTATTAAAAATTTACCGATTGTATTATTAGATGAACCCACTGCTCACTTAGATCAGCTAACTAAAACCAGATTACTTGATGTGATTGATCTTTTATTTAAAGACATCACATTGATTATTGCCAGCCATGATCCAGATGTGATTAAAAGAATGGATAGGGTGATAGATTTAACATGAAAGATTTAGTGTTTTTCTTAAAACTATTTAAACCCTATAACTTTTGGTTAGCCTCAGGTATCTTTTTATCGCTAGTTACATCGCTTGCCTCTATTTCATTATTAACCCTTTCAGGCTGGTTTATTACCTCATCGGCTATTGCCGGACTGTTAGCGCCAGATGGGGTGGCGATTGCCTTTAATTTTATGCAACCTGCTGCGGAAATAAGAGCTTTAGCAATTATCAGAACATTGGGTCGATATGCTGAGCGAGTGGTAACACATGAGGCAACCTTTAAAGTATTGGCTGAAATTCGAAGTTGGTTTTTCGCAAAGCTTATACCACTAGCACCAGGACATTTAGCTAATAAACAGAGTGCAGACTTATTACATAGCATAACGCAAGATATTGATGCTTTAGATGCCTTGTACCTAAGGTTATGTTCCCCCATCATTATTGCTTTATTAGGAGGGGGGCTTGTTGTTGGGTTTATAGCTTATTATTCAGTTTATTTAAGTGTCATTGTGCTATTGGCATTGTTAATAACAGCTGTAATAATTCCTTGGATATTTAATCGATTAGGGCAGGGTGGTGCAGCAAAAATCACCGAGCAAGCCGTCAAATTTAAAGTAGAACAAATAGAAATATTACAAAATATAACTGAACTTAGCGCATTTAATGCCTATACAAGATTTAAAAAACAATTGCTTCATACTTCAGAGCAAATGATAACAACACAAAGAAGTAATAATAAATTGTTGGCATTATCTACAGCGTTGACTCTATTTTTATCTCAACTGACAGTTGTTGTTAGTCTTGTTGTAGCCGCATGGCTTTTTCAGCAACAAAGTATTTCAGGTGCTGTTTTGGTAATGCTGGTATTTACTGTTTTGGCTGTTTTTGAATTAGTGATGCCTTTATCATCAGCTATGCAAATGTTGGCTAAAACTCAAATGTCAGCAAAACGGATAAGAGATATTGCGGATTTAAAGCCACTTATTATTGAACCCGAACAGCCTAAGGAAATTAACACTGATGCTGGAATTAGTATCAAAAACTTGAGTTTTCGTTATAGCGATCAATCTCCTTGGGTTTTAAATAATATAAACCTAGAAATTCCTCAAGGAAGTAAAATTGCAATAGTGGGTGAAAGTGGAGCGGGGAAAAGTACATTATTGCAATTAATAATGAGATTTTATGATCCACAGCAGGGAAGTATCAAACACTCAGGGATTGATTATCAACAGCTAGCTTCAGATAAATTAATGCAACAGTTCTCGGTGTTATCTCAACGCACAGAGTTGTTTGCCACAACAATTAAACAGAATTTACTCATTGCAAAACCTTCGGCCTCAGATGATGAAATTACTCTAGCTATTAAAAAAGCAGGTTTAAATAAATTTATAAAACAGTTACCTGATGGGCTAAATACATGGATAGGTGAACATGGTTCAAAAGTTTCTGGAGGAGAAGCTCGAAGAATCGCCTTAGCTAGAGTATATTTAAAAGATGCCGCTATTATTTTATTAGATGAACCTACAGAGGGTTTAGATAAGGCAACGGAGCTTGATGTGTTGAATGCATTAGAAAAAATAGCTGAGAATAAAACAGTAATTATGGTGACTCATAGGGAAGCAGGTCTAAAGCTGGTTGATAAAGTGTATAAACTTGAGCAAAGGGGATTGCATGAATTGAGTAACTTAATTCATGCAGGAGCAAATTTTAGTTAGTACAGATCAACTTAATTGTTTGACTGGGACTTCAGTTTGAAGCAACTCAGCTACAAATTTAAATTGTGGCGCTAAATTAGCAGGTACTGGAATCTTCCACGTTTTTCCTACAAAACGCGATAATAAATTCCCCAGCCAAAGACGGTTGGACTTGGCTTGTTCGATGATAAATTTATAACTTTCTCCATCTGTAATAATACCAAAGCCCTCAAGCCAAACATCAATAGTTTCTGACTCTCCTAGTAATTGTATCTGTATATATGCGTGGCGGGTTTCTATATCAAAATTAAACCCTGTTAATTCCGCAATGTCTTTTAATACAATATTTGCAACCCATATAATTAATTTATTGGGTGTCATTTTTATTACTAATTTTGCAAGAGAAGCTTTAAAGCTCATCGGGTATTCCTTATCTTTTATTCTGAGGTGTATTTATATTATCTGGAGAGCAATGTTATTTCAAGGGAAGAGGTATCGAATAGAATAAGGGGATGGCTAAAATAGAAGAAAGTATACGGCTGGAATATTTTTTTGATATAGGGGGAGGGAGAAATCTGTTGTTAAACTTTAAAACGTACAACATCAACTTCAGACCACACCTTTTCTGTATATGCTTTATTCATTGCTGGCATGCCTTGCTGTATCCACTCCACAATTAATTTTGCTACATTGGGGTAGCTGATTTGTACTGCATTATTATCCTCAAGCCAGTTTTCTATAGCGGTTGAATTCATATCCATCATGGTTTGGCCATAATTTAATTTTTTTAATGCCGCCGCATTAGAAATTTGTTCCATTTGTGCATGTAAAGGTTTTGCTAGAATTTTTTTACCTAGTTGTAAAGATTCACTGGCTAATTCAAACCCTGCATTACTGATAATACCTACACAATCAAATAAATCCTTTTGAAAGCCAACTCTTGATAGTGAATTACATATAATATGCGAATACTTGCTTTTAATGGGAGTAGGAGAATAGATATGAAATTGATAGTCTGTATAAGGGCTCAATAATTTAATAACGGCTTCTTGGGATTCAAATGGTAAATAAACTACAATTTTATCTTTTATAATTTGTTGAGGTAATTCTGGGGTTTCTATAATTGGCGGTAATATTGCTTGGTCGAAGTGATGCCAATGCAGACCAATTCCTAAATCAGTCGGTGCAAAATAACGCATAACGGTATCAGCTAAAGGGTCTGATCCTGCTCTTGGGATGTTATGATTAAATGCATATTGATGACCAATACCGAGTACTTGTTTTTTCTGTTTTTTAGCAGCCCAAGCGGTAACGGGTTCAAAATCACTAATGACTAAATCATAGTCAGTTAAATCAAGCGTCTTTATATCAGAAATAAAACGAATAGGGCTAGAGTTTAGTGCTGTTTTTAAGTAACTTACTTGACCTTTATTAGTATTAAAGGTCAAGCCCTCTTTATGTTGGTAGCCATTAAACACTTCCATATCGAAGAATTTATCAGCATCTCGTCCAGTAAATTGAAAAGTTACCTCTATACCCGCGGCATATAGCTCATTTGCCATAACTCTCGCACGGGTAATATGGCCGTTGCCTGTACCTTGAACGCCGTAAAAAATTTTCATATGATAATTTGATTTAAACTGTAAATTGCAACGCTAACACCAAGAATCATGCCCATTAAGGTATCTGTTGGGAAATGTACCCCGAGCACTACACGAGAAAAGCCAACTAATGTTGACCAAATTAATAGCGGCAACAATAAAACTGGTAGGAAATACCCTGTTATCGCTGCCACCATAAAAGCGGCTGAAGTGTGACCCGATGGAAAACTAAATTGGTCTGATGGTGTTACCAAGCTAGTAAAGTTTTCTAATGCAACTGCGGGGCGGTTTCGCTTAAAACCATTCTTCAATATAAAATAAATTGGCCTTTCAATTAAAAAAGCCAGTAATAATGTTTTTAAAAATAAACTGTCTAGCCCTTCTTGCCAATAAAGAAAAAGAGCTAAAAGAAAGTACAGTGGGCCATCTGCTGTTTTAGAAACATAACGGGAAAATAGTGCTAAATATTTGTATATGCTGGTGTTTATTAAATATGTAAACATAAACACATCATATTTATGTAGTGAATAGATTAGTCCCATTTGCATTACCTCTCTTTTTTCTGAATACCCAATTGTAAAATTCAGTTCTTTTTTGTCTTATAATTTAGAGTTAAGAATAGAATTAGAATATGACAGAAGTGTGAATGTTTTTTTAAGGTTTAATGACAGTTATTTTCTGCTTAAATAAAAGGGGGATATTTATTACGGTGTTTTGTTGACAGTCTATATTCTCTGATCTTTTGCCACGCTTGGCGGCTATATTTATTCTTATCGAATAAACGAATTGCTTTACGCTTAAAAGCATTAGATGCTTTAAACATAATACTTAAGCCAATAAGCATGACTGGTAAGCCGAAAGGGACGGGGAGTGGGAATAAAATCATCCCAATAAAAAATAAAGTACTACCTAATGACATTAATAAGGTTTTCTTTAGCATTATTAAGCTACTTTGGCTAATTCAACTGTTTCTGTTTGGTGTGCTGAGTCAAGCAATTGGTAGCTATCTTCTAACCAATTAATGATGGATAGTTTGCCTGTTTCATTTTCTACTAATGCTGTACAGCTTTCTACCCAGTCACCGGTATTACAGTAGGTTTTTCCAAATTCCATTTCTTTAATATCAGCATGGTGAATATGCCCACAAACTATGCCATCCACTTGCTGTTTTTGTGCTTCTAAACTTAATACATGTTGATAGTTATCCATCACCTGTACGATATTTTTAACTTTGGTTTTTAAATAAGCAGATAAAGACCAGTATTTATAACCAAATAATTTTCTAATACTGTTAAACCAGCGGTTTACGATTAAAAGGACTTCGTAAGCTTCTCCGCCAATATATGCAAGGCTTTTGTTGTGACAAACAATACTGTCAAACTCATCACCATGCATAACAAGGAAGCGGCGACCATCCTTTGTTTTATGAATAGCATTAAGTTCAATTTCAACCCCATTAAATAGTGTGCCTGCATGTTTTCTAAGTTGTTCATCATGATTGCCTGGAATATAAATAACACGAGTACCTTGGTTTGCTTTATTGATGATTCTTTGCACAATATCGCTGTGCAAAATAGGCCAATAAAAGCCGGATTTCACATTCCAGCTCCATAGATCAATAATATCGCCAACTAAATAAAGCGTATCGCAATCGACATGATCTAGAAAATCTCGTAAATATTCGGCTTTACAGCCTTTTGTACCTAAATGAGTATCTGAAATCCAAACAGTTTGATAATGAATTGTCATTTTGTTCTCCACTTTGTTTAAGTGCAAAATAACAATTGTTTATGACATTAGTGTAACGGTTGGATGAATAAAGGATGACATTATTGGATTATTAGAGGCTTTGGGAATTGTCACAAAACTTTAACTTTTATCTCTTAGAATTAAACTTTACTTAGATAAAATTTTTAAATTTATAACAATGGACACTTCAATAAGATTATCTGCAGAGACAGAACATAGACTTGAATTTTTAGCTTCTGAAATTGGGCGTACCAAGGATTTCTTTCTTCGTGAACTGATAGAAGGAGGGCTTGATGAATTAGAGGATTATTATCTAACTGAACAAGCGCCTATTCGTGCTCGTAAGGGTAAAGAAAAGGCACATGCTTTTGAAGATTATGAACAGTAAAAAAAGCTATGCTATTGATTAGATAGATGAAGGATGCTTTCAATTATTAAGGTGGTTTTTAAAAACCATCTGTTTTGGGGGTAGGGTTTAGCCTGCTGTTGTGCTAAAGAATGCAGGTTAAAACCTGCACCTCAACAGGCTGTTATTAATAGGGGGGCTCTATTAATTTAACTTCCCCCGTTAATTCTGATTTCATAAGCTATCAAGGTTATCAATCAATATGTCGTCCATAAATAGTTTGAATATGTCTAGCATTATCACCTTCAATATCATTTATTGCACGAATTTGCTCTGGTGATGCTTCAATAATATGCTTCAAGACAAACCAATTAACTGTTTCAGTATATGGAGGGGTTGTTAATGATCCACGGTAATGATAATAGTTCTTCATTTCGTTACTCAAATCATCGTGAAACAAGTCATGTAGTTTCACTCTACCCTTTTCAAGTTTTACCGTATTATTCGACTGTTTTGGAATTAGGGTTAAAAATTCACTGATAAATTCATTCTCATTACCCATTTTAAATAACACAGCAATAACAAGGTAATGAGGAATACCATTTTTAGTTGCAGGAGGTGCGTAATTAACAATATGCATCTCCATTGGAAATGTCATACCATCAATCAAATGCTCCGAAGGGGTATGAAAATGCATCTGTTTAAATTCATAGTTTATACCATCACTACTGATACTACTACCCTTGCTAAAGTCAAGTTGCACAGTGTGTCCAAGATTCTCTACTGCTTTGATTTCATCCTGAAAATGTAAAGTTATCTGATGGTTTTTAGTCTCATGCTTTTCATTTGATAAAATGTTAATAGGTGATTGAATAAGTCCATGGTTAATCCCAGGAATCATGTAGTTTTCTTTATTGATATGTGAAATTTTTTCTGGCTCAGTTGTTTGAGTTTTCAGGCTACAGGCAGATAAACTCAATAAAAAAAATAAAAAACTAAGCATTAAAGAAGAAGGCATATATCTCTCAAGTTGTGATAATTAAGGAAGTGTTTTTAGTTAGAATAATGCTATATTCTAATGTTTGTTCGATTTCTAACGATAGCTCAATTGCAGGCCAAAATCAAACTTTTCCTAGATTCTTTGAATGCCCGTTCATGGCTGTTGATTGCTAGTTATTTTAAACAGAAGATCAATATGCTTTCGGAGGGAGGGAGGGAGATTGATTATATTGCTACTGTTGCCAGAATTTAAGCTGATCTACTGCGTGCTGAAATCACAGAAAGTTTATCATCCTCCTAATTTTGCAACAGTAAAATGGTTTTCTTATAGCTGATTGTTTCATGACATTCTATTCTTCCTACCAAAAGCTTTGATATACTCCTGCTTTGAAAATCTTTGTTGAGTTTTTTGTTAAAACTCTACTTCTAAATATAAAACTATCTAAAAAATGAAAAAAATATTTAATAAAAGCTTTTTTACTAATTTTATTGCGATTGCAATTATCGCAACAGGGTATCTTTGCCCTGTGCAATCAGAATTAGTTAAATCTATTGGTTTTTTTGCTTTATCTGGTGCGGTAACAAATTGGATTGCAATACACATGCTATTTGAAAAAGTGCCTTTATTATATGGTTCAGGTGTAATCCCTAATAGATTTGAAGAGTTTAAGTTATCTATTAAAAACTTGATGATGAATCAGTTTTTTACATTAGAAAATATTGAACAATTTATTCATACTGAAGAAAAACAAGCAGGGAAAGTTTTAAATATAGAACCTTTAATGGAGGCTGTTGATTACGATAAAATATTTGAAGGCTTGATTTCATCAATTATGGAATCTTCATTTGGTGGCATGTTACAAATGATGGGTGGGGAAGAGGCTTTAATTCCTTTAAAAGAACCATTTACTGAAAAAATGAAACTCACTTTAGTAGAAATGGTTGAATCAGATAAATTTAATGCAGCACTTGAACAAAGTTTAGATGCACATAAAATTGGTGAAGACATTATCAGTAAGGTTGAAACGGTTATAGATAAACGCCTTAGTGAATTAACACCTCAATTAGTTAAAGAAATGGTACAAGAAATTATTCGTAAGCATTTAGGCTGGTTAGTCGTGTGGGGCGGTGTTTTTGGTGGGCTGATTGGTGCAGGGTTTAGCTTTGTATGAAGCCAGTTAAATTAGCTTTTGAATGTTTTGGGGACGATACAGGGTCTCCATTAATAGTGTTGCATGGTTTTTTTGCTTCATCGCGTAATTGGCGACAAATGGCAAAAAAACTAGCGGAATATTACTGTGTGTATGTTGTTGATATGCGAAACCATGGTGCATCAGCTCATGCTGAGGAAATGGATTATTCTGTAATGGCAGAAGATTTAAAAGTCTTTATGAATGATAGGCAATTGCTGACAGCTAATATTTTAGGGCATAGCATGGGGGGTAAAGCCGCAATGTGGTTTGCCTTAAATTACCCTGAAAGAATAGACCAATTAATTGTCGCAGATATTTCTCCTGTTACTTATCAGCATAGTTTTGATCAAACTATAAATGCTTTAAAACAGTTACCTTTAGATGAAATTTCTAATCGAAAACAGGCTGATGATTTTTTAGCAGCGTTTATCCCAGAGTTATCATATCGTCAGTTTTTATTGCAAAACTTACAGTTAAAGGATGGTAAGTATAGTTGGCGAGTGGATTTAGATATTTTTTATCGGACGGCTGATAATATTATTGCTTTTCCATCAGTTGAATTGATAGAACCTTATAAAGCTCCTGTGTTATTTATTATGGGTGGAAACTCTACTTATACCAACAAAGAAGCAATTAAACGAAGCTTTCCCAATGCACAAATATCAACGATAAAAAAGGCGAGTCATTGGTTGCATATTGATAAGCCAGCTGAGTTTATTGATGAAGTTATTAAGTTTTTGTAGAAAAAAGTAAAAAAAACCTGGTTTTGGCCGCTATCTATAGTATGAGACATAGGTAGGTTAAAAAGATGACAATCTTAAAGGTTTTATTGATAGCTGTTTTATTTTTCAGTTCAATATCAGTAGCAGAAAATTATATGGCACCACTACAGATGGCTGACTGGGATGTCAGTAAGGGTGAGTCATATTGTCAGTTAAATCAAAACATCCCTCAGTATGGAGCTGTTGGTTTCATGCACCAATCGGGAGACTTGTTGCGATTTTCTATTAGAGAAGACCGTTTTAAGCCAGAAATTATAAAAGCAAGTTTATCAATTGATAATCCACCTTGGTTACATGAATCATTAGATGCAAAGGATTATTTGGTTTTTCTGGATGAAATGGTGGATATTAAAAACACACCAAGGCTAAGTGTATACGGTGATGTTGCTGAAGTGATGTTAGATGCTTTGTCTAATGGCTTATCACCAACATTTAGTTATGTAAGGTCAACAGTTCTAGGGCAGTTACCAGAAACACAAGTTGCTATTTCTGCTGTTAATTTTGCCGAAAATTATCAAAAGTTTGCTGATTGCAGAAAAGACTTTTTACCTTTTGGTTTAAAAGACCTGCTGGAAAAAAGTTTGTTTTTTAAGCCGCGAAGTCAGCTATTAAATATTGCTGCAGTAACGCAATTAAAAGATACGGCTCGATATATTAAGGAAGTGAAAGGTGCAAAAATTGTTATTGTAAGCGATACAGCAATAACAGGCAGTCGTGATAAAAAATGGTTTTCAAATAGATCAAAAACTATTGTCAGTAAATTAAAAAGTCTAGGCGTTCCAAAAAGTAAAGTCAGTATAAAAAATGGCTTTTATCAAGCGACAGGCAATAACAAAACAATACAGCTTAGTGTGTTTGGCCCAGATGCACTCACGGCTATTTATTATAGAAAGGGTAATATTAAATTAACTCAAACTGAAAAGAAACGTTTAAATTTAGTCGTCCAGTATGCACAGGAGTTTATGCCGAATGCTAGTTTGGTGATTAAAAGCCATACTGATAGTAAAGGTAAAAGGGCGAAAAATCTAACAGTTTCAAAAAATAGAGGAAATGAGGTTAAGCGATATTTGGTGAGCCAAGGTGTTGAAGAAAGTAAGGTAAAAATCAAAGCTTATGGTGAGTCTAGACCCGTTAAAAGTAATCGTTTTCCCAAGGGGCGCGCTCAAAATAGACGGGTTATTATTGATTTTATTGCATAATGCAGTGAAGCTTTTATTTCACTTCATCGCATTTAAAATATATTTGATATAACAGAATAGTGCTTGGTAGAGAATCAGCAAAAGTTATCAAAATAGAAAGACAATTTTCGGTATAATTAAAATAATTTTTATTCTATTAATACTTAGGGCGTTATGTCGGAAATTAATAAAGTTGTATTAGCCTATTCAGGCGGATTAGATACCTCTGTTATCTTAAAATGGCTAGAAGATGTTTACTCTTGTGAAGTTGTAACTTTTACTGCCGATGTAGGGCAGGGTGAAGAAGTCGAGCCAGCAAGAGCAAAGGCAGAAGCCATTGGTATTAAAGAAATTTATATTGATGATATGCGTGAAGAATTTGCTAGGGACTTTGTTTTCCCTATGTTTCGCGCAAATGCAATTTATGAAGGTGAGTATTTATTAGGTACTTCAATCGCAAGACCTTTAATCGCAAAGCGGTTAATTGAAATTGCTAATGAAACAGGTGCTCAAGCTATTTCTCATGGTGCAACGGGAAAAGGTAATGATCAAGTACGTTTTGAATTAGGTGCTTATGCATTACGCCCAGATATTCAAATTATTGCACCTTGGAGAGAGTGGGACCTTAACTCGCGTCAATCATTACTAGATTATGCTGCACAACACGGCATTGCTGTTGAAAATAAAAAAGGTAAAAAATCACCTTATTCAATGGATGCTAATTCACTACATATTTCTTACGAAGGCGATATTCTGGAAGATCCTTGGAATGAACCAGAAGAAAGTATGTGGAAATGGACGGTATCACCAGAAAATGCACCTGATGTAGCCACATATTTAGAACTAAGTTACTTAAAAGGCGATATTGTTGCCATTGATGGTGTACCTCATACACCTAACGAAGTAATGGAAAAGCTTAATACAATTGGTGGTGCGAATGGTGTTGGTCGTTCTGATATTGTTGAAAATAGATATGTAGGGATGAAATCTAGAGGTTGTTACGAAACACCCGCTGGAACCATTATGCTAAAAGCGCATAGAGCAATGGAATCACTTACATTGGATAGAGAAGTGACTCATTTAAAAGATGAGTTAATGCCTCGCTACGCTAAGTTGATTTATAACGGTTACTGGTGGAGCCCTGAGCGTGAAATGCTACAAACAATGATTGACCATTCACAGATTACTGTAAATGGAACAGTCAGAGTTAAGTTGTACAAAGGTAGTGTTGCTATTGTAGGAAGAGAATCTAAAACAGATAGTTTATTTGACGAAAGTATCGCTACTTTTGAAGATGATGGTGGTGCTTACAATCAAAAAGATGCAGAAGGTTTTATTAAACTGAATGCTTTGAGAATGCGTATTGCAGCGCAAAAGAAATAATCCCGGTCAATTACAAGCCATCACTAGGTTTTTGTTAAAACAAAAACCTAGTGATGGCTTTTTTTAAAAACAAAGGAATGTTAAAAATGAATATTCGCATATTTACTTTATTACCAATATTTTTTTCTGCTTATAGTCTAGATGCTGTTGCTGCAGGACAGAGTTATGGCTTTACTGCTGAGCATCAAAGTTCACAAATGGAGTTTAGTTTTGGTGATTGGAGGCTTGGCTCTTCGGAGTATTTTATTGACTCAGTTGGGTTTGGGGGTATGAGTCCTTATTCTGGATCTAATCCTGCAGAAAATTTTTTAGAGTCAAATTCAGCTATTTCAGGGCAATTTTCATATGATACAAGAGAGAATACTGCAGTTCAGGTGAATAGAGCACTTTACCGTGAGGTGGATTTTTCATTAAACCTTCAAGCAGGAAATGGTAGCTCTGGCCGGTTTGGGGTTGATTCTTCTACTGCTTCTGCTGGATACGAAGATGACTTTTTCCAACAAGGTGCTATGAATGATTTTAGACTGTCTGGGTATGGAGTATCTGGAGTTGAGATTGCCGGAGGAAATGGTTGTGGATTTGAAATTGAATGTTGGGGGGAAAGTTTTCAATTTTCAATTTATCAAGGCGATAGCATAATAAATGATCATAATGATGTTTTTGATGGCGTTTATTCTGTAGATTTTTCTATCGCAATTAATAACGATATGTATGTTAATTATGATTTAGAAGAGGTTGGATTACACCAAGTTCAGTATAGTAATAATGTTATTAACCATTCGTTATCGCCAATATCTACAGAGGAACAAACATCAGGGAATTTAGATTTGAACTTCAAATTAAATAACATGATGGGAATGGATGCTGTAAGGGTAGAGGTGATTGGTATGGGAGCAGACTCAGAATGCGTAGATATAGATATGTGTTTAGAAGAAGGAAGTCAGGCATATCAAAATAAAAAAGCTGAAATTGAAAACTTTTTTAGTGAAGTAGGTTTAAGTGTTGATCTTGGTGTAAGTTATAAGTTAACTGGAATGGAAGAGTTGTCTTCTGGTGGTAGTGCTCTTGACCCAATCCTTCCTAATATTGATGGGAAAGCAGCTAATGAGTTTATATTTTCAATAAATGTAAATAGTGAGGAGCTAACATTTATAGATCCTGAGGTTGCTGTTGGTTATGATTATAAATCAATAGAGGGGGCTGATTTCCTTGCTGTTCTACTACCCGAAGGTTTTGGGGATAATCTTTATGATCTTTGGTTATTTAACGAAGGGGTAGGGGAATTTGTAGATAGTGGTGTCGATTTAGTCGGTGGGCAGGTGTATGAGTTTGATCAGAATGGTTTAAATTTATTTAGAATTCTTGGTATTGAAACTGATGATAACCTTGACCCAAATGACCCAGAGGCATTTGTTACTGGATTGAAGTTTGTTTCTGGTGGTGAAGTAACTATGAGTCAAACAGCACTTACACAAACAGTTGTCCCTGTTCCTCCAAGTATTTTATTTTTTATGACTGGAATAGTTGGTTTGTATTTCCGTAAACTTGTATAATAAAACGCTATGTTTTTAAAGCAGCCTTAGCTCAGGAATAATAAAAAAGATAATGAGTGCAATATTATGGGTAAGATAAAACCAGAACGTAACAATGCTGGAGATCAGCAGGGTGTTGTGATTCTGCAAAATATTCCTCATCAGGGGTTGGTTAAAGCCAATAGAGCTTTATTATTAATTGCCTCAACATTAATGGTTGTAGTTTTTATATTGGGTTTTTTATTAGTCCCAGAAGAAGATATGTTGAGTGATCTTCAAGCTAAAAATACGCCTATTGCGAAAGTTTATTCTGTAGAAAACCCAGTATTGTCAGCTGAAATTAATACTTTAAAAGGACAGTTAGTTGGGTTAATCAGTGGCTCAATTGAAAGCAAATTAAGGTCTTTAGAAGTCAGTGTTCGAAAAGGAAGTATGACTGATTCTTTAGGAACTATTCAGGACTTGAAGAATGACGTAAAGGTTTTGCAAGCCTACTCTGTTCCAGAAAAAACAAAAGTAGAAAGTGGTCAGCAGAATCAAGCATTGTTACAAGAGGTTTCTCAGTTAAAGCGATTGATATACCTTACAGTAACTTCATGTGGTTTAATGATAGCCGCGATAGCGGGTTTCTGGGTAAGAAAACATTTTCATTTAGCTGATCATAGCGCCAAAAAGATAGTTAATCTTGGGCATCAGAAGTAGCTTATTGCACATTACAAATTAGTTCTTCATTTCAAGTTTAAAAAGCCACTTAATAGTGGTTTTTTTGTGCCTGTTAGTTTTAGGATGTAATCTGTTGACTTAGGACGTGATGCTTCAGAGACTGTGAAGGTATACCGCTTTTAACCTCCCCCTTTGGAAAAGGGGGATAGAGGGGGATTTTATAAAAATACAACACATTGATATTAATCGTCTTATTTTTATAATAAAATCTCCCCCCAACCCCTCCTTTCCAAAGAGGGGAGCTAAAATCTAATACTTTCACAGTCTCTTTGGCGTCGATTTATTAGGGCGAGGCTAAAGCCTAGCCTCCATGATTAAGGTTGGAAAACATCTTATAGGCAGGTAGCTTTATTCAAGGCATAAAAAAAGCCACATCCATTAGGAGGTGGCTTTTTTGAGCAATATAGGATAAAAATATTATTTTCTATCCTAAATTTTTAAACAATTATTTGCTTAAGAATTTGTATACTGCAGCAATTGCTTCATCTTCAGAGTATCCAGCTTTTTTAACAGGACCAATAGCCATAATTGCAGCCATTGCTTTAGGCATACCATTTTTACCATTTTTCAAAGTGTCTGAAAAGCTAGCTAAATCTAGATCACCAGCTTTGATTAGAGCAGGTAGTTGTGGGTTAGAAGAGATGTCATGACATGCACCACAACCACGACCAAAAGCACGGTCATAGATTTTCTTACCAACTTTCATTTCATCTGCAGCTAGTGCTTGTCCACTTAAAGCAATTAAAGCAATACCAGCTAATGCACTTAAAGATTTTTTCATTTTAGTTCTCTCGTTGTGATAAAAAACAACTGACTTTCATGGTTTAAATGATCAGTTCAGTTTAGAATAATAATTTTATAAATGTTAGTTTATTTTTAACAATAGTTCAATCTTAATTTTCTTATATTGTTATCAAGTACAGATACATTATCTATATTAATGCTGAATATTGACTGAACTTTTGTTATTTTCTCCACTTTTGTAAGAATCCATTGCTTGCAATACTATAAAACTTCTTATTATTAGCAGTGAAATTTAAAGATAAGATAGTTGCAGCTGTTGGGCGCCAGTTAGCATCTTTTTTAGGGCGCCAGAACTTTAGTAATTTACCTGTTTTAACATTCCAAAGATCAATACGTTGAGTTGTATGACCAGTGAGCAGATATTTGTTATCCTTTGAAAATTCTGCAGCTGATAAAGTGATAAGTTTAGGGCCAATCTCTTTATGAAGTTTACCGTTAGAAAGCTTCCATAAACGTGTGTAACTTAATGCTGCATTAGTTAGGGCATATTTATCATCTTTACTTAAAGCAACTGTTGATAGCTTGTTGTGGTGTTCCCAGGTGTATTTAAGCTTTCCTGTAGATAAATCCCAAAGTTTAGCTGTATGATCTTCTGACCCTGTTAGAGCATATTGGCCGCTAGCTGAAATATCAGAAGTTAATACTCTATCATTATGTTCAAAAGCGTAAAGTGTTTTACCATATTGTAAGGCGAGATAAATTGCTTTATCAGCTAAGCCAACTAAAGCAAATTGGCCGTCGGGAGAAATGGTAATGTTAAAAATATCATCTAAGCCCCAAACAGCTAATAAGGTGCCATCAGATATTCGCCACCAAGCGATAGAGTTTTTTTCCGCAGTTATGGCAAATTCTTCTGTTGGAGAAATATCAGCAGCAATAATACCGTTGTTTTCATCCGTATGTTTCCATTGATGAATAAGAGAGGGTTTACCTTTAATATCCCATAGTTCTCCAAAGCCTTCCATTGTGCCAAGCAAAGCAAAATTTTCAGAGATATTAGCTGAAAATAAGTTACTTGCTAAGGAAAGTGTTTTTTCTGGTTTTGGTGTTTGATCGCAAGCCGATAAAAAACAAAAGAGAGCAATAAAGGGTAATATTTTTAATCTATGCATAATAATAAGAATAGATTAAGGTTTAACATTAAACCAATTTAATTTTTCATGCAGAGTGACTACTGTACCCACAATAATAAGGGTAGGGGCCTTTATTTGCTGATCAATTACTGTTTGCGGTAAAGTTTCAAGAGTTCCTGTAATTACACGTTGATTGGCTGTTGTGCCTTGTTGGACAATAGCTATGGGATGTTCTTTTGAACAACCATGGTTTATTAAAGACTGGCAAATGGTTTTAAGGCCAGAGAGCCCCATATAAAAAACAATGGTTTGGTTGGCTGCTGCTAATTGTGGCCAGTTTAAGTCAGTAGAGCCATCTTTAAGGTGGCCTGTTACAAAAGTACAGGACTGGGCATGATCTCTGTGAGTTAAAGGAATACCCGCATAAGTTGAGCAACCTGAAGCTGCTGTAATACCGGGTACAACTTGAAAATCGATATTCTCTTCCAATAAAGCTTCAATTTCTTCACCACCGCGACCAAAAATAAAAGGGTCACCTCCTTTTAGTCGGACAACTCGTTTACCTTTTTTAGCTAAGGTGAGTAATAAGTCATTAATAGACTCTTGCGGTAAGCTATGATTAGCACGTTGTTTTCCTACATAAATTTTCTCAGAATCTCGACGTGTTAAATCCAAGATTTCAGCAGAAACTAAGCGGTCATAAACTACAACATCAGCTTGTTGCATAAGCCTTAATGCTCTAAATGTAAGTAAATCAGGATTTCCAGGGCCTGCCCCTACAAGATAAACCTCACCTACAGCGGCTTTATTTTCAGAACTAGCAATAAGCCCCTTAAGCTGGTTTTCTGCCTCTTGTTGTTTGCCTGAGAAAACCAGTTCTGCAATTTTACCTTGCAAAACATTTTCCCAAAAAATACGGCGTTGAGAAGGTTCTTTAATTTTATTTTTAACCTGGTTTCTAAAGTTTTGAGCTAAATACGCAAGTTCACCAAAGGCAGGAGGGATAAGGCTTTCTATTTTAGCTCTTAATAACCTTGCTAAAACGGGGGCTGCACCACCAGAAGATACTGCGGCGATTATTGGTGAACGATCAATAATCGCGGGAAAAATAAAACTGCAAAGTTCGGGGTTATCAACAACATTAACCAGAATATTTAGATCAGTTGCAGATTTAGCGACTAATTGATTAGTTGTCATATCATTAGTAGCAGATACAACTAAATGAAAGTCTTTTACATCTGCAGGTTCAAATACCTTTTGTTTAATGGATAAATTGTGGCTATTTTGAATATCTGCAACGGCAGGGTTAATCTCTTTAGCAATAACCGTAATTGATGCACCTGCTCTAGAAAGTAAGTCAATTTTACGGGCTGCAATACTACCTGCACCAATCACTAAACACGGGCGATCAGTCAGTTTTAAAAAAAGGGGGAAATAATCCATTGCTTATCTTTGATTCTCGAATGCTTTTGAGAATGCTATTATAAGCCACTCTTAAGAAAAGATGGTTGCGTAAACGTAAAAAAATATGATCGAATTTGATTTAGAAGTAGATGCGAGTGGTTTGAATTGTCCCTTACCTTTATTGCGCTTAAAAAAAGGGCTAATGGAGAGAGATTCGGGTGATGTGATTAAGGTTATTGCAACAGACCCAGCAGCTCATTTAGATATAGGTGTCTACACTGAACAAGTCGGGCACGAAATTATTGATTTTTTAAATGAAGGTGGAAAACAGATCTTTTATATTAGAAAAAAATAAAATGAAGCGCATTTTTTGTTAATGCGCTAAATATAATGAGCTAATACTGAATCAAAATAAGTCTATTTCCCCTTCATCTTCAGAAGTACCACCTTCAAATTTTTGTTTTTCTGTCATAAGGTTATCTAATAGGTGTGTTATTTCATTGTTGCTATCTTCGACACTTTTAAAATTATCTACAATTTGTGCTTGAATCTCGGGTGATGTTTGCCATGATTCATCAATATGTGTGAGAGCCATTAACATGCATTTATGTAAAACTTCATGGGGTAAATCTATTTTATTATAACTAGGGAGGTGGCTATATTGTTCTGCACCTTTACCATGTGTTAGCCATTGTCCAACGTTACATTCAGTATGAGTAACTCTTATTGCATCAGCAGCTTCTGAGCTACTTCCAGTTTCAACCATACGATAACCTTGCTGAACAAAGATCATTTGATGAACTTTGGCTAAAGCTATTTCAGCAACCATTTGAGTAAAGGTAACCTTATTATAGGTTTCCATAGATATGTTACTAACCTCAGAAATATTATTCTCAAACTCACTAATAGCTACCTTAGACTCATCGGTCATATTAGCCATACTATCAGTATCTTCAACAATAATTTTTGTAGCTTTAGAAAACTTAATAATTGTTTTATTTATCTTTTCAGTTGCATTTTTAGTATTCTCAGCCAAAGTTCTTACTTCATCAGCAACAACAGCAAAGCCTCGACCATGTTCTCCTGCGCGAGCTGCTTCAATGGCGGCATTAAGCGCTAATAAATTAGTTTGATCAGCTATCTTGGCAATTAAAGAGGTAACATCAGTAATTTCTTTGCTACTCTCATTAAGATCGGTTGAGGAGCCTTTCATGACCTCAATTTTTTCAATAATTTGAGTCAACTTACCAATGACGGTACCTAGAGATGATTTACTTTCAATAGCAATATTTGACGCCTGGCTGGATATGGTTTCAACCTGAGCCATTTGGGAGGTAATTGTTGTTAAGTCATTTTCTGTGCGATGTAAGCTTGTAAGTAAATTTTCAGTTTTCATTTGGCCCAACTGAGAAAATAACTCATCTTTCACGTTGTTAAAATGATTTTCTTTCATGCCAACAAGAGAAACATCAATTTTATTCAGACCTTCAGCAAATAGACCGTTAATTCCTGTTGGCTGAGTCATTCTATAAAATTGCTGGTTTTGTGCCGACTGAAAACAAGTCCCCACTTCACGCATATATGTTTCTAGTTGATCCAGTGCTTCATTAAAGTTCCAAGCAATGTCATGTAATTCAGCTTGTTTGGGAATGTCTGTAATACGGTATTCAAGCTTACCTTTCTTAATTTGAGAAGATAAGTGATATAAAGAGCCAATTATTCGAATTTCTATTTTTGTTTGTTGAAAATATAAAACCAAGAATATAGAGGCTAAAGCAAGAGGGATTAATATAAGTAAGTCAAACTCTGTTTGTAGCATAGAATAAATAGTTGAAGCTACCAAGGTAGAAAACAACAACCATACTGTATTGTTACTATTAAATCGAAAGAATGAATTCACGATATTCTTTTCCTGTAGGTTCAATAATGTCAGTTAAAACTTTAGTGCCAGCTGCAATAGCATCACGAGTGCCTGCCTGTTTTTCTGCCGCCAACATATCTTGATATATAGATGAAATGGTTTTTATTTTCCCTGCTTCTGGTTTACGCCTAACAGAGAAAAAGCCGATAATATCACTGTTATTTGCAGATGCACCTGATTTATAGCTTGGCGTAACATTAGCAAATACCCAATAATAAGAACCATCGGCAGATATATTCTTAACATAACCAAAAAATTCATTACCTGATTTAATAGTTTTCCAAAGTAAATGAAATACAGAGCGAGGCATATCAGGGTGACGAACAATATTATGTTGTTGGCCTAATAATTCTGGTTCAGAATAACCAGAAAATTCAATGAATATTCGGTTGCAGTAGGTTAGTCGTCCTTTTGCATCTGTTTTAGAAACAATAAAGTCATCATCCCGCATGACTATTTCTTTATTTGTTGGTGATATATTTTTTTTCATGTATAAATTTTAAAGTATCAAATTTAATCTTGTGCTTGATATTTAGAGTAGTCAAAGAAATATACTAATACAAGAATATATAGATAAAATTAAGGAAACTTTTAATAGAAATGACAGTCTAGTATATAACTTGTATAATAAACGAGTTCTTGGGGGCGACTTGGCTTCGACGTGGGTAGCAAAACCTTGAGTGCATGCCGTAGACAGTACACTACGTAAAACCTACTGAAATATAAGTATTCGCAAATGACGAAAACTACTCAATGGCTCTAGCTGCTTAATAACAGCACCATTCTTCTGACTATATGTGCTTATGCGTGTAGAGTCCTTCGGGGCATTCAGAAGTCATCTCACATAAGATCGCGCAAGGACTTTGTTCGGAGTCCAAACCGTTAAATTAATCGAAATCGCTGATAACTTTCTTGGCTCGTCGGGTAATTATTAGCTAAACTAAAAGAACGAGATAAGCATGTAGACCTTGTGGCGGAGTGCTTGCGGACGGGGGTTCAATTCCCCCCGCCTCCACCAATACATCCCTTGAATGCCGCTGTTTTAGCGGCATTCATATTTTGATGTTGTCTTTGTATGTCCAGTAAATGCCAATATATTCCTTTTAAAGACAACATTAAAGACAACAAATTTATCTTTTAATGCTGGAAAACTAAGCTGTTTTTTCAATAGATGTTTTTCCATGAATTATCCTTATCTCTTAAAGTTATTAGCGTATTTTCTGCGTCCAGAATAGCCTTATAAAATCTACAGAACTTACTGGCTTCAACTTTTCTAGTTCCAATATTTAAAGGTTTAAACTTTTGTCCTTAGGCAAACAGGTTTCATTATTATATTTTTTCGTTTGGTTGAAAATCATTACAAAAATATAAAAGATTGATTTTGCCAGTCAAAGTTGAAAATTATTTCAGACAAGAGCTTTTAGGGAATAGTAAGTAAGGGGTATATTTACCTATTTTATTATTTAAATTAGATCAAAATCAAACCATACAATTTGATGAATTGCTGGGTTTAGTCCATATCATCATTCTGAGCCAAAAGCGGGCGTTCAAAAAAATAGCTGGAGTTAACGTTTATATCTTTAAAGGAAAGCAATTTTTGTTGAGATGAAAATCAAATTAAATGATTATTTTCTCATATTGGTGAGCTAATAGTTGAGAGCATTCTCGATGAAGACAAAAGTTATATTGCCAAAAGATCGAGACTGAATCTACAGAAAGAAGATATTCAGAGTATTCATAGACAGTTGCCTTTAGAATTTCTTGGAGCTTCGATTATTTTTGATGGTTTTTCTACCCTAGATTTAGGGATTTTACTAGAGAATGGTAATGTACTGCCTATAGAGCTAAAATTAGGCTATTCAGGACTATCAAGAGCATCTGTAAATAAAATGCTATCCCCATGCTCAGTTTCAAATCATACATCCGAAAATAGAGTTTCTGGTAGAGCATTCTCCATTCTTAATCGTAACTTCGATAATAAATTAACTGAAGTTATACGTGGAAGTCACTTGTGCACTCGGATTGATGGCAACACTTATCCACTTACAGATGAATGGAGTATTTTCGCTAGAGATATTGCTATTTCATCATGGGATAAATTTCCCCCAGATTTTAATGGTTTGCAAAAATATATAAGTATTGAAGATATATGTTCAAATTACGGTGAAGATAAATTTAACAATCTAGTTCGCGAGCTATTTTCCAACGTCAACTTTTACAAGACATGGTTGAATAAAAAGGCATAACAAGAAGCTGAAACCTGACTCCTCAGTTGAGCTTGGCTTTTTCTCTTTCTAAGATAGGTTTCATACTGATCTCTGTGGGTCGGATGATAGCTTTTCGGTATACGGTTTGGTTGTGATTAAACTTGAAAAATGTAAGATTGAGGTTGAACTCTCTAGAGTTTAGCTAGTGTGTATCCATGTTTTTAATGGCTCTGTTTAATCTATTACGTAAACCCACTAGCTTACAGGGCTTTCTCATAAAAAAATATATTGATATATGCGATAAAATATTGCTATTTAAATCGATAAACAGATGGCAATTAGATCCTCTCCGAATGGTATTACATTTCCCGTATTAATACATTACACCTCAATGTGATATAGTTTTCCCTTTTCTCACTTCCCAATAATATTTTTGTGCCAGCCCCTTACTCAACCGATATTCGAAAGAAAGTGATCAACGCT
>Ga0209825_1000022_pt1 | contig 165775 bp, 139 predicted proteins | sample EN8Hudsemesocosm_FD_184631 | JGI IMG/M metagenome (GOLD analysis project Ga0209825, IMG submission 184631) | Methane-oxidizing microbial communities from mesocosms in the Hudson Canyon - EN8B Hudson Canyon (SPAdes) (version 2) | ecosystem: Environmental > Aquatic > Marine > Cold seeps | place... | reverse complement strand
TATGTTGAAAAGCAACAAGAGTATCTATTTTTATCTCATATATTAGGTCTTCGAATGATTATAAAAATTCTTAGCAAGGTGGTATCTATTCATACCTTTCTATTAATGACTTCAGTTTTGTTGTTTAACGCAGCATTACTTAATACGGCTTATGCTAAACCTGCATTAATTCCTGCTCCTCCGCAAGTTTCAGCAAGTTCATATATATTAATAGATGCCACGAGTGGTGAGGTTATTATTGAGCATGATAGCCATGTTCAGCTACCGCCAGCTAGTTTAACTAAAATGATGACAGCATATATTGTTGAAAATGAAGTGTCTCAAGGGAATATTCATTTGTATGATGAGGTGCCTATCAGTGTTAAAGCCTGGAGAACTGGCGGCTCAAAAATGTTTGTTAAAGAAGGTTCTAAGGTGGTTTTGGAAGACCTATTAAAAGGCGTTATTATTCAGTCTGGAAATGATGCAAGTGTTGCATTAGCTGAATTCGTTGCGGGAAGTGAAGAAGCCTTTGCGGATGTGATGAACCAACAAGCTGTCTTGTTGGGTATGACTGATTCTAGCTTTATGAATGCAACAGGTTTACCTTCTGAAGGGCATCATTCAACTGCTGCAGATTTAGCGGCATTGGCTTTGGCGATTATTAATGACTTTCCTGACCAATACCCTTTATATTCTGAAAAATACTTTACCTATAATAATATTCGACAACCTAATCGAAACCGACTTTTATGGCGTGATAAGTCCGTTGATGGTTTAAAAACTGGCCATACTGAAGAGGCAGGGTTTTGTTTAGTTGCATCAGCCAAACGAAATGACATGCGCTTGATTAGCGTTGTGATGGGCACAAGTAGTGAAAATGCGCGAGCAAAAGAAACACAAAAATTATTAAACTATGGTTTCCGCTATTATCAAACACATACGCTTTATACTGTAGGCCAGTCATTAAGTGAAAATCAGGTTTGGGGTGGTTCTTTAGATTTAGTTCAGCTTGGTTTAGCTAAAGAAGTTATTGTAACTATACCTCGGGGCCATAAAAGTGAGCTAAAGGCAGAAATATCAGTAAATGATGTTATTCAGGCGCCTGTTAATGTTGGCGAAGAATTTGGGCGTTTAATTGTTAAGCTTGATGATAAAATAATTGTAGATGAACCTTTAGTTGCTTTAGAGCCTGTTCCTGAAGGCGGTTTTTTCAAAAGACTTTGGGATATGATTAAGCTTTTCTTTATTGGTTTTTTTGCGTAAAAAGTGAGGGTTTAACATGACTTCAACTGAAGCACCTAAAATTGAGTTTCCATGCGATTACCCGATTAAAGCAATTGGTGATAGTGGTGTAGATTTCAAAGACCTCGTAATTAGTACTGTTAAAGTCTTTGCTCCTGATATCGATGAGCGACGGGTTACTTTAAACCCAAGCACTAAAGGAAATTTTGTCTCTGTACGATTCTTTATACAGGCGACAGGAAAGGAACAGTTGGAATTAATACATAAAGCCTTGTTAGCAACGGGTCGTGTAAAAATGGTGATGTAACAAGGTAAAATGTTCGATAGGGGGATGTTATGACGGTATTTACGCCTTCGTCTTGTGCAGCAGGGCGGCACTTGCAGGTCAAAATGCTACATGGCCTTCAAGCATATGAGCAAGTATGGCACGCCATGCAAGTTTTTACTGACGAGCGAACAGGTTCAACCGACGATGTGCTTTGGGTGCTTCAGCATGAACCTGTGTTTACCCAAGGTCAGGCAGGTAAACCTGAGCATTTAATCGCGCCTGGTAATATTCCTGTAGTGCAAGTAGATCGTGGTGGACAGGTAACCTATCATGGTCCTGGTCAATTAGTTATCTATTTGATGATCGATATTACTCGTTTGGGAATAGGGCCTAGAGAGCTTGTTTCTACTATTGAATATGCAATCGTTCATACCTTGTCGCTATATGGCTTAACCGCTGTGGCTAGACAGGATGCTCCTGGTGTATATATCGATGATGCAAAAATAGCGTCACTTGGTTTACGTATTCGAAAAGGCAAGTCGTTTCATGGTTTAAGCTTGAATGTTGATATGGATCTTGAGCCATTTAAACGTATCAACCCTTGTGGCTATAAAAACTTGGAAATGATACAGCTCACTGACTTCCAAACTGGTGAAGTGGTTGAGCAAGTCGCAGGGCGATTAGTAAGTGAAATCCAAGATGCATTTGGCTATAGTAATATTGTTATGGAATATGCTGAAACCATTTGAGGACTGAGCCACTTTTGTCACCAAAGTCTATTGTTGCGCCGAATTAAAGATTCGGATTGTTGGTTTAATTAGACCTTCAATAGCGGTTGTTTCAAAAAGTAATATTTATTCATTAATTGGTTTTACTACTCTAAGTTATGTTTAAGTCATCAAATACCCATAAAAAAAGGTCTTCAGGCGTTTCACGTATCAAAACGGGAAGCTTTGAGCGAAAGTTGAGTCTCACGCGTACTGGATTGATGGTGGGTACAAGAATGACTGGTCATCTGGCAGCTAGTTTTTTTACTCGAAAAGATAAGCGGGAAGAAAAACGTAAACAAGCGTTATCTAATCAGGCACAATATCTGGTTGGAGAATTAGGTAAATTGAAGGGGAGTGTGGTTAAAATTGGTCAGGTGATGGCTTTATATGGTGAGCATTTTTTACCTCCCGAAGTAACGGAAGCTTTGCATACGCTTGAAGAAAATACGGTAGCTTTAGATTGGTTAGCGATACGTGAAGTTTTATTCGAACAGCTTGGTGAAGCGCGAATGGCTCAGTTGGATATTGAACATGTGCCCATTGGGGCTGCGTCACTAGGACAAGTTCACTGTGCCCGTATTATTGCTACAAATGAAACTATCTGTTTGAAAGTTCAATATCCTGGCGTTGCAAAAGCAGTCGATACAGATTTAGATGCCGTTGCTCAACTATTGAAAATAGCGCGAGTGGTAACGTTTGGTCCTGCTTTTGATGACTGGTTGGAAGAAGTGCGAGTCATGATGCATCGGGAGGTAGATTATCATTTGGAGGCTGAAACAACGGCTCACTTTAGTGAATTACTAAAAAACGATGCCCGCTTTGTGGTACCAAAGGTATATTTTGATTATTCAACAGATCAGGTTCTCGCAACAAGGTTTGAGTTAGGGGAAAATGTTTCTAGTTCATTAGTCTCTCAATTGTCGCAAGCAAGGAGAAATTCTTTAGCTAAGGCTTCATTGGAGTTATTCTTACAAGAACTATTTGTATGGCATGAAATACAAACAGACCCAAATTTTGGTAATTATCGCATAAGAATCGGGGGTGAGGGTGAGGCAGACCAAATTGTATTGCTTGACTTTGGGGCTGTACAAAAATATCCAGCTAGTTTTATTCACCCAGTTTGTAAAATGATCTCCTCTGCATATGCCTCAGATGTTAAAGGCGTTATAGCGGGAGGGGTTGCCCTTCACTTTATGAATGGAAGTTGGCCTAACTCCGTATTGACTGAATTCGCTAAGGTTTGTATAGCTGTTTTAGAGCCACTAGCAAAAGAAAATTCTGATGCAGGAGCTGATGCTTTTAATGATCAGGGGGAATACTGTTGGCGTAGCAGTGATTTGCCATCTCGTATCGCCAAGCGTGCAGCGGTATCGGCCATCAGTCGATATTTTAAAATACCGCCAAAAGAGTTTGTATTTTTAAACCGAAAGTTGGTTGGGGTATACACCTTTATTTCTGTTCTAGGCGGTCAGTTTAATGGCTCCGAAATATTAGCACCTTATGTTCAAAAATTTATGAACGAAACATCTTTATAGTTAATTTGTAGTTATACTAAATACCTTGAAATTAAATACATCGCAAAGAAAGATTAAATACTTTAAAATGCCCACCTTTAATGCTAAAGAATTTTAATAGTAAGGTTTATTAACTTCCTGAATACTTGTCTTTAGCGATATCCCCCCCCTATTAGTAGAGTGTAAATAAATCTGTGAGTAGTCTTCAAAATATACGAAACTTTTCCATTATTGCTCATATTGATCATGGTAAATCTACCTTGGCTGATCGCTTCATACAACACTGTGGAGGCTTGGCTGATCGAGAAATGGAAGCGCAGGTTCTCGATAGCATGGATATTGAGCGGGAGCGTGGTATAACGATCAAAGCGCAGAGCGTAACGTTAGATTATAAAGCTAAAGATGGTGAAACGTATCAATTAAACTTTATTGATACGCCGGGTCATGTTGATTTTTCATACGAGGTTTCGCGATCTCTCTCTGCTTGTGAAGGAGCCTTGTTGGTTGTTGATGCAGGACAGGGTGTGGAAGCTCAGTCAGTTGCTAATTGCTATACGGCATTAGAGCAGGGTCTCGAAGTACTTCCGATATTAAATAAAATTGATTTACCTCAAGCCGACCCTGAGCGGGTTGAGCAAGAAATAGAAGACATTATCGGTGTAGAAGCAGAAGGTTCTGTTCGTTGTAGTGCGAAAACAGGCCTAGGTGTTGAGGATGTATTGGAAGAAATAGTTAAAGTTATTCCTGCTCCTGAAGGTGATGTTGATGCGCCGTTGCAAGCACTTATTATTGATTCCTGGTTTGATAATTACTTAGGCGTCGTATCGCTAGTGCGAGTGAAACAAGGAACGCTACGAAAAGGTGATCGAATTCTAGTGAAGTCTACGTCTAAAATAGAGCAAGCTAGCTCTATAGGCGTATTCACACCTAAGCGTCTTGAAACGGGTATTTTAAGAGCTGGTGAAGTGGGTTATATTGTCGCTGGTATGAAGGATATTCATGGTGCACCTGTTGGGGATACCATCACGCATGCTAAAACACCCGAAGTAGAAATATTGCCAGGTTTTAAACGGGTTAAACCACAGGTTTATGCGGCTTTGTTTCCTGTTAGTTCAGATGATTTTGAAGCTTTTCGAGAAGCGCTACAGAAATTAACCTTAAATGACGCATCTTTGTTATTTGAACCTGAAAGTTCTGAAGCTTTAGGTTTTGGTTTTCGATGTGGATTTTTGGGTATGCTCCATATGGAGATCATTCAAGAGCGGCTTGAACGTGAATACGACCTAGACTTATTAACCACAGCGCCCACTGTAATATTTGAGTTAGTTCTTAAAACAGGCGAAACAATATTAGTTGATAACCCGTCACGACTACCAGACCCTAGTAGTGTGGAAGAAATGCGTGAGCCAATCGTCGAAGCTAATATTCTTGTACCTCAGGAATATCTAGGTAACGTGATCAGTTTATGTGTTGAAAAACGTGGTGTACAAAGAGATATGCAGTTTTTGGGGAGTCAGGTCTCTTTGAAGTATGACTTACCTATGAATGAAGTTGTGCTCGATTTTTTTGATCGTATCAAGTCTGTAAGTCGTGGTTTTGCCTCGCTAGATTATCAGTTTGTACGTTTTGAACCATCTGAACTTGTGAAGCTTGATGTTTTAATTAATGGAGAAGTGGTTGATGCATTGGCTTTAATTATTCATAAAGAAAATGCTCAAAATAAAGGCCGGTTATTAACTGAAAAGATGAAAGAATTGATTCCTCGGCAGATGTTTGATGTTGCGATTCAAGCTGCAATTGGTGGCCAAATAGTCGCTCGTCAAACGGTTAAAGCGCTTCGAAAAAATGTGACCGCTAAATGTTATGGTGGCGATATTAGTCGCAAAAAGAAACTCTTACAGAAGCAGAAAGATGGTAAGAAGCGTATGAAGCAAGTTGGTAGTGTTGAAATTCCACAAGAAGCGTTCATGGCAGTGTTAAAGCTTGATAGTTAAGTTGTCACGTATTTGAATTACCTTATTAAATTGAAGAAAGAGAAGAAGAAAAAATGGATATTGATTTTCCGCTAGTATTAGTTGTTTTGACTTTTGGAACAGGACTGGTTTATTTATTAGATATTATTCTCTGGAAGGAAAAAAGGGATGCTGTGAATGAATCTGTACCTGAAACTGCTGATGAGCTAGAAGTAAAAGAACCTTGGATTATTGAGACTTCTCGTTCATTTTTCCCTGTGTTAGCGATTGTATTAGTATTAAGGTCTTTTTTGGTTGAACCATTTCAAATTCCTTCAGGGTCGATGCTTCCGACACTTGAGGTAGGTGACTTTATATTGGTGAATAAGTTTAGCTATGGCTTGCGCCTTCCTGTTTTAGGAACAAAAGTTCTATCCATTGATGACCCGGTAAGTGGTGATGTGATGGTTTTTAAATATCCTAAAGATGGAAAGACAAATTATATTAAAAGAGTGATAGGTACTCCAGGTGATATTATTAAGTATAAAGATAAAACATTATTTATTAATGGCATCAAGGTACCTGAGCAGCATATTGCAAACTTACCGCCATTAAAACTATTTGAAGAAAAATTAGGCGCTGTCTCTCATCAGCTATACGAAAACCATCGTTCACCAAATGTAGCGTCCGAAGGTGAGTGGTTGGTACCTGAAAATAGTTATTTTATGATGGGTGATAACCGTGATAATAGTAATGATAGTCGGTTTTGGGGTTTTGTACCTGACCACCTTGTTGTAGGAAAAGCCTTCGCAATTTGGATGCAATGGGAATCGCTCACTTCTTTACCAAATTTTTCTCGCGTAGGTGGTATTGAGTAAAAAAGCCTCCTACACTAAATTTTAGCTTAGAGGCTATTTGTCTAGATAAACTTACTTTATGAGGGATTTTATGTCGTTTAAATCATTACAAAACCAAGTGGGTGCTTCGACACCAATAGTTATAATAACTCTAGGGATGGCGGCCGTTATTCTTACGCTTGTTTTTAAGTTATACCCGCCAATTTTCGAACACTGGCAAGTACAGTCTGTAGTTGAGTCATTCGAAGATGATGCGGATGTAACAGAAATCTCCGTGACTGAAATAAAGAAACGTTTTAATAAGCGTTTAGTGATTAATAATGTACGTAACTTCAAACCGAATGAATGGCTGTTTGTTACTAAGGATGATGGTTTACTAACCATAGAAGTAAGCTATGAGGTGCGAGTTCCTGTTTATCGAAATATCGATGCGATTATGACCTTTGAAAAGGCTTTTGAAAAGAAATTTTAAACGGTTGGTTTGTGTGACCGAATTACTAAGGAATTATCTTAAGAATGAGTAATAATCACCTCGACGCTCTCGAAAGAACGTTAGGCTACAGTTTTAAAAATACCACGTTATTCGATATGGCACTCACTCACCGAAGCTATAGAGGTGCGAATAACGAGCGCCTAGAATTTCTAGGTGATGCTATTCTAAGTTTAGTTATTGCGGAATACCTTTATGTAAGTTTTCCTGATGCTAAAGAAGGCCAAATGAGCCGCTTGCGGTCATTGCTTGTAAAGGGTGTGACGTTGGCTGAAATAGGTAAAGAGTTTAAATTGGGCGACTATTTAAATTTAGGTGGTGGAGAGTTAAAAAGTGGTGGATTTCGTCGTGAGTCTATTATTGCTGACGCGGTTGAATCTTTGATTGGTGCAATCTATTTAGATAGTGATCATCATACTTGCAAGGCTGTAATTTTAAAGTGGTATAAGAGTCGACTGGATAATCTTTCATTAGATGATACGGAAAAAGACCCTAAAACGCGGCTGCAAGAATATTTACAGTCAGTTAAAAAAGAATTACCAAAATATGATGTTAAACTGGTCACTGGTGAAGCACATGATCAAACGTTTACAGTTGTTTGTATTATCGATTCCCTATCCATTAGTACCACCGGTGAAGGTACAAGTCGACGTTATGCAGAGCAACGCGCAGCAAAACAAGCTTTAAAGAAATTGGGAGCCAAGTAATGTCAGAATTTGATCTAGCGAGCCTAGAAAACCTTAATACTCGTTGCGGTTATATTGCAATCGTGGGGCGGCCCAATGTTGGTAAGTCTACTTTACTAAATAGCATTCTTGGCCAAAAAATTAGTATTACATCTAAGAAACCACAGACCACTCGACATCAAATATTGGGCATTAAAACTCAAGGAGATGCTCAGGTCGTTTATGTTGATACGCCGGGCCTTCATCTGAAAGAGCATAAGGCAATCAATCGCTATATGAATAAGGCTGCATCAGACTCTTTAAAGCATGTAGATGTCGTTGTTTTTATAGTTGATCGAACACGTTGGACAGATGAAGACCAGTTTGTATTGGATAAAGTGAAGTTTTCAAAAGCACCTGTTATTTTAGTGGTGAATAAAACTGATCAAACTCAATCTAAAAATGATCTTCTACCGCATATTCAAGTATTGTCAGAAAAACACACGTTTACTGAAATTATCCCTATATCCGCAAAAAAAGGGCATAACGTCCCAGAATTGGAAAAATTGATCGATAGCTTCTTACCAAAGAATATACATTATTTTCCTGAAGATCAGGTGACTGATCGAAGCCAGCGCTTTTTAGCCTCAGAGATTGTGCGTGAAAAAATTATGCGACAGCTTGGGGAGGAGTTACCTTATTCCGTAACGGTAGAAATTGAAGAATTTAAGCAGGTAAAGCATATTCTTAACATTAGTGCTTTGATTTTAGTTGAACGGAATGGACAGAAAAAAATTGTAATAGGCGACAAAGGCGAGCAAATTAAAATTATTGGTCGTGATGCACGAAAAGATATGGAATTGTTATTTGATAGTAAGATTATGTTAAATTTATGGGTGAAAGTTAAACGAGGCTGGTCAGATGATGAGCGGGCATTGAAGAGCCTTGGTTATGACGATGTATAAAGCGATACAAAGTTTTAGTTAAGACTAAGATTTTTAGGTAGTTGCCATCTAATTTTATTGTTTATCAATTCGAAGGTCGAGGGTAAGAATTTGGTACAGGCCGTAGAGCAACAAGCTTCTTATATACTTCATCGACGACCGTACCGTGAATCAAGCTATATTCTTGATGTTTATAGTCTTTATTATGGTCGAATTTCAATTATTGCAAAAGGAGCAACGCGTGGGAAATATAATTTTTCAGCCTTGCTTCAAACTTTTCAGCCCTTATTATTAAGCTGGAGTGGTCGATCAAATTTAAAAACCCTGACGAATGTAGAGGCTCCTTCAATGGCTTTTACATTTTTATCTGAACGCCTATATTGTGCATTTTACTTAAATGAATTACTCCTAAAATTAGCCCCTGAGGCGGACCCCAATCCTGTATTATTTTCTGCTTATGCAAATGCGCTACAGAGCTTAAAAGATAAACATCACACTGAATCCATACTAAGAGTCTTTGAATTAGCGCTTTTAAAATCAGTTGGCTTAGCGCCTGACTTCTTATTTGACTCGTCTTCAAATCAAATACAACCCAATCTTTTATATAGTTTAGGCCTAAATGACGGCTTTTCTTTAATCAAAAATGGCGTTATTCAGCGAGATAAATGGAATAGTCTCAAGGGTCATCAAGCTATTTTTGATGGTGTGACCTTGCTGCGAATAGGAAACAATAGTTTAATTGGACAACTTGAACAGGTAAATGACGAAAATGAACAAAAAATGATACTTAGAGAAGCAAAAAAAATCATGCGGATATTGATATCTTTTGCTCTCCAAGGGCAGGAATTAAAAAGCAGAGTGTTATTTCAGCAGTTATTAAAAGGATCTGAAGGTGGCGAGTAGAGTATTATTAGGTGTAAATGTTGATCATATTGCTACGCTACGTGAAGCGCGTGGCACGCGATACCCCGACCCTGTACAAGCGGCTCTACTAGCCGAAGAGGCTGGTGCTGATGGGATTACGATTCATCCACGTGAAGATCGTAGGCATATTCAGGAGCGGGATGTTTGGATGCTCAAAGAAACGCTTCAGACTCGAATGAACCTGGAAATGGCTGTTACACCTGAAATGCTTGCGTTTGCTTTAGAGGTGGTTCCAGAGCATTGCTGCTTGGTTCCTGAGAAAAGAGAAGAGCTTACAACAGAAGGTGGGCTAGATGTTTTAGCACAAGAAACTCGTATTAAAGACACTTGTGGTCAATTGATTGATGCGGGTATTGAAGTATCACTCTTTATTGATCCAGACAAAAAGCAAATTGACGCTGCGTATCGGTGTGGTGCTCAGGCGATTGAGATACATACGGGGCAGTACGCTGAGGTGTTGAATAAAGTATTGCTTAAACAAGAGTATGAGCGTGTTTTAGCGGGAGTTAATCATGGCCTTGCGCAAGGTTTGATCGTCAATGCGGGTCATGGGCTTAATTATCACAATACTTATGATATTGCCGCAATTGAAGGGATAAATGAGCTGAATATTGGGCATAGCATTATTGCTCGTTCAGTTTTTACTGGCTTGAAAGAGGCTGTCAAGGAGATGCGTTTGATTTTGGAGCAAGCCTCTTTAAATTCAAGAGAGAGTAGTCGTTATGATGGTTAAAGGTGTTGGTACTGATTTGGTTGAGGTGGCTAGAATAGAGCGATCATTGGCTCAACATGGCGACGGTTTTGCAGAAAGAATATTGTCGGATAAAGAGTATTCTGGCTACAAAGAAAGTAAAAAGCCTGCAGATTATGTTGCTAAGCGATTTGCTGTCAAAGAAGCCGTCTCAAAAGCTCTTGGTACTGGCTTTTCAGCCGGAATTTCTTGGAAAGATATTGAACTTGAACACCATGAAAGTGGTCAGCCTTTCGCTGTTCTTCATGGCAAAGCTAAGGCTAAAATGGAAGAGTTCGGTGCGGAAGGTGTTTATGTTAGTTTATCTGATGAAGCAGGGTTAGTTTCTGCGTTTGCTGTTTTAGGCTAGGCCTGCATTGCTGTTTTTAAATTTTGGGATAAGCAAGCGCTTATCCTCCTTCTTTAGGTGCAAACTTAGAATTTTAGTTTCATTCCTAAAAAGAGCCCGCTTTCAAAAGTATGGTTTGAGTTTGTATTTTCATTCCCAGCGTTTATGTAATGGTAGCCGGCAGAAATGTCTGCATTTTGAATAATATGATAATTTGCTTGAAGCCTAAACCGCTTAAACTCATCGGCTTCACCAAATGAGAGTACCTCGGGGGAGTAGTGGATTGCTGTCTCAATTGATAAGCCAACTGCTTCAGGGATGTTAATGCGTGCTGAGCCTCCTAGTCCGAGAGCTGAACCTTGGAAATCCTCTTTTTTGAAAAAATTTCCCTGCAAGCCGATTCCGATGGTCATGGGCAAATTTCCAATGGCTGTTTGTCCCTTTGCATGTAAATCAGTGTTAAGAATATTGATTGATGAACTTGAGTCTTTATAAAAATAACCCAAGCCAAACATAGTTGTATTGTTGGTGGCTAAATAATTTACATTAACGGCGTGTTCATTTATGCGAAGATCCAATTCGTTAGCCGAAAGCTGAGTGCCGCTAATCATTAAAAATACTAGCATAGTGCGACAAAGGTTTTGAAGGTTGTTCTTAATCATCTTGTAATCTGTTCCTATTGGTAATAAATATGTGTTAAAACTGAATGCTTAGTCCAGAGCTAAATACAACGTCAGGTGAGGCGCGAGGCCTCAGATCTTCAATCAAGATAAAGTCTAAAATAACTGTATCTGACAAAATGTGCTCGGTTGCCAAACTAACTTGAACGGGCATCCAGCCCAATTCTCTTATATTTGAATTAAAAAGCGGGGTATTGCTATCTAGTTGGGCTTTAATGTTCCAATTAGATAATATTGCCCAAGCCATACCGGTTCGTATGGTTGCAACAACTGGGTAAGCATCATAATCATCGAGCTCAGAAATAGAGCTGATGTAATTAATGCCTGCACCATACCAAACCGATAAGGGTAAAGCACTCAACCAATCACGATTCTTCAACCAGTCTGGATTATTTTGGATTGCACTCATGCCAAAGTCTATTTTTTCACTGCCAGTTTGATCCTTAAATTTACCTGTAGGGAGTTTTAATAAGCTGGTTATTTGAGTTTTTTCATAAGTATCAGGTGTCCATGAGAGTTTGACTTGGATATCGCCTAAGCCAGACATATTATCATTGACAGAAATAGAGCGATTATCATTTTTACTCAAAACCCAAGAAAGTTGATTATTGTTTTGGTCAGATCGCCCATTTTGAGGAAGTTTGAATAACTCATGGAAATCATAAATGAAATTGTCAGCTATGCCTTCACTATGACGAAGCCACGGGATTTTTAAATGTACAATGAAATTGTTTGAAACTTGATGTTGAAATGTATTGGTAACGACTAAGGTTTCACCATCAACAAAAAAATATTCATTATCTTTTTTTGTTTCGCTTAAGTAATTAATTAGTTCCACACGCGAGTTTAAATGCATTGTATTAGCTTTTTTATTTAGCGTGTAGTCGGGGCGTGATAAAGAAAAAAGTTGAATTATAGGGCTACGGTTTTCTACTTTAATTGTCTCAGCATTAAAAACTTCTGCTGCGCTAAGGCTGTTGAATTGAATGGTGATAGTGATAAAAAACAAGTAAATCCTATTTGTAATATCTGTCATATTGTAATGATTATAGGCATTTATTATCATGAATTATCTGAACTTGTGGATAGTCTAAAAAGTAAGTTGTAAGGCTAACATGTCGCTATTTAATGTGCTAATTTCCTGTCTTTAAGATTAGTTCACAAGGTTGAAATTTAAGATAGGATTTTTACTAAATTGATACCTTTAAAGGCGCTATACTGTTCAATATCCATGGTTAATATATTAGTCAGAGAGGAATTTTGTTGAATTTTCTTAAATTATATCGACAGCTTAATCGGCTACCTTTATTGAAACGTATATGCTTTTTTAGTTTTTGCTTTGGGGCCGGGTTGGTCGTGTTATTGGTGCTGGTACTATCGCTATTAGAATATCAAGAGCAGAGAAAAACGCTAAAACAGTGCGTTGAACAAATGGTTGATGACCGCATCGAAAATTTAAGTGAAATGGTATGGCGGCGTAATGAAACTCAGATCAAGGTGATTCTCTCGTCGATGAGAACAGTTTGTCTACCCACTAAAGATAGTCATTTATCGCCGATACTTTTAAGTGTTGAATTAGATGATGGTAACCAAATACAGATAGGAAAAACGCTTATTCATGGGCGTGAATTTAAATTAAATTATCCTATTAGTTATTGGAAAGGAGAAGGTGCACAAGCTTACTGGCTAGGTGAGTTACATCTCACACAAAGTTTGGCGGGGATTTATAGTAAAGTTACTTGGCATGCTTTTGTTCAAATATTGAGTTTCATTGCAATTGTTGGCTTCAGTACACTGATGTTTTTATGTTTAAGTTATCATTTTTTTATTCGCCGAATACAGTCGTTCATGGCAGATATACGTAATAAGGATATGAGTGGCTCTCGACGACTGGCGATCGAACAGGAGGGGACAGAGCTTTCTCAACTATCGTTGGCTATATTGGCATCACATGACGAATTAGATGAAAAATATCTTAATTTACAATCTAAAGTCAGGCTTTATCAAAAGGAACGTGAGAGTGCGGTAAAAGCGAGTGAACTAAAGAGCCAATTTCTGGCTAAAATGAGCCATGAATTACGAACACCGTTGAATGGGCTCTTAGGATTTTCTACTTTATTACTTGAAACAAAGTTAACCGATGAACAGCGAGAATATACTCAAACGATCCAAGTTTCTTTAGAGTCATTTTTATATGTTGTAAATGATATATTGGATTTGTCACGTATTGAGTCAGGGGATTTGAATATATCGAGTATCCCATTTAGCCTACGTAGTGTTATATCAGGTGTCTCCAGTCTATTGAAAAGTCGCGCTGAGTCAAAAGGGCTTGTTTTTGAAAGCAGGGTCGGTCCTGAAGTTCCTCAAAATATGCGAGGTGATCCAGTACGGATTCGCCAAATACTCATAAATCTTGTGTCAAATGTTATTCAGCACACAAGCAAAGGGTATGTGCTTATTAATTTAGAATCAGTAAAGTTGGAAAAAGGTGAAATTACCTTACGTATTTCAATCGAAGGCTCAGGCTCTGTTCCTGATTCTCGTGAGCGCCCAGAAGATACCGATATAATAAATCAGTCATCAGATTTTACGTCAGAGCTAAAGAATAAAAACAGTGTTGGTTTAGATGTTTGTTATCAAATTGCTGAATTAATGAATACCTGCATTCACCATGATTCAATTGAAAATAAAGGCTCAACATTCTGGTTAGATTTGAAACTGCCTGTTGTAAAGCAAAGTTATACTAAGAATTTCATTGATTTTGCTTTAGTAGGAAAGTTAAATGTTTTAGTGATTGACTCTTATGAGCTAAGTAGAAAAATCACATTGGAATTGCTGCAGGAGTGGGGGATTAAGTTTGAAGCAGTCACAACTGCAGAAGAGGGTATTCGTATTTTACAAAATAACCAGCTAGGTGAAGGCGGGTTTAATATGGTGTTGTGCGATGATTTGCTACAAGATATTGCGGGTGTTGATGCGTGTCGGCGTATACGAGAGATTAGTGATCCGCTCATACGTATTGTTGTTTTATGCTCTAACCCGCAGTTAGGTGATGCAGAAGGCTTTTTCTTATCAGGTGTGAATGGTTTTTTAAGTAAGCAGTTGCGTGACCCCTATTTGCGCTCTGTCATGTGTCAGGTTTTTGCAGAGCGAGGTGGTAATAACCAAGAAAGGCGATTAGTCACTCGTTATAGTGTGGGCGATTCAGAAAATGAAGAAATAAAACATTTGTGGCAGGATACTGCACCTAAAATTCAGGTTCTCGTCGTTGAAGATAATATGGTTCATCAACAGCTTATTATGCGGTTCCTTGAGAAGAAAGGCTTTCAGGTTGATCTCGCCTCAAATGGCTTTGAGGCGGTAGAGCTTTTTAAACGAAATACATTTTCAATTATTTTTATGGATTGTTTGATGCCTGAAATGGATGGTTATGAAACGACACAAATTATCCGTGAAATAGAAAAGTCGAATTCACAAAAAATAAGAACACCGATTATTGCATTAACTGCCCATGCGATTGATGGTGAGGCGGAAAGGTGTTTTCAAGTTGGCATGGATGAATTTATTACGAAGCCCTATAAATTAGCTCAATTGGAAATGGTCTTGGAGCGTTATATCAATTAGAATACTAAGTCTTCTTTTAAAACATAATTATAAAATGGAATGAACTTGTGGTTATGCGAGCCTATATTCGTCATCCTGCTGATGTCCCTATCGAATTTTTGCCGGTGTCGGATGCACCACCTGAAAAAACGGTGGCACAAGATATTAGTTTGGGTGGCTTGAGCTTTAGTTCCAAAAAAAGGCTCACTGTTGGCTCAGTGGTAAAAGTGCGGATTCCAATTGTAGAACCTCCCTTTGAAGCCGAAGCCAAAGTTATTTGGTGTCTTTCTCGACCCGACCGTTATGAAGCAGGTATTGAATTTAAAACGGAGCAAGATGCCTTCTCAGCACGGATGGTGGAGCAGGTTTGCCATATTGAGCATTATAGATTGTGGGTTCAAGAGGTGGAGGGGCGAGACTTAGATTGCGAGCATGCTGCAGAAGAGTGGATAGGCAAGTTTGCTCAGGACTTTCCAAATATAGGTGGCTAACTGCCCTTGAATCCTAGTCTGATAGGCAACAACAAAATCATTCAAAATTTAACGCATAACCGCTAGAGCAAGTTAAGTCTGAACTGCAGAGCCTCATTAATATGAGGTTCTGTCAGAAATAGTTTCAGCATTCGAGGTAAATTAAGCGCCTACAAGCTTTTTGATACTGCCAACAACATTGTCACCTTTAAAAGGCTTAACGATCCAGCCCTTCACACCAGCTGCTTTACCTCGTTGTTTCATACGAGGATCGCTTTCTGTTGTTAGCATAATGATGTTAACCGTAGCATTACCTTGTTCGCCACGTACTTTTTCAACCATTGTTAATCCGTCCATATTAGGCATGTTAACATCAGAGATAATGAGCTTAATGGCAGGGTCTTTCTTTAACTTCTCAAGACCATCTTTGCCATCAACAGCAACTTCGCACGTCATGCCATTACTTGTAATAAAAGAGCTCACTTCATTTCGTACTGTAGCTGAATCATCAACAACGAGTATCTGTGCCATTTTTTCTTCCTCAATTTTAGATATAAATGTTTTTAAAAAAATCAGTATTTGTATTCTTTAGAAAAATTCCAATTCGCCGCCATCAACAAAATCATCCACTGCTTGATCGCTTTCAGCAAACTTTTCTGGGGACCAGCTCAAGTTGAAAACTAATCGTTGATATAAAATTATATCAGAGAACTTTTTCTCTGGATCTTTCAGGGTGTATTTGAAGCATAGCTGAGGTTCAGTAGATCCGAAAGAAATATGCTTTTGACTATGATTAACAATAATTGGGACTTGCGTACGATGTGAATCGCCCGTGTCCTCATTAGTTGAAAAATAGCGAGATTTAATACCTCCCCAAATCATATTCGTGATTTCATTTAATATTGAGTTAGTATCTCGTGAACTTGGTCTATCGGCGCTTATGCCTGTGCGGCCAGAACGAATTAATTCAAGGATTTCATTCTCAGTCGTTTGTAGCATCATATAGCCTCGACACCAGTTGCTCTCAAGAGGTATCAAGCTGAATAGTTCGCCATAAATAATTTGGTCTTTAACTAAGTAAGGAAGGTCACAGTGGATTTTTGTGTCATGAATTATGTTAGAAAAGGCATCCGTTGAAACTTCCTGAATTCCATGAGCTAATTCAACTGGGTAATACATACTGCAAATATAGGCGTCGATTAATTCGTCTAATACTGAAATATTATTTATGTCATAACAGCCAGTGATAGCTTCTGAAATCTCAGATGGCAGCTCTTTATCAGAGTTTGTTTCTATTCTTCGTAGAAAAATGGGTAGTTCGGGGCGTGCCTTCCGGATATTAAGACAAAGGTCGATGCCACTAACACCGTTTTGATCAATATCTTCAGCTAAAAAGATTGCGCCTAAATCAACGTTTGATTTTAGCACGTCATCAATTTCATTAGTGGCATCTTTAATGCCTATACTATTGTCTCCGGTGCTAACCTTTAACCCGACTAAGTTATGTTTTGTACAAATAGTCTTTAGGGCGGATAGGGCTTCTTCATTGCACTCGTGTACGAGTACTTTACTAACTATTGTTGTTTCATTACTCATTATTACTCCTAATAAGCTATGTTGAAAAGTGTGAGCTAATAGCTTTAGAAAAACTCTAATTCGCCGGAATCAATATCATCATCATCATCTGATTGACTTGCATTCACGTTAAAATTTAATTCCTCATCAGCGCTTAGGTAAATGCTAGCGTAAAAAAGAGGGTTATCATCGTAATCAGCAACGGCGTGAAAACCGAAGTCAGTATGAAATTGGTCTATATATTTTAGGCAATCTTTATTAAGCCTGTTTGGCGTTGACATGCCTAAACTAGGGACTATTTTACCAATATCCCGCTTTATAGAGCCACAGAAAGCATTACCAACTTCTCCAAGGTAGTCATAAAATTTTTCATCATCAATGCTGTTGCTGTTGATTTTTAGTACTTCTGCAACAAAAGCCTCTGTTTGAGGAGATTTAGTAAAGTGTATTAAGATAAACACTCTAAACAAGTGGGATGACATTGTAAGAACAAAAAACTCTGACTCATTTAGGTCGTTCAGTTGCTGTTTTTCTTTAATTGACCAGCGAGAAGGGTCTGAGCCAGACGTAAGCGATTCTTCATAGCATTTTGTGAAAGAGCGTCTGATTTCTTGTTTAAATTCTTCATTAACTAACATAATTAAAATGCCGTATTACAATAATGTGCTTTTAGAATGGTACGTTCCTTCTTTTTTATAGAAATTTAAGCTGCTAGATTCTATAGTCGTTGAAGTGCTTGTTTAACGACTTCAGTGGTTGCTGAAATGTCCGTTAAAATCATTTTTCCGCCCGCTTGAACATCTTGAAATGTAGCTGTTGTTAAGAAATCATTCTTGTTAAGATTTTCTTTATAGCTTTCGCTTAATTCCTGGCTTCTCATAGCAAGATTTCTAACTTCATCTGCAACAACGGCAAATCCACGGCCATGTTCACCTGCGCGCGCAGCCTCAATTGCAGCATTCAGCGCTAAAATAACAATCTGTTTGACGATATTAAAGAACTCTTGATTCTGTTTGTGCATTTCAGCATTGTGAAGCATTAGTTGAGTTAAGCTTTCATGCCATCTTTCAAAAGTAACCAATAAATCGGCAAGATCAGCAAGATCAGTCTCTACTTGATCTAGTTTCTCTTTAAGAAAAATTTTGTCGAGCTGATACTGATCACTAAGTTCACTGATCCTTAATTCATACTCATCAACACGAGTAGACAGATTTATGTCAGCTTGTGCCTGAATTTCAATAATTTGATCCTGTAGGCCTTCCAACTGGCTGTTCAGTTGTGAGTTTGTTTGTTCCAGTTGAGTAACTTGATTGGTGTGTTCTGATTTTTCGATAGTGGTAAGCGCTTGTCTTTCAAGTAAGTCAATTTTTGCGTTAGAAGAGTTAAGCAGGCTTCGTTCCGCATTTTTGGCCAATTTATACACAATGAGTGCGCCAATAATAAATGCGCTGACTGTAAAGATGATTAAGTTATAGTCCATAGTAATTTTAATACTTAATAGTAGGTGGTTGTAAGTTTGATTGCCGCTGTATTTATTGGCTATTAAAAATATTTTAGCAGGATATTAAGAACTTGCTGTAGATTATTAAAATAAAACATAAATAACCTTATTTATAAATTAGTTAATGAAAAGGGCGTTAGAAAACAAGACATTCTTAAAAACTACGCTAGAGTGAGATATTAGAACTATTTAAAAACACTTGGATAGAAAGAAAATAATTATGTTTCAATTAAGTTTTAATCAAAAAGTAGGTGTTGGCTTTGCCACTATTATATTGCTGCTATTAACTTCGGGGTTATCTTCTCTTTGGAATCTTAATGATATTAATGGGTCGTCTACCCTGGTAAATGAAACTGCAGTACCTGTTGTAAAAGAGAGTAACAATGTCCAAATACAATTATTGAAATTAGCAAAACTGAGTTCACTTGCATTTAATGCTGCAGACCAAAAAGAAATTTTTTCCTATAAAAAAGATTTTGAGATAGGCATCGCCAAATTTGATGAATTGTATGAGAATTTACAGGTATTAGCCTCAAGCGATTCTGACATGCAGACCTTAGTTATCGGTATTAAAAGTAATTATGATTTATACAGGTATGCTGTGAATGAGATGTTTGAATCTAAACTAGCTGTGCTTTCTGCCAGAGATAGTATGTCTAATGAAGCGGAAAATTTATTTCAATTAGCTGACGATGTTGGTTCAGGGTTAGTCGAAATTCAATATTTCATGGCACCAGAAGAGAATAAAAAGGACATGGAGCTGGTAACGGGTTTTTCTGAAAGTGCGGATACCACCATGTTACCGGTGTTTAAAACAATCAAAGAAATTACAATAGCCCAAGACGATGAGTTGTTAGGAGAGGGCATGCAAGGTTTTATTTTCATTATTAATGATTCTAAAAGTTGGTTTGACAAAGGGGCTGAAATTTTTGCAAGTTTTGATGAAGATGGATTACTTCCGCCTGCAATTGATGCTTATGGAGCGTTACTGAAATATATGGATGTTAGTCCTTCTATTGTAGATTTCAAAACGTTGCAATTAGAGAAAACAGCGGTTGCTAAAGTTAAGTTAAGTGAAGCTGATGCCGCGGTTAGTCAATCAATCGAAGGGTTAGATGAATTACTGAAATCAGCGGATGTTAAATTTAATACCCTTCAGGAGGAGGTTTCAAATAATTTAGATTTTGGCTTTAAACTCTCTATTATTATGTTGATCGTGCTTCTCGTCTTGGCAACACAAAACTTTAACTCGATGCGCATGGCTATTCGTAAAAAGATGATAGACCTGGCTAAGCTAAACACAATTGGACGTTCTCTTGCGAGCGCTCAAAGTCAAAATACTGCTTTGGAAGAGGTCCTTCAAAGTATGCATGAAAAAATTGGTGTTGGTCAAGGGTCTGTGTTTTTAACGAATGACAATCAAGAGTTGGAAGTAAAAGCTTGTTTTCCACCCAAAACAATAGAAACAGGTGCTGAAAGTATTAAGTTTAAGATGGGTGAAGGGGTGATCGGTAAAGCAGCTGAGACTAAAAAAACAATATTTGTTCCAAATACATCTAAAGATAAACAGTTTTTTTCACAAGACGGAGGGGCAGAGCCTGAACGGGCTTTATTGTGCGTGCCTTTAGTTGATAAAGATATTCTAGTCGGTGTGATTAATTTATCAGGTGATGTGAAGGCTGTAAGTTTTGCAGATAGTGATTATGAGTTTGTCTCATCAGTTGCTCGATCATTAGTCACAACAATTAAAAGCATCAGAATGCGTGAAGTAATTGAAGAGCAAAACAGAAACTTAGAAATAAGAATTCAAGAACGGACCGCAGAATTAAGACAAAAGAACAACGATATTGCAAGTATGATGGCCAATATGCATCAGGGGCTATTTACAATTACTGAAGGCGGCTTAATACATTCTGAATACGCATTGTATTTAGAAACAATTTTTGAGACAGATCGTATTGCTGATCGAAACTTTGCAGACCTGTTATTTGCGTCAACAACTGCGGGGTCAGACTCTGTTGATCAAAATATTACGGCAGTTGATGCAATTGTTGGTGAAGATGAAATGATGTATGAATTTAATTCTCATTGTTTATTAACTGAAATGACAATTAAAGTTGGTGAAGACCGAGAGAAAATTCTTGAGTTAGATTGGGATCCGATTATCAATGAGGATGATGAAGTTGATAAGTTGATGGTAACAGTTCGGGACGTTACTGAGTTAAAAGCGTTGGAAGCAGAGGCAGAAGGTCAAAAGCAAGAGCTTGCCATTATTGGTGAAATTCTTGCTGTTGACGCAGCCAAATTTAGCGACTTTATTAATTCTTCTGCCGATTTTCTCGCAGAATGTCGAAGCATTATTGAAACAACAGCTGAAAAAGATCTGGATGCCATTGCAAACCTATTTAGATGTATGCATACCGTGAAAGGTAATGCGCGTACTTATGCACTAAAAAATATTACTGATATTGTTCATGAAATTGAAAGCACATATGATGACCTTCGTAAAAATGAAGATGTTGTTTGGAATTCAGCCGAACTATTAGATGCTTTGAGTGGTGCAGAAGAAGTAGTTACTCGTTATGCCGATGTGTTTAGGAATAAATTAGGTCGTGATGGGGAGGTAACAAGTGGTTTATCGCTCGACCCTGAACGAGTATCAACATGGTTAGAAAGCATTAAGACTTTAACAGGTTCAGGTATGCCAGAATCTGTTAAAGGTGTTGTCTCTGAAGCGTATAGTTTATTGGTCTCAGTCGATGCACAGCCTTTATCTGATGTTATTTCTGATGTCATTGAATCTGCTAATTCTTTAGCTGATCAGTTGGGGAAAGGAAAGCCAACCATGGATATTGATAATGCAGATATCCTTATTGAAAGTGATGCTGAAACAACACTGAATAATATTTTCATGCATGTCTTTCGTAATGCAATGGATCATGGGATCGAAGGCAAAGAAGAGCGTGTAGAAAAAGGAAAGCCTGAGTCGGGTAAGATTCAACTTCAAGTCACACGTGACTCAGAGGCGGCAAATATATCGATCAGTGATGATGGTCGTGGATTAGCGATTAGTCGTATTTATAAAATGGCTGTTGAGAAAGGTATGTACGAGTTAGATGCATCTAAACCTTCAGCAACTGAAATTGCGAATTTAATATTTTCTTCAGGCTTCTCAACGGCTGATGAAGTAACTGATGTCTCTGGGCGAGGAGTTGGAATGGATGCTGTTAAAGGCTTTTTAGAGAAAGCTGGAGGCAGTATTGATGTTGTATTAGGTGAGGGCGGTGAAGAAGATGACTTCAGAACATTTACAACCAATATTAAAATCCCATCATCGTTTTATAAAGTCGCATTAAGCTTCGATAAAACTGCTTGATATATAGCGGGGTTAAATAAAAAGGCATCTTAATTGATGCCTTTTTTGTGTCTTTATTTCGAAACAGTATTGGTTTGTGTTTAGCTACTTTAAAGCGTGTCCATCGGGGAGTTGCTTGTAAAGCCACATAACTAATTTGTGTTTCATTTTGACTAAAGTTAGGTCGGCCTTCGCAAGTGGTTGCAATTGCTTGTCATGGACCAATAAGCGATAGATGTATTCAATTTTTTCATCTTGAGAGTCATTGGGGGCAAAATCGACTACTGCACGTTTCTCGCAATACATCACTCCTATACGAATTGCTTCCTTTAATAGTTTTGCTTCATTTTTTGGTTTTTTGTTTGCTGCACTTTTTGAAGACATTTATCACCTTTCAATAATTAAATAATTTTTTAGCGGAAGCGCTGATTTAGATACTCAAATGTCGCTCTAATACCAAAGGCTTCTCCTCCTGCAGGACGTCCGGGAAGCTTTCGGTTATTCCAAGCCATAACATCAAAATGAATCCACTGCGTTTCTTGTGAGACAAAAAGTTGCAAATACAGCGCTGCGGTAATTGCGCCGCCAAAGCCAGTTGGAGCGCTATTTAATGTATCTGCGATATCGCTTTTCAACATGTCTTGATAAGGCGAATGTAAAGGCAGTTGCCAAACGGGGTCATGCACATCGATACCTGATTCAATTAGACCTGTAGAAACGTTTTTATGGTTTGTGAAAAAGCCGGGTAATTCAGTCCCTAATGCTACTCGGCACGCGCCTGTTAACGTAGCGAAGTCTATGATGATGTCTGGCGACTCACTGTCGGCTTCTGTTAGTGCGTCGCAGAGTACTAATCGCCCCTCTGCATCAGTGTTGTCAATCTCAACTGTAATGCCTTGGCGAGTTGTTAAAACATCACCAGGACGAAAAGCGTTTGCCGAAACAGCATTTTCAACGGCAGGAATAAGGACTCGGAGTCTAACGGGAAGATTCTGAGACATGATAAGGTGTGCTAAGCCTAAAACATGTGCAGCGCCACCCATATCTTTTTTCATCAAGCGCATTGCACTGGTTGGTTTCAAGTCTAAACCGCCGCTATCGAAGCAAACGCCTTTTCCAACAAGTGTTACTTTTGGTGCGTCTTCATCGCCCCAAACAAGGTCGATCAAGCGGGGTTCGTGTACACTAGCCCTACCGACAGCATGGATGGTGGGGTAATTTTGCTTAAGTAAGTCATCACCGATAATATGTTTGACTTGAGCATTAAACTTCTTTGCAAGTCGATCTGTCTGTGATGAGATGTCTTGTGGCATTAGGTCGCTAGCAGGTGTATTGACCAGGTCTCTTACCAGTGAAATTGCATCGATGTATGACGACGCCTCATCGATTATTTCTTTTGATAGAGCCGATAGTGTAGGTAAAGGTTTTTGCTTTGCATTATTGTTTGTTTTGTAGGGTGCAAAGCGGTAACAAGACAAGCCCCAGCTGATTAAAAAATTAAGACGTGATGATGGGGTCGAAAGGGCATTATGGCTGAGCTCTTCGTCAATAAAATACTGACCTGGAGGGAGTTGAAGGGCTAGATCACCTGCTATAAAAAAACCTTCTTGGCCTGTAACTCCATAAATAACTCGTAAAATACTGCCATCTTGATTAGGTAAAATACAATAACCTTTACCCTCGTAATGGTTTGAGTTTAGCCAGGTTTGTACTGTTTGTGGTTGATCTTCGAACCACAATTGATACTCGGAACAGAGAATGAGTGTGATAGGGGTATCTATTTTATTAGAGCTCGTTGATGCTAAGGTAAAAAAACTACTCATTTATATTCTTTCCTTTTTTTTATGAGTACCAACAGTGCCACAACTATCTTTTTAAAGGAAGAACGTGCGTTATATTTTGTTATTTTGTCTGTGGCTTAATAACAAATGGGTTACACTTATTCAGGTAAGTCATTTGAATAAAAGAGGCGCTAAGGATCTATACGGTGCAAGATCTAAGTGGTGTGAAATCAATAATACGGGGACGTTTAAGTATACTCATGGATAATAAACAAATAATAAACCCAGAAGTGTTAGATAAATATGGGCCAGCGTTAAAAGCAATTTTAGGTAAGTTAGTTAGCGCAGGATTTAATGATATTCAGCTTCAGTTAGAGGCTTTAATAAAGCTTGGTGGCGTAAATAATCAGGATGTCATGGTTCGAGCTGCGCATAGCATAAAATCTTGTAGTGCTCAGATTGGAGGTGAAATGCTCTCTTGTTTTGCCTTAAAGAAGGAACAACAATATATGTCAGGACAGTTAGGGACTTTAAATGAAGATATAGAGCTATATACCGAAATGTTTGATGATTTAAAACGTGAAATGGAAGGCGTTTTGTTTGATCGTGGTATCCAGTAAAAACCAAAGAAATAGGATGTCAAAATTTCTCATATCGTTCTACATTTTATTATCCCAGTCCTGATTTGTTATCTGTTTTTTAAAAATAATTGGCGAATGGCTTTCTTGTTCATGATATCAACTATGTTAGTGGACTTAGATCATTTATGGGCGAATCCAATTTATGATATGAAGCGCTGTAGTGTTGGATTTCATCCTTTACATCAATTATTCCCTATAGGCATCTACTTCTTATTAAGTTTGAGCCCTTATTATCTTCGCAGCTTTTTGCGTAACTCTCATAGTAACTTGCATCGTCGCTGTAAGTTGAATGTTAAGTTGCTTCAATATCTAGGGCTTGGGCTCTTGCTCCACATGGCTTTAGATTCAATTGATTGTCAATTAAACACAGGTGCTTGGCTTCATGGCGTTTAATAGAAAAGGTCTGAAATAAGAAAAGGGCTAAAAAGCCCTTTTAAATAGATATTACAAACTACACGTCAAAGTCAGTTCGTAACTTCTTCTCGACCAAAGTATTTGTAAGCTTGACGTAGCAAGGTAAGCCCGACTCATCATAAGGCGGGTAGTCTTCACCGCGAATTAGCGGGGCAAGGTACTCTCGACATTCTGCTGTAATACCAAAACCATCATCAGTGATGTAGTGAATTGGCATTTTCTTTTCTTGGTTTGCTACTTGGCTTAAGGGGGCTTCACCAACGGACCATTTGTACGGCGTAGATTGCTCGCGAACAATAATTGGCATAACGGCATTCTTACCACTTACTGCAAACTCAACGGCGGCTTTACCCATTGCGTAGGCTTGGTCAACATCTGTCGCCGATGCAATGTGTCTAGCAGACCTTTGCAGGTAATCAGCTACTGCCCAGTGATACTTGTAGCCTAAGGTTTGTTTAACCATATTGGCTAGTGTTGGCGCAACGCCACCAAGTTGAGTATGTCCGAATGCATCTTTTGCGCCGGCATCTGCAACAAATCGTCCGTCTTCGTACTGAGTACCTTCAGAGGCGACAATAACGCAGTAACCATGCTTCTTGACAGAGTCTTCAACGCGTGCAAGAAATTTTTCACGATCAAAAGCAATTTCGGGGAATAGAATGATATGAGGTGCTTCGTCATGATTCTTTCCTGCAAGACCTCCAGCTGCTGCAATCCAGCCAGCATGACGACCCATTACTTCAAGAATAAAAACTTTAGTGGATGATTCGCACATTGATGCGATATCCATTGCTGCTTCTTTAGTCGAAATAGCAACGTACTTGGCAACAGAACCAAAGCCAGGGCAACAATCGGTAAATGGAAGATCATTATCAACCGTTTTAGGTACGCCAATACAAGTAATCGGGTAACCCATTTTTTCACTTAACTGTGAAACTTTATAAGCAGTATCTTGTGAGTCCCCACCACCATTATAAAAGAAATAACCGATATCGTGAGCTTGAAAAACTGCTATAAGGCGCTCATATTCACGCTTGTTTTCTTCAAAATTCTTCAGTTTGTATCTGCAGGAACCAAATGCGCCGCTTGGTGTGTAGCGAAGCGCAGCAATATTCTCGACACTTTCCAGGCTGGTATCGATAAGTTCTTCACGTAAAGCGCCGATAATACCGTTCAGTCCAGCGTAAACCTTTCCTATTTTGTCGTCATGTTGTTTTGCTGTTTCGATGATGCCGCATGCAGAGGCATTGATAACAGAGGTAACACCGCCAGATTGTGCGTAGAATGCGTTTCTAATTGACATTAAGTAAGCTGCCTGCTCTAGTTCAAAAAATTTTGCGCATCATACTTTATTTTGCACAACATTTCATGAGTACTAGCTTAAAATCCAGCATTTAAATGTGAAAATTTGATATTTAATCATTTAAGTAAATGTTTTATGGTATTGCTAGTGCCATAAGCCAAATACAAGCCCCAAAGCCTGTCGTCCAAATAATACTTCTTATTTTATCCATATCAAACCAATAGCAAATTAAATACGCGATGCGGGCGCAGATAAATATTACACATAAATTTTGCACTGTAACGATGTTTGCTTGAGAGAAGAGGGATAAGCAGACGCCAGCTGCAAAAATTGGGAAGGCTTCAATGGAGTTAATGTGGGCGCCTAGAGCCCGTTGGCCAAAATGAGTCAGGGCTGCTTGTTGTTTTCTTGGTTGGCGGTTGTCATAACCACCAGTCTCTTTTGCCATCGAGATAGCAACCGGTAATTTACTGATAATAATAAGTAAGGCAGCAAAAATTACAGTGCTGATTATAAGTGTCATTCGTTTTCCTGGTTTTATTAAATGCCCAAGGCGAAGGGGTTATTTAAATGCAATGAATAAATCTATGCATAAGTTATTGAACTCCTCCTGTCTTTGGTTTCAAGATGAGGCGTCGTATTAAATGAGCATAATTGATCATGAGAATGATTAAAATATATTTCACTCACACTGGTGTTACGGGTCTGTAAATTTAAATCAATCATGGCTGCGTTATCTAGTCTTAGAAGGTTTTTAAGCGCCATTGATATGGCACCTCCAGAGCTAATAACAAGAGTAGGGTTATCTGGCATTGTTCTTTTTGAAAATAGCATTGCTTCATTAACTCTTTGCTCAAAATCGGACCAGCTTTCAGGAAGCGAATTATTTAATTCATTTTTGGACCACGCAGTCATCGCCTTTTTGAGTAAGCTGAAAAAACTTTTAGGGTGGTTGGTGGTTGGCGTGAGTTCTGGATGCATTTGGAGGAAAGCATAAACAATAGCTTGAAAGTCAAATTCATTCCAGCCTAAATGTTCTTCAATCTCACAGTCTAACTTTAAGCCTTTACAAATTGATGCTGCAGTCTGCTTATGTCTAGTCAAATTTCCTGTAATGATACGAGAGGGTTTAAGGTCACATTCATTTAAATAATGGCCTAACCAAGTCGCTTGTTGAAGACCTAGGTCAGATAATTTGTCGTAGTCTTTTTTTCCGAATGATGCCTGACCGTGTCTTATTAATAAAAGTTTGCTCATAAGTTAATCTATATTTGTTGATGCGTAATGATTGCATATAAGGGTATGCAATAAATAACTATTGATGAAATGTATTTTATTTATACATTAAATCATTTTGGATGATAGTTGTGTGTTTGAAAGTAGATTATCAAGCTTTTTCTTATAAGTTATATTCAAAAGTAATTCAGGTATTTTTTGTAGAATAAATCATATTATGCAGGTTTTAAATATCGTTATAATATAATAAATCTTGTTGTAAGTTCTCAGCATGTAAGTCTAAGTCTTAGATAGTATTATCTTTGTTTAGTGTCTGTAAATAATTTCAGTTTAACTGAAGATTCACCTGCAAATTTACGTCTTATTAACCATCATTCATTTATAGCAAATCAGTCTAACCCCAAAGGGCGTACTCGCAGAATATAGACAATAATAGATTAAAAAGTAACCAAATGTTTTGTGGGGTTATCGTTATGTTATTTAAACTGTTTAGTTTATATCTGATTTTTATGCTTGTAGGGTGTGCGGCAAATAAAGAAATAATTAAGGATCTAGATAGCTTACCGCCTACTGCTGCGGGTGAAAGTGAATTAAGTAATCATTTTTGGTCTGGTATTAATGGTAAATCTGTAAGACAGCTAACTAGAAATGTACACTTTCCTGATAATTCGACCTCTGTAGAGATCATTAGTGAAATAGATTTTAATGAAAGAGGGGATACATATGGGCAGCGTATTACTTCACTTCTCAGTATAGAAACGACAGGTGATTATCGCTTTTGGGTTAGTGCTGATGAAAGTGCTGAGCTATGGTTGTCATCTGATGAAGCACCCTATAACAAACGTTTGATCGCTTATACGACGAAACCCACTGGGTATCAGGTATGGGATCGATTCAACACACAAAAGTCAGCGTTAATTTCCTTGCAAGCGGGTGAACGATATTTTCTGGAAGTGCTACATAAAGAAAATACAGGTGCAGACTATCTAACCGTTTCATGGGAAGGGCCAGATTTCACATTGAAGCCTTTGAGCAACTTGAATTTAACACCTTTTTCATTTGCCGATAAAGTAAGTGGTGAAACGGCATACCGAGAAGGTTATCAGGTTGGCTATAGTTCAGGAACTTATCTGGCTATTTATGACGATACATATCCTGCTATTGATACGGATGGCGATGGTTTACCTGATTTTTATGAGGAGGCTGTAGGGCTTAACCCTAATGATATTACTGATGCTTATATTGATACTGATGGTGATTTGCTAACAGCAAATGAAGAATATATGGCTAGAACTGATCCTAATAACGGAGATACTGATGGCGATGGTATGTCTGATAGTTTTGAATTGGTCTATGGTTTGAATGCTTTAAATATGGATGCATTAGAGGATCTAGACGGTGATGGTATTAGTAATCTTGATGAGTATCTTTCCGGGACGGCTCCGGATGACTCAAACTCTGTGCCGGCAGAGCCTATAGAACCCGTATTAATGTCTGTAATACTTAACTGGGACATCCCTACATTACGGGATGATGGTAGTCCATTAATATTTTCTGATATTCAAATGTATAACATATATTACGGTACTTCTTCAGCTTCATTATCGTCAACAGTAAGTACGGAAAATGCATCTCAAATCTCATATACATTCCCAGGGCTAGAGCCGAATACGTATTATTTTGCCATTAGTACTGTTACAACAGACAGTAAAGAGGGGCAGAAATCTACAATTTTAACTGTGGAGGAAGGCGGGGTTGTTATAACTGATCCAGTGATTACAGATCCAGTGATTGCAGATCCAGTGATTACAGATCCAGTGATTGCAGATCCAGTGATTACAGATCCAGTGGATGTAGATCCAGTGGTTACAGATCCAGTGGATGTAGATCCAGTGGTTACAGATCCAGTGGATGCAGATCCAGTGGATGCAGATCCAGTGGATGCAGATCCAGTGGTTACAGGTCCAGTGGATGCAGATCCAGTGATTACAGACCCGGTAGAAATAATTATAGATACTGGGGGGAGCGGGGCAAGTCAGTCAGGCACTTGGAGTAACTACTCAGGTGCAGAAATGTATGGTGGCGACGCTTTATACGCTACCGCGGGTGGTAGTATACAATCTTACCGATTTTCACCCACCATCGAGCTTGCAGGTAATTATGAAGTATTAGTCTGGAATTCATGTTACAGCAACCGTGCGACGAATGTCCCGCATATGATTAATCATGCAAACGGCATCGAGACAATTGAGGTTGACCAAGATTGTGATACAGGTAGCCATGGCGAATGGTTTTCGCTAGGTATTTATGCCTTTAATCTTGGAGATACGGGCTTTCTAGAAATTAGTGATAATGGCTTGGTACCGCCAAGCAAAACATATATAGGGGCTGACGCTGCAAAGTTTGTACTAACCCCATAAGTTAGGGGGTCAAAGTCATTATGTTTTCCACCTTGGGTATGCCTAAATAAGTAGGTATGCCCACATATCTTTCTAACCTCTTTTATCTAGTTACTTAGCCCTTGTTGAAAAAAACTCCGTGTGACACAAAAAAAATCAGATTAGGTATTACATTTTTATTACAATCATTTATAGTGCGAACAAATTGACGAGGCTTTCTTAAAAATACTTCTGGTGTCACAGGGGGGGCTTAAATCTAAGTGGTTTAAATTAAAGGCAGTGAGCCGAGATTCTTATGGAATTAAAAAATATAGATCAGATAGAGAGTGCGGTTAGTGCTCAACAGAATGAATTTGTTCGTTTAGGTGCTGGCCTAGTATTCATGCTAGGGATTATTTTATATGTTGTACTCGACTCACAGGGTATGAAAGGAAGTTTTGTTTTGACAATATCTGCCATGATTGGTGGTTATATGGCAATGAATATTGGTGCGAATGATGTCGCTAATAATGTTGGGCCTGCGGTTGGTTCTAAAGCATTAACGCTTACAGGCGCCATCATTATTGCTGCAATATTTGAAGCTTCCGGTGCTTTAGTCGCGGGCGGTGATGTGGTTAGCACCATAAAAAAGGGGATTATTGACCCGAGTAGTATTAAAGAGCCAAGTGTTTTTATTTGGCTTATGGTGTCAGCACTATTATCTGCCGCAGTGTGGCTCAATTTGGCAACAGTATTTGGTGCGCCTGTATCAACAACTCACTCAATTGTGGGTGGTGTTTTAGGTGCTGGTATTGCTGCAGGAGGTTTTGGGATTGCTAACTGGGGCCAAATGGGGGCAATTGCTTCAAGTTGGATAATATCTCCAGTTTTAGGTGGTTTCATTGCGGTTGCATTTTTGTTATTCATCAAGAAAAAAATTGTATACCAGGCCGATATGCTTGGTGCTGCACGTAAGTATGTTCCGGTATTGATTGCTTTGATGGTTTGGGCTTTTAGTACCTACTTGGCACTAAAAGGCTTGAAAAAAATATATAAGATGGATTTTCAAACAGCTGCGCTTTCAGGTTTTTCAATAGCAGTCTTTTTCTATGCAGTTTCGCGACCACTCATTGCAAGAGCTTCGACCAAGTTAGAAAATACACGAGAAGGGGTGAATAGTTTATTCACTGTCCCGCTGATTTTTGCAGCAGCCTTATTAAGTTTTGCTCATGGTGCAAATGATGTTGCTAATGCGATTGGGCCTTTGGCGGCCATTGCTGACTCTATTGCTCATGCTGGTATTTCTGCAAAAGCGGGTATTCCTTTGTGGGTAATGATGATTGGCGCTATTGGTATTGTACTGGGGTTAATGCTTTATGGGCCAAAGTTGATTAAAGCTGTTGGATCTGAAATAACAGAGCTAGATAAATCTCGCGCATTTTGTGTGGCAATGGCGGCGGCAATTACAGTAATTATTGCTTCTCAGTTAGGGTTGCCAGTGAGTTCTACTCATATTGCTGTAGGTGGGATTTTTGGAGTTGGTTTTTTACGAGAATACTTAAAAACTAGTTATGCAAGTCAGCTGCATAATATTCTTGATCATCATGAAGGTGAAGAGAAAGCGCGTATTCAGGTCTTTTTAAGTAACTTTCAAAGTGCTTCGGTTGAAGATATGGAAAAAATGCTGAAAGAAGCGAAGAAAAATAAAACAGAATTAGGCTTGAGCAAAAAGGAAAGGAAGCGGCTTAAAAAGGTTTATGGTGAGAAGCTTGTTAAGCGCTCTGCATTTAAGAAAATTATTGCTGCATGGCTTATAACTGTACCTGCTTCAGGTTGTTTGGCTGCTGCTGTTTTCTTTATGCTTAAAGATCTTCCTATTAGTTAATTGCTTAAGCATAGCTCTCATGCTTAACTTAGTGTTAATCTAGTTATAATAGATAACACTAAGTTATTGAGTCTGTTAAATGGGCTCTTATTAACTTAAAGGAGTAACTATGCCAAAGCAAAAAATTCAAAGTCTTATAAGTGATCTCAATGAAAAATTTGGGGACGACCTTATTAGCCCTCAGCAACAAGCATTAATGTTACAGCTTAAATCTCATATTCATGACCTTAATGAGTCAGAACCTGTTGAGCCTGATTTCTTAGATACCATTGATACCTTTATAACTCAGATTGAAGATGACCATCCCAATGCCGCTGTTGTTGTGAATAAAATCCTAGAGACACTTAAAAATATAGGAGTGTAGTTTTATTTTTAATGCATTTAAAGGTGTCGTGCATTTTGGGATTTTCTCACTCTTCCTTGCATCGTCTTGTTTTGCTGAGAAGCCGGCCTCGATAAAGTTCGCGACAGCAGTGATAGCACCTTATCAGGTACTAGATAACGATGGTCTACCTACTGGAAGTGCTGTGGATATCGTAGAATGCGTCATGACACTTTTAAAATACCCTTATGAAATTAGTGTTTTTCCTTGGGTTCGTGCTCAGAAATTAGTTGAAAAAGGGAAGTTTGATGCTTTTTTTGTTGCCTCTGAAAATGACACACGTAACCAATATGCAAAGTTATCTAAACCTTTATTTGATAGTTCTTGGGTTTGGTTTTTCCCTAAAGCGTCATCGCTCGACCCTATTTCTGATGAGTTTTTGCTTAATGCAAGTGTAGGGGGCGTCTTCGGTACCAATATGCATGCATGGCTCAAAAAAGACTTTAAGCATGTGGTGGCTAAAACAGAAGCCGATGAGCTGTTTAAATTGTTGGCAGTTGCTCGGCTTGATGTGATGCTTTTGACAAGGCCTATGTTTGAAGACTCAATTAAGCGTTTAGGTTTGAAAGAAGGCGACTTTAGAAGTGTTATGGCTAAGAATCGGCCATTAGGTGTCTATTTTGGGGAGCAATTTTTAGAGAAAAATCCTGATATATTAGATCGATTCAATCAATCAATTAAACACTGCCAGTAATAACTCAGCCTCAGTTGTTGGAAAGCTAGCTTTCCAACAACTCAGACCTTCAATTATACTACTACTCCTTCATTTCGTTGTACGTTCTCAATATTTCTTTTAATGGTCGTTTTGCGTTAAATCCAAAGGTATCGTTAAATGTTTTTCCATTAATCACTACTGGATATTTAAAGTAATTGACTAGATAGGAAGGGAACATTTTCAAATCTAGTATGCTTGTGATTAACTTAGGCAATACTGGAGGAATTGATGGTATTGGAATTGCAGTACAACCGCAGTGCTTTAATGCATCTTGGTATGAGATCCAATCGTTGGGCGCAACATTATAAACGCCTCGTATTTTCTTTTTGTGGGCTAAAACAATGGCGTCAGCCATATCATCAATATGTATAAACTGCATGATAGGTGAGAAGCCAGCAAGCGTGGGGGCAGCTTTACTTAAAAGAAGGCTACTTATTGTATTCTTTACCCCTGGGCCAACAATATTACAAGGGCGTAGAATGGTGATGTTTAGGTCAGGGTAGCGCCAGAGATAAATATTTGCTAGATTTTCTAGTTCAACCGAATCAACAAGGTCCATGGTTAATTCTGCTGCTTTTAAGGGTGCTTTTTCATCAATTAATGCTGGATTGTAGGGTGACGCGCCATAAACGTGATAAGTAGAAAGAACGATAATATTATTGATTCCATATTTGTGACTCAAGTCTAATAGCTTTTGGGTGCCTAATACGTTAGCGTTATAACGGCTCATTCTTGTTTCTTCACTTGATGAAATCCTACCTAAGTGAATGACGCTATCAAAGTCATGACGTTTAAATAAATCTTCAAAGCCACGTTTATTGAAATCTATTTTATAGCTAGGAATGTCATCGCTATGGTAAGTTAACTTTCTAAAGTCTACAGCGACAATTTGATAAGTATCTCGTAAGCGGTTAATGATTTGTTGTGAAAGTGCACCCGCTGCACCTGTGACAAGAACAGTTTTCTTTTGTTTTCTTTTCTTTTTTAAAGGTACTACGTTTTTTGTATTCATTGAAATATACCTGTGCGCTCTTCTAGTCCCTTTGCTGTGAGCGTATTAATGGCACTCTTTACCTTTTCTACTCTACGGGTAACCTGTTCTTCGGTCAGGTCTTCATTAGCAAAGTGTATTGGTTTACCAAAGTTCAAAATGACTTTAGCGGGTAATACGACAGGGAGTGCGATAGGGGCGTAAGGGATGCCTAATAGCTTTGCAAGGGGTTTGATGTTTGCAAAAGCGGGAATGGTTTCTTCGCAACCCACAACGCCAACAGGAACTATAGGGGTGTTGTGTTTCATAGCAAGGTGGACAAAACCATTGCCAAAACGCTGAAGCTGGTAGCGATCTTTATAAAGTTTTCCTGAGCCTCTGATGCCTTCTGGAAATGCGACAATGGCTTCACCATTTTCAAGCATTTTTGCACAATTATCAGGGTCACCTAATACCGCACCAACTTGGTTTAGAAAATTACCAAGAAAAGGGACTGTCGGAAAAAAACGCTCTATCATGGCTCGAGGCAAGCGAGGATTTTTTTTTCTATTTACTAACGCATATGCGATTAGCGTTCCATCGATAGGTAATTGTCCGCTATGGTTTGCAATAATTAGTACAGGGCCGGTATCAGGTACATTCTCGATACCTTTTGCCTCGACTCTAAAGTATTTATGATAGATACCTGAAAAAAGAGCAAGTACGATTTTGTTTGTGTCGGTGTTAAATCCCCATGGATCATACCCTAATGATCCAACAGGTTTGTTAATTTTATCTAATTGTTGGTTTAGTTCTTTAGAGACTAGTTTGGCTTTCAAGAATGACTTTAAACTCATTACATGTCCTTGGCGTAAAGAGACCTGCGATACCCAATACCATAGCAGGTGTCGCGGGGTTAAATTAGCTTAAAATTAAAAATGTTATTATCACATAAAAGCAATTATTCTGCTTAGTATTTTTAAAATTGCGCATCCAAATAAAAGATATTAATGCATCAATATCCTTTATAAATTGACCTATATCATTACCAACATAAAAATACCCTGATAAATTTAAGGTATACGTTTAGATGTCATTAAAAACACAATTAAGCGTCTAAATAAAATGCTATAAATATTGTTTAATTTGGCTAAAGGGACATGCATGGAATCGTTTAATAGTATTGAACTTTGTATAGATCAAATTATTGAAACTGTTGGTAATAACCTTGTGTTAGGGTTGCCATTGGGTCTTGGAAAGCCTAACCGTTTTGTAAATGTGCTTTATGAGAGAGTTAAAAATAATTCGCAATTAAACTTAAGAATAATTACCGCTCTCTCGTTAGAAAAACCAAGGCCTAAAGATAGTCTGGAGGCAAAATTTCTAGTGCCTTTTATCGAACGCTTGTTTGGCGACTACGAAGAACTTACTTATGCACAGGCTGTTCGTTCTAATAACTTGCCCAAAAATATTCAAGTCTCGGAGTTTTATTTTAAAGCGGGTGCAATGAAAAGTTGTGCTAGTGCGCAGCAACACTATATATCGAGTAATTATACGTTTGTATCGCGAGACTTATTGTTAAATGGTGTCAATGTGCTGGCCCAAATGGTTGCCGAGAAAGAGGTTGATGGTGTTAATTGTTTTAGTCTGAGTTGTAATACGGATGTCACGCTTGATGCTTTTCCCTTGATTGAGGAGGCGCGATCAGAAGGTAAGAAGATTGTGACTGTTGCTCAAGTTCATGATGAACTTCCGTTTATGTATAACCGCGCGATTGTTGATCCTAATGAGTTTGATATGACAATTCGTAACCCCGAATGTCAGACTCGGTTATTTGCTCCGCCTAATATGTCGGTACCTAATGCTGATTATGTCGCAGGTTTATATGCAAGTACTTTAATAAAAGATGGAGGAACCCTGCAAATTGGAATTGGGTCATTAGGAGACGCTATTGTATATGCTTGTCAACTTCGGCATGCGCATAATAACGATTATAAAGAGTTGCTCGAAGATATAAATATTGACCTGGATCTTGTTAAAAACACGGGTGGTGCGGACAGTTTTGAGAAAGGCTTATATGGGTCGAGCGAAATGTTTGTGAATGGTTTTATGCACCTCATTAAGAGTGGCATCGTTAAACGTGAAGTGTATGACGATTTAGATATTCAATGTTTATTAAATGAAGGAAAAATTACTGAGTTAGTTGATGATGCGTTGGTTCAATGTTTAATTGATGAGGCGGTTATAGGGCATAGGCTCAGTCATTCAGATTTTATTTATCTGCAGCATTGGGGGATATTGAAGGCCGAATTGGATTGGTCAGAGGAGGGGATTTGGGTCGATGGCAGGTGTCTCGGGCTAGACCTGACTCAGGAAGCTACTTTTATTGAGTTTTGTAAGCACTGCTTAGGAGAAAAACTAAAGGGTGGTGTATATATGCATGGGGGCTTTTATTTGGGGCCTCAAGATTTCTACAAAACACTACGAGAATTACCTAGAGAAGAGAGCGAAAAAATTTGTATGTCGAGTGTTGGGCACATTAATCAGCTTGATTATGATCAAGAACTGTTGTCTGCTCAAAGGAAAAATGCTCGTTTTATAAATACTGGCATGATGGTAACTTTAAGTGGTGCTGTCGTTTCGGATGGGCTTGAAGATGGAACTGTTGTGAGTGGTGTTGGCGGGCAGTATAACTTTGTTGCAATGGCTCATGCACTACCTGATGCGCGTTCTATTTTATGTGTGCGAAGTACGAGGGGGAGTGGTAAATATTTAGAGTCAAACATATTGCCGCATTATGGGCACATTACAATACCGCGTCACCTTCGAGATATTGTTGTAACAGAATACGGTGTGGCAGACTTGTTAGCGAAAACTGATGAAGAAGTTGCTATAGCGCTAATACAAGTAGCTGATTCTCGCTTTCAGGCTGAACTATTAGAAGGTGTGAAGCAAGCAGCGAAAGTTAGAGAAAGCTATCAAATTCCAGAAAGGTATTTGAATAACTATCCGAAGGTAATTGCTAACTTTATGTCAAAATGGCATGGGAAAGGGTATTTTCCTGCGTTTCCTTTAGGATCCGACTTTACGGATGAGGAAATTGCTTTAGGGAAAAGTTTAAAGGATATAAAAGCCTTAATGAGTAAGCCAAGAGCCATGCTTAAAGCAGTTATTCGTTCTTATGCATTGAAAGTAGATGAGGAAGAAGCAAAGCCATTTTTAGAAAGGTTAAGTTTATCTCACCCTGGCTCTACCAAGGAGAAGATATTGCAGCACTTGTTATTGTTGGAGCTGGAAGAAAATGGTTATTTAAAATCAATGTAACTTCAAACGTTTTTGTCTGTTAAATAATCTAATTACCAAGCCTAAATTTTATCAAAGTTAAGGCTTTTTTTTTCGATATTTACGTTGGGTAAATAAATCTCAGTTGCTGTTTTGCTATGAATCTGAAATAGTGTGGTTTAGTGTTTTTGTATGCTTGCCACTATATTTATATATTCATTTCAATGTCTATATTAGGGATAAACATGAAAAAAGTTTTTTTATTAGGCTTGAGTTATTTATTAAGTTTTAGTGTTTCAGTCGCGAGTGAGCTAAGTCTTGTGAATGCGATTAAGGAAGGGGGGGCTGAGTTAAGTTTTAGAACTCGCTATGAAGATGTTCAAGCTGCTAAGCAAGGTGCACAAGCTTTTACTTTACGTTCCCGGTTAACATTTGAGACCAAGCAATATAATTTTTTATCAGCACTGATTGAGTTTACTGATATTACAGCCATACCTGATGACGAAAATTACTATACCGGTGAAAATGGTCAGTTGGATGATGCGGTTGTTCAGGACGCCGAGGGAACGGAGTTGAACCGTATTTGGTTAACGTATGACATTGCTAATACTAAAATAAAGTACGGGCGACAAAATGTATCCTTAGATAGCGAACGTTTTTTTGGAAAAGATGCTTGGCGTCAAAATGAGCAAACGTTTACGGGCTTGAGTATTCATAATGAAAGCCTGAACTATCTACGGATACGTTTGGCTCAGTTAAATCAGGTTGAGGGGGTTGAAGGTGAGTCAAATTCTAGTGGGAAAAGAGATTTAAATGCCCAGCTTGTTAATATTGAATATAGAGGATTCCCCAATAGTAAACTGGCGATGTACGGTTATTGGTTGGATAGTGATTATGCGAATAATCAAGAGGATACCGTGACATATGGTGTGCGTTATTCTGCTCGTATTAAAAATTCACCAGAAATAGATTACGCTCTTGAATATGCCAAGCAAAGTGATGCTGACGGTAATGCGCTGAATTATTCGGCTGATTACGTGCTTATTGATTTTGGCGTAACGTATAGCAAGGTGCGATTTGGTTTGGGTCAAGAGATATTAGGGGCTGATGGTCAGGGTTATTTTGTGACGCCTATGGCGAGTTTGCATGATTTTCAAGGGTGGACTGACCAATTTCAAAATCAGGGCTTGGGTAATATCGCGGGTGGTGTACAGGATCGTTACCTAAGTGTGGGGTTTTCTTGTTCGGAATACTTTCATATTAAGAGCATTTATCATCAGTTTGAGTCAGAAAGTCAAAGCGTTGGTTTAGGTGATCTGGGTTCTGAATGGGGGTTAGAAGCTGTTGGGGAGGTGAATGAATATGAGTTTATTTTAAAATATGCTGAATATAAGCGAGATAACTTTGGTGTGGATACTAAAAAGTTTTGGGTAAGTGTGGCTGCTAAGTTCTAGGGGGTCTAAGTTGCTAGTTATGTGGGCAACGTAATATGGAGAAACTTTGTTTTCCGTTTTCAACTTCAGTGTTCGGCCAAATAGCATTTGCATAGCTGCGGATGGCCTCATTTTGGGCCAGAATTTGAAGCTCTTCAGCAATTGCTTTTTTAGAGCGGGTGATAAACAATGTGGTAGTTTTTGTTTCGAAGGACATTTCTTTAAGTGTTGTGCAGGGTGGGGAGCTCTGTCCAGTCGCGGGAAATTCTGGGTTATGATTAACCAAGGTTATGTAATGTTCCCCTGGTAAAAGCTCCACAAATGAGCATGAAATAAGTGTTAATGATACGAATAATAGTGTCAGAGTATATAGAAAGTTATTTTTCATGTTGAGTTTCAAAAACCATAAGCGATAATGCTTCTTTTTTTAAGATAAGACGAACGATGAGTTTACAGTATAAAATTGTACCGGTAACCGCTTTTGAGCAAAACTGTTCTATTCTTTGGTGTGATAAAACCAAGGAAGCTGTAGTGGTTGACCCTGGCGGCGATATTCCCAAAATACTTGCGGCTATCCAGCAGGCTAATTTAACCCTGACTAAAATTATTTTGACGCATGCGCATATTGATCATGCTGGTGCAACAGCGGAATTATCTGAATCGTACGAGTTGCCAATTGAAGGCCCGCAAGAAGAAGATAAGTTCTGGATAGATTCCTTACCTCAACAAAGTCAGATGTTTGGTTTTCCGCCAGTAAAAGTGTTTACACCTACTCGTTGGCTCAACCAAGGAGATTCTATCAGTGTTGGTCATGAGGTTTTAAGCGTGTTTCATTGTCCGGGTCATACGCCAGGGCATGTTGTTTTTTATCATGAAGCATCAAAATTAGCGGTAGTCGGGGATGTTTTGTTTCAGGGTTCCATTGGTCGGACAGATTTTCCAAAAGGAGATTTCGATACCTTAGCTAATTCAATTCGTACTCAGTTATGGGTCTTACCTGATGAGGTGAAATTTATTCCGGGGCATGGGCCTATGTCTACCATTGGACACGAAAAAGCGACCAATCCATTTGTTGGCGGTTATGGCTAAATGAAAATTAAATCTAGCTAGTGCCTATCTATAAATTATTACCATCTTATATCAATACTAAATATACGTTTATAACGAAAGGTTTTTGAATGTCTCAAACAGTAAGAACTCGAATAGCGCCTTCACCAACGGGTGATCCTCATGTTGGTACGGCTTATATAGCGCTTTTTAATATGTGCTTCGCAAAGCAGCATGGTGGAAAGTTCATTCTTCGGATTGAAGATACTGATCAAGCGCGTAGTACGCCTGAGTCAGAGAAAGATATTCTAAATTCTTTAAAGTGGTTAGGGCTTGATTGGGATGAGGGGCCTGATGTTGGTGGAGAATTCGGCCCTTATCGCCAAAGTGAGCGTAAAAGTGACTATCGTGCTTATGCAGAGCAGCTAGTTCAGCAGGGAGACGCTTATTACTGTTTTAGAACACCAGAAGAACTGGATGTTATACGAGAAGAACGTAAGGCAGCAGGCCTGAATCCTGGCATTAAAGGTAATCTTGAGCTATCTGAAGCGGAAGTTAAAGCGCGTTTGGATAATGGCGATTTGCATGTTATTCGTATGAAAGTTCCTGATGAAGGAACATGCGTGATTAATGATATGTTGCGTGGCACGATCGAGATTGACTGGTCACAAGTAGATTGTCAAATATTGTTGAAGTCTGATGGTATGCCAACGTATCACCTAGCGAATGTTGTTGATGACCATCTAATGGCTATTACACATGTGATTCGTGGTGAAGAATGGATTAACTCGGCGCCAAAGCACCAGCTGTTGTATCAATACTTTTCTTGGACAATGCCAGAATTGTGCCATATGCCTTTATTGAGAAATCCTGATAAAAGTAAATTGAGCAAACGTAAGAATCCAACGAGTGTGAACTATTATGAGCGAGCAGGGTTCTTACCCGAAACGGTTGTAAATTATCTTGGACGCATGGGATGGTCAATGCCAGATGAGCGAGAGAAATTTACCTTGGCTGAAATGATTGAAAATTTTGATATTAAGCGTGTTTCATTGGGCGGACCTATTTTTGATGTTGAAAAGCTTAGATGGCTGAATGGCTTATGGATTCGAGAAAACTTAAGTGCTGAAGAGTTTGTTGAGCGTGCTAAAAAGTGGGCGTTTAATGAAAAGACGCTGTTACCATTGGTCGAGCTGGTGCAGGGGCGTGTTGCAACGCTAACAGATATTCTGCCGCTTTCAGGCTTTATGTTTTCAGGTATGTTGAATCTTACTCAGACAGACTTTGAGCATAAGAAGTTAGAAGTTGGGCAGGTGAAACGTGTGCTTCAGTTTACTTTATGGATGCTGGAGGCCCAAAGGCACTGGGGTAAAGATGCCATTTTTAATGACATTAAGTCTCTCGCTAAGGTTATGGAGCTGAAGTTAGGAGATTTTATGCAACCTATTTTTGTCGCCATTGCTGGTACGCCTGATTCATGGTCTGTTGTGGAGTCGATGGATAAGCTAGGGCCAGATATGACGCGTGCGCGTCTTCGTCATGCCGTTAATGTGCTAGAGGGTTTTTCTAAAAAGGAAACAAAAAAGGTTGAGAAAGAGTATCAAGCGATCACTAAAAAGCTTGCTGAAAAAGAAAGTGAAAAATAATAAAAAAATCGATTGACTCAATGGGGTGTCTTCAATATTATACGCCCCGTTGAACGACGTAGTGCAGGTGTCTTGCAGTTAGTACGCTATGTACTGAGTTGATGCCACGAGTAGTATAAATACTACAAAGGGGCCATAGCTCAGCTGGGAGAGCGCGACGCTGGCAGCGTTGAGGTCTGCGGTTCGATCCCGCATGGCTCCACCAACTATAGTTCAAAACTGTTTATGTCCCCTTCGTCTAGTGGCCTAGGACACCGCCCTTTCACGGCGGTAACAGGGATTCGACTTCCCTAGGGGACGCCATACTAAACCGGTAATCACTTGTGATTACCGGTTTTTTTATGTCTGAAAAAAGTCGCTGATCACTCTTCTTTATCGCTGACGAGTGAGGTCCTGAAAACATATAAGAAAATATGCCCTTCATATTAATTAAGCTCTACTTTCCTGTACTTCTTATATAGTCATTTTTTTGACCTTTCTATTTTATTTACCCTCAATAACAAAGAATCAAGGAACGTATTCGTTATTTCTTAAACAAAATAATGATGAAGTTAACTTTTTGTTTTCTTAACTGTTTGAAATAATTATATAAATTTTACTGAGATAAAGAATGTACCTATTATTTATTTTGTTGGCACGATTATAGCTTTATAAAAGATATAAGAAACAACAATGATAAATAATTGACGAAATTTAAAATAGGAAAATATCATGTCAGCAGAAATTAGAGATATTCGAAGCGCGCGTTTAGCAAAGTTAAATGCAGAGAAAGAGCTAATGGATTATATGGTTTGGACAATGACGCATGAAAATGATCCACATGAATTTCATGCGGATCCTATTGCAGTGTTTCGTGAAGAAATGAATGCACGTAGGCTTCGAGTAGCCTAATCAGGCTTTCGTATTAAGAAATACGATCGCATTAAGAAAAATATAAATACAGTTGAGCTGATTATTAAGTTTATTAGTTCTTCTTATAAGAAAGTGCGATCAGTTTTATGTAGGAAGGTGTGCTCTGGCCTGAAGCTTTATGTGCATATCGAATCTGCCGTTAGGGTAATGAAGTATTTATTACCCTAACAACCTCTGAATTTATTCGTTTTCCGATTTATTTGACCATTACTTTAACCACCAGTTTTCAATACCCAACTTGTAAATAGGTTGAGTCTCGGGCCTTCCAAATTTATTCCATGATGCAAGCCTGTGATAATCAAGGTGCCAGTTTGGAATGGTGTAGTGATTCCATAGCAAAACTCGATCTAAAGCGCGCATGGCATTGACCAGTTCTGGTCGTCCTTTTGCACTAATGACCGTGTCTACGAGCACATCAATAGCAGGATGGTTAACGCCTGAGTAGTTTTGACTGCCTGGTATGTTTAGGTTGCTTGAATGAAAGTAATCACGTTGCTCATAGCTGGGGGCATTGCCTTGAGATAATGAATAGGTTGTCATATCATAATCGAAATTATCCATACGAACTTTATACTGAGTTGCATCAACCAGCCGTGCGGTCGCTATAATACCTATTTTTTCGAGATTTTTGATAAATGGCATGATAAGTCGCTGAATTCCGGCTTGTCGTATGAGTATTTCAAACTGGAAACCTTGCTGACTTTTTGCATTCGTTAGCTTCCCATCTTTAATTTTCCAGCCAGCTTCTGCTAAAAGTGTGAGTGCTTGTTTTGTTTGTTTTCGAATATTGCCGTTCCCAGAAGTCGATGATAATGTAAAGGGTTGGCTAAACAGCTCTGATGGTAGTGAAGACTTGAAAGGCTCGAGTAATGCTAACTCTTCATTGCTGGGTAAGCCGCGAGCGGCGAAGTCGGAGTTAGGGAAGTAGCTTTGATTACGTGCATAAGCTTGGTTGAATAGCGCTTTATTAGTCCATTCAAAATCAAACATTAAGCTAAGTGCTTGCCTGACTTTTACATCGTGAAATAGTGCTTTACGTGAATTAAAGAAAAAACCTTGTGTTGTTGAAGGAATATGATGGCTAATCTCTTCTCTGAGTACTTGTCCTTTTTTTAGTGCAGGAAAATCATAGGCACTGGCCCAATTTTTTGCCATGTAATCATAAAATAGATCAAAGTTTCCAGCTTTAAACGCTTCAAAAGCAATACCTTGATCCCGATAATATTCGACCTTTATTTTGTCAAAATTGAAGCGGCCTTTATAGACGTTTAAGTCATGACCCCAGAAGTCTTTTTTTCTTTTTAGGGTGATTGAGTTTCCTGTGTCGAAATTGGAAACTTCATAAGGACCGCTTAGTAGTGGTTTAGTTTGAGTGCTGCGTTCAAATTCTTTGAATTCCCAAAAGTGTTTTGGCAATACTGGCATTTCACCAATACGTAAAATATTAGCTCTCTGGTTAGCTTCTTTAAACTCAATGTGAACTACGTTTTTGCTTTTGGCCGAGACGCTAGCAATGCCAAACAAAGACTGCTGGAATCGAGGGTGGCCTTTTTCTATGAGCGTTCTAAAAGAATACACAACATCATCGGCATCTACTTTATGACCATCATGGAAATAAGCATTTGCTCTTATTTTAAAGTCTACCCATTTTACATTGCTTGGATACGTGAGTGATTCAGCCAATAAACCGTAAGCGCTTTGTGGTTCATCTCCAGAAGGTGAATAGCTTCCTGTGCCGATAAGAAGTGTTTCATTTAATTCAGAAAACCCATAAATGAATTGGCCTGCTGTGTTGAATGGGCTGGTGCCTTTAAGTGTGTAAGGGTTAAGCGAGTCAAACGTCCCAAAGCCCATCAGTTTTAGTTTTCCGCCTTTTGGGGCGTCTGGGTTAACGTACTCAAAATGCTTAAAATCTGCTGAATATTTTAAATCGCCGTGTAGCGCAAAACCATGCTGGGTTGTCAGTTCTTTTGCTTGTATCAATGCAGAAATTAATAAGAGACTCAGTGAAAAGATTATTGATTTAGGAAATGTCATGATAGGTATACGTGTGATTAAAATGAATGTAGATCAACTGGTAAAAATTGATGTTTAATGGCTTTTAGTCTACAGAATACTAAGTGCTAAGTATGCTTACGCAGGTTATTAATAATGACTAGTTTCACATTATTTCTTGAAAGTATGCTGGCTCGTGTATTTGAATACAAGCGTGGTAAAAAACGCAATTATGCAAGAAAAGGTCAATGGTAATGCAATGATTGATCATTGAGACTCGCTGTCAGTTCTTTATGCTAAAAAGGTGGCTTACACTTTAAAAGCTTGTCGTTAAATATATAAATAATAATTATGGTAAAAAAGGAATCAATCACAATGACCAATGAAGCACTTATATTTGATGCTATACGAACTCCTCGTGGCAGAGGTAAAGCTTCAGGTGCACTGCATGAAGTGAAGCCCGTTACCTTGCTAACGGGCTTGCTGGATAGTTTACAAAAGCGAAATCAATTTGATACGGGGGAAGTCGATGACGTTGTAATTGGGTGTGTAACAGCCGTGGGTGATCAAGGCGCAGTAATTGCTAAAACGGCAGCGCTGGCTGCTGGTTGGAATGATGATGTTGCAGGGGTTGTGCTTAATCGATTTTGTGCATCAGGTTTGGAGGCCGTAAATACCGCCGCGATGAAAATTCGATCTGGTTGGGAGCACCTTGTTGTTGCAGGTGGTGTGGAATCAATGTCACGCGTACCAATGGGAAGTGATGGCGGCGCATGGGCGATGGACCCGCAAACTAATTTTAATACAGGCTTTATGCCTCAGGGAATTGGTGCTGATCTAATTGCTATGTTAGGTGGGTATTCACGTACTGATGTGGATGCCTTTGCAGTGCGGTCCCATCAAAAAGCCACCGCAGCCTGGAAAAGAAAAGCATTTGAAAAATCAATTGTTCCGGTTGTGGACCAGAATGGTTTTATGATTTTGGATCATGATGAACTTATTCGTGCTGATAGCTCTCTTGAAACACTTTCTAAACTTAAGCCCTCCTTCCAAATGATGGGCGAGATGGGCTTTGACAGCGTAGCTAAAGCGCGCTATCCGCAAATTGAGGCGATTACACATATTCATTCTCCAGCCAACTCATCCGGTATTGTTGATGGGGCAGCGGCGTTATTAATTGGTAGTGAGCAAGCGGGAAGGCAGTTTGGTATGAAGCCTAGGGCGCGTGTTGTTTCTACGGCGGTGGTTGGCACTGACCCGACTATTATGTTGACTGGTCCAGGTCCTGCTGCACGAAAAGCATTAAAAGTAGCGGGAATGTCGGTTGAGGATATTGACCTATTTGAAGTAAATGAGGCGTTTGCCTCGGTTGTGATGCGGTTTATGGATGAAATGGGCATTAGCGAAGATATAGTCAATGTAAACGGGGGTTCTATTGCGATGGGGCATCCTTTAGGTGCTACCGGTGCGATGATTTTAGGGACTTTACTGGATGAGCTGGAGGCGCGTGATTTAAAGACCGGTCTTGCTACCTTATGTGTCGGTGGTGGAATGGGCATTGCCACGATTATTGAGCGCGTTTAAGCATCCTGCTTTTGAGTGATTTGAAAAAGAGAAACTAAAATGACTTCAGTTAAATATGAAAAAGATCAGGATAATATTGTTCACCTGATTCTAGATAAACCCAATGCCGGTGCTAACTTAATGGATGCTGAGTTTACTGCATCGTTCGTTGCTGCTGTTGAAAAACTAAAAGAAGATAATTGGTCGGGGGTTTTATTTCGGTCTGCAAAAACGACCTTCTTTGCGGGAGGTAGTTTAGATGACTTACATGCAACCACCAAAGAAAATGCTCAACCACTTTTTGATATGGTGACTCAGTTAAAGCTTGCTATGAGAGAGCTTGAAACATCAGGTAAGCCGGTTGTTGCCTGTATTAATGGCGCAGCATTAGGAGGGGGCTGGGAGCTGGCTTTGGCATGTCATTACCGTGTAGCACTAAGTAAAGGTGTAGTACTAGGGTTGCCAGAAGTTACTCTGGGTTTATTGCCTGGCGGTGGTGGTGTGGTTCGTATGTCACGTCTCTTAGGCTTGCAAGGTGCCTTACCTTATTTGACAGAGGGTAAGCAGTTTAAGCCTGCACAAGGCCAAAAGATGGGGCTAATTGATGAGATCGTTGATGCGGAAGAAGGTTTGGTTAGTGCTGCGATTAATTGGATTAAAGCAAACCCTAAAGTGCAGCAACCTTATGATGTAAAAGGTTATAGAGTGCCAGGCGGTACGCCGACTACGCCATCATTGGCGAAAATGTTACCCATAGCACCAGCGATGATGCGAGTACAAACGAAAGGTACGATGCCTGCACCGGAGTCAATTTTATCTGTAATGGTAGAAAGCTTACAGGTTGATATCGATACTGCTATGCGAATTGAGACACGTTACTTTGTTGAGCTGGTGTGCTCTCAAGTCGCAAAAAATATGATCGGCACTTTATGGTTTCAATTAAATGAAATTAAAGCGGGAGCAAGTCGACCCAAAGGCATTGAAAAATCTAAAACTAAAAAAGTAGGCGTTTTGGGTGCTGGAATGATGGGGGCTGGTATTGCGTACTCATCTGCTTTGAAAGGTATTGAGGTTGTCCTGAAAGATGTAACGTTCGAAAGTGCAGAAAAAGGAAAGGCGTATTCTCAAGCAATATTGGATAAAAGGGTTAAAAAGAAGCGCTTAAATGAAGATAAACGTGATGCTATTTTAAATTCAATTAAAGCCACAGCCAATGCTGAAGATTTGAAAGGTTGCGATTTAATCATTGAGGCGGTGTTTGAAGACCGAGGTTTAAAAGCAAAAGTCACTCAAGAAGCGGAAGCTCAAATTGATTCGTCAGCAGTCTTCGCAACAAATACCTCAACCTTACCGATTACAGGCTTAGCTGAAGCCTCTGGTCAGCCTGAAAATTTTGTTGGTCTGCATTTCTTTTCACCTGTCGATAAAATGCCTTTGGTTGAAATTATCCGTGGTGAGCTTACCTCTAACGAGACGCTGGCAAAAGCGTATGACTATGTACTTCAAATTGGGAAAACCCCGATTGTCGTGAATGATAGTCGTGGATTCTTTACCTCTCGCGTATTTGGTACGTTTGCCAATGAAGGCATGGCTATGTTGGGTGAGGGAGTACCTGCGGCAGCGATTGAAAATGCGGCATTCCTCGCAGGCTATCCAGTGGGGCCGTTAGCGGTTACGGATGAGGTCAGTCTAACGCTTGTAGAAAAAATACGTAATCAAACGATAAAAGACCTTCAAGCAGAAGGGAAACCGTACCCAGTACATCCTTCAAACTCGGTGATTGATCGAATGCTTGAGGCTGGTCGTGCGGGTAAATTAAGTGGTGCAGGTTTTTATTCTTATCCTGAACAAGGCTCCCTAAAGGGCGGGAAGAAGCACTTGTGGGTAGGTTTGAGTGAGAAGTTTGAAAATAAAGATTGTGCTTATACAGTTGAAGAAATCAAAGATCGCTTATTGTATATCCAGGCAATTGAAACGGTACGATGTATTGATGAGCAAGTATTAACAAGTGTACGTGATGCAAACATCGGTTCAATTATGGGTATTGGTTACCCTATATGGACAGGGGGGATTTTACAGTTTATTAATCAGACTGGTTTGGCTGAATTTATTGAGCGTGCAGATGTGCTAGCAGAGCAGTGTGGTGAACGCTTTTCTGTGCCGGAACGGCTGAGAGAGATGGCCAGAGACGGGCTAACTTTTCAAGATTAATGTTTTAATAAAAGCGTTTCAAAACAAAGCCTAAAACTAGCGAAATATTTAATAATTCATGGCCGATGACTATTACTGTTCATCGGTTATGAATAAGAGCCACTTACTTCCTGAAATTGAGAAGGATAAAAAATGATTAAACGTACGGTATTTGAATCAGAGCATGAGATGTTTCGAGATAGTTTTCGTAAGTTCTTGGAAATAGAGGCAGTACCTCACCACGCACAATGGGAAAAAGATGGACAGGTGTCGCGTGAATTATGGTCAAAAGCTGGAGCACATGGATACTTATGTCCAACTGTTCCAGAAGCATATGGTGGCGTAGAGGCTGACTTTCGTTATAACGCCGTGGTGGATGAAGAGATAGCAAGATTGGGGCTAAGTGGTATTGGTTTTGGCTTGCATTCTGATATCGCAGTGCCTTATATCATGGCGTATGGTTCAGAAGAGTTAAAGCAGAAATACCTTCCTGGTTGTGTTAATGGTGATCTTGTTACTGCCATTGCGATGACCGAACCGGGTACAGGGTCTGATTTACAAGGCATTAAAACGAATGCCGTACTTGATGGTGACCATTATATTTTAAACGGCTCTAAGACCTTTATTACGAATGGGCAAATGGCTGACTTAGTTATTGTTGTCGCAAAAACGAACCCAGAGGAAGGTTCAAAGGGGACGAGCCTTTTATTAGTTGAAGCAAATAGTGAAGGGTTTGAAAAAGGTCAGAATCTCGAAAAAATAGGGATGAAAGCGCAAGATACCTCCGAGCTATTTTTCCAGGATGTCAGAGTACCTAAAGAAAATCTTTTAGGGGCTGAGGGGATGGGGTTTATCTATTTGATGCAAGAGTTGCCGCAAGAGCGTTTGTCGGTGGCATTGAACGCTATCGCGAGTGCAGAATCGATCCTTGAACAAACCATTAGTTATGTGAAAGAAAGAAAAGCATTTGGGCGTTCAGTATCATCCTTTCAAAATACCCAGTTTAAAATTGCAGAAATGTCGGCAGATTTAACCATGGCGAGAGTGTTTGTGGATAAATGCTTGGAGCTATTGATTGAAAAACAATTAGATGTGGTAACTGCGGCAAAACTTAAATTGCTAACGACTGAAATGCAGTGTGATGTGATTGATGAATGTCTTCAGTTACATGGTGGTTATGGTTATATGCTTGAATATCCTGTAGCGCGAGCTTATGCGGATGCGCGCGTTCAAAAAATATATGCCGGAACCAACGAAGTTATGAAGATAATCATCGGTAGAAGTTTGGTCTAGCCTAGCTCGTAATACGCCGTAGCTTATTGATGCGGCCTAGTTAAATTAAGAACGTAAGCCATTATTGGAGAATGCATGACCTTGCCCCTCAAAGGAATAAAAATTCTAGACTTTACCACTTTACTTCCCGGGCCCTATGCCACGCAGCTACTTGCAGATATGGGGGCGGAGGTTATTCGTATTGAATCGCCAACTCGACCGGACCTAGTCAAGTTTATGTCACCCATGGTAGGTGAGGGTAAAAATAAAGTGTCGGCAGTACATGCGAGCCTTAATCGAAACAAACAGTGTATTGCTGTTGATTTAAAAAGTGATGAAGCCAAAGGAATCATCCATAGGCTTTTAAAAGAGTACGATATCGTCATCGAGCAATTTCGACCGAATGTTATGAAACGCCTTGGCTTAGATTATGAGTCATTAAAGAAAATACAGCCCAAATTGATTTATTGCTCCATTACTGGTTATGGTCAAACAGGCCCTTTAAAGGATAGAGCAGGGCATGATATTAACTATTTAGCCTTGTCGGGCTTGGCGAGTTATTCCGGTCGTAAAGAAACAGGGCCTGTTTTGTCAGGTACCCAAATAGCAGATATTGCGGGTGGTTCACACCATGCGGTCATGGCGATTCAAGCAGCAATAATTCAGCGATCCGTGTCCGGTGACGGGCAATATCTGGACATCAGTATGAGTGACTCAGCACTTGCGTTGACAACGATGTTTGGTGCGAGTGCTTTAGCGAGTGGCAAATCTCCAGAGCTTGGGGGAGAAATGTTAAATGGCGGTTTGTTTTACGACTATTATGAAACTTCTGATGGTCGTTATCTCTCATTGGGTAGTTTAGAGCCTGTGTTTGCGACCAAGGTGCTTGAGGCGTTAGGTATGAATGAATGGGCGAGTAAATTATCTGATCAACGAGTTGATATTCAAAATCAAGTGCGAGAACAATTTAAAATGGTTTTCAAGCAACACTCCTTGAAATATTGGCTCGCTATCTTTGAGCCTTTAGATGCGTGTGTAGAACCAGTATTGACGACTGAAGAGGCTTTTTCTCATCCTCATTTTATTGAACGGGGAATGATCTCAAATGCCCTAATGGAAGAGGGGGAAAGCATTCCTCAGTTAAATTCTGCTTTGCCCTTTCGGTCAGAAAAGGCACATCAGGCAGGAAAAGGCTTGGGGGCCGATACCGATAACGTTTTGAAAATGATTGGCTTTGATGAAGCTAAAATTAATGCACTGAGAGCGGAGCGAATTATCAAATAAGTAATCTGTATGAAGTTCTGGCCAGAAGATTCTGTTGATTACTGATCATTCTGGGTGTGCTTGCCTACTTTTTGCTCTACAATAGCGCCCCCAAATTGACCTATCTCGCAGGTAATACTTTTGACACACGCTAATTTCTCATCTCTAAAACTAAAGCAAGGCTTATTAGAAAACCTTGAAACACTTGGGTATTTGAATATGACGCCTATCCAATCGCAAAGTATTCCTTTAATTTTAGACGGTAAAGATGTCATTGCTCAGGCAAAAACCGGCTCAGGGAAAACGGCAGCTTTTGGTTTAGGGCTTTTGCAAAATCTTGAAGTAAAGCGCTTTCGAGTACAGACCCTTGTGCTGTGTCCCACACGTGAATTAGCTGACCAAGTTGCGAAAGAAGTACGTCGATTAGCGCGTGGTATTCACAATATTAAAGTCTTAACGTTATGTGGTGGGAAGCCATTTGGGCCTCAAATTGGATCACTCGAACATGGCGCGCATATTATTGTTGGTACACCAGGTAGAGTTGAAGAGCACCTTACAAAAGGTAGTTTAAATCTTGATCATCTGAATACGTTTGTTCTTGATGAAGCGGATCGAATGTTAGAAATGGGCTTCCAATCAGCATTGGATGCCATTGTAGACTTTGCTCCAAGAGAACGGCAAACCCTATTATTTAGCGCGACCTTCCCTGATCAAATCGCATCGATTGCAAATAAAATAATGAAACAACCAGAGCGGGTCCATGCGGCTGAAGCGCATAGTACAGAAACGATTAAACAGCATTTTTATAAAGTCGATGATAATGATCATCGTATGATAGCAGTGCGCTTGCTACTTCAGAAACATCGCCCTAAATCAGCAATAATTTTTTGTAATACTAAAATTGAAACGCAAGACGTGGCGGACGAGCTATTTGGGCGTGGGTTTTCTGCGATGGCGATTCATGGTGATTTAGATCAAAAAGATCGTGATCAGGTTTTAGTGCGCTTTGCGAGCAAGTCTATTTCAGTCTTAGTCGCTACAGATGTTGCAGCTAGAGGCTTAGATATAGATACTTTGAACCTAGTGATCAATTACCATCTTTCGCGAGACTCGGAAGTACATGTGCACCGCGTTGGTCGAACAGGGCGTGCAGGAAATTCGGGTATGGCTTGTTCTCTTTATAGTGAAAAAGAAAGCTATAAACTGTCAGTAATAGAGCAAGAAAATAACTTAAAGATTAAGCCAGAAGAGTTGCCTTCAATTAATCATCTAGATAAGCCAATTGATTCACCCGCAATGGTTTGTTTCCAGATCGATGGAGGGAAGAAACAAAAGCTTCGCGCCGGAGATATTTTAGGGGCGCTAACCAGCGAAGGTGGCATAGCGGGTGATCAGGTAGGTAAAATTAACTTATTTGATAATAGAGCTTATGTTGCGGTAGAGGTGAGTGTTGCAAATGTGGCGTTTGATAAATTGAGTGACGGGAAAATGAAAGGGCGCTCCTTTCGTGTACGTTGGATGCGTTAATCACTTAAGAGGCTTCGTGTTACATGAAGCCTCTGTATTCATCTTCGAGGCATGAATACGTTAACTGTTGGTTAGGCGTCTTAAAATGTATTGGTGTAACCTTTATAGAATAGTGAGTCGCTGGTCTCATCCCTGAACTCATAAGTAATACTAAGGTTGTTGTTTTGAAGGTTTCCATCAAGGCGGTAGACTAAAATGGAAAACTCGCCTGCCGATAAAGTATCATCAAAGAGATTAGAAGAGGATGCTACTGGTGAGTCAGGTAGGTTTAAGTTGCCACGTGTTTCTATGTAGGTTGTGATAAAAACGTTATCAGTTTTAAATTCCCGATTAGAAAGATTTCTTGTGAAAATAGCAAATAAGCTGTCTTTTAATATAAACGGGCTCTGATAGGTCGCGCTATTTATACCAGCCACTAAAATAACATTTTCCAAACTACTCGTGCTGTAAAGTGCTGAGTGACCACTTATTGCACTACCAACAACCGTTGCGGAAATTTCAATTAATCCTTCATAATCTGAGCTAAGTGATACGGTAGCAACACTATTATCTGTATAGGCTGTTTCAGTTCGTATGTCAGTACCTTCAGTAATGGTAAATTTCACCTGAGTGCTATCAGGAATGCTTCCATCAGGCGCTGCAGATGAAACAGTTGCTTGCAGTTGAGTGTTATCAGAAGCGTCATTTAAAATAACATTTGGGAATATACCAATGCTAAGAGAAATCGGTGTGTTAGGAGTCTCAATTACTTCAATAGCTATACTTTGGGATGAAATACCATTCAGGAGTGCTGTTAACTGAGTGATGCCCGTAGAGTGTGCACTGACAATACCTTTGTTTTGGTTGGTATTACTCACTGATGCAATATTTGATGAGGAAGATGTCCAATTTACCCACTGTGTAACATCGATTAAACTATTATCTGAAAATGAAGCGATAGCAGTTGCTTTTGTAGTAGTTTTTATACCTAGGCTAGATTGTTCAACTGAAGTCGTAATTTGATTGATAATCGCTTCTGTAATGCTTATTTCGACTTCGCTTGTAATATTATTTAAACTTGCGGAAATCGCTACCTCTCCAATATTAGTTGTTTGTAATAAACCGGGGGTAAGGGCGTTATCAACGGTTGCAAATAAAGTGTTATTACTTTTCCAAGTCACTTGCTGGGTGATGATCGCTGTCGTGTTATCTGAAAACGTCCCAATTGCTAGTAATTGTTGTTGAAACCCTTGCGGAATAATTGGTAAGGGGGTTGATATACTAATTGACTCAAGTGAAGCGCTCGTGACGAAAATTTCCCCCAAACCACTTATACCATTAACGCTTGCATTGATCAGGGTCGTACCTTCTTCAAGTGTATGAAGGAGGCCATTCTTACTATCGGTTAAGCTCACTACATCTGAAGTGCTGGCTGACCATTCAACAGTATCAGTTATTTCAAGTTGAGATCCGTCTGAATAAATCCCGATGGCTTTAATAGGAAAGTTCAAGCCGACTGGAATAGTTTGATTTACGGGTTGGATTTCAATGCTTTTTAGTTGAGCTGTTGTTATTTCAAAGTTGGCTGACTGAGTAATATTACCTAGAGTGGCTGAAATAACGGCAACACCTTCTCCAAGAGCGTGGGCCACACCTTCAAAAGGTGTGGCGTTGTCTATCGTAGCGAAAGTAATGTTGCTCGAAATCCAAGTTACCTGAGTACTTAAGTCTTGTAGGGAGCCGTCAGAGTATAGGCCGCTAACTATAAAACGTTGGGATAGCCCTATGGGAATACTGGTGTTAGCAGGCGAAATATTAAGTTCAGTAAGGATGGCGTCAGTTACAGTTATCTGTGACACGGCTTCAAACCCAGAAAAAACTGCTGTTAGAGTCGCTGAACCGATGTCTTTTGCAAGAAGATCATTTTCAAAGCTTGGGTTGCCGGTAAGGATTTCAACTTTGCTTGTGTCAGAGTTTGACCAGTCAACTTGATTTGAGATATCAACAAAACTTTGGTCTGAAAATATAGCGATAACACTAATTGTTGTCGAACTGCCTTTTGCGAGTGACAAAGTAGCGGGTGTGACGACGACCTCTGTTAATGTCGCATCACTTATCTCAATGTTGGCTGTAGTAAATAGGTTGTTAGTGGAGGCGGTTATAATAACGTTGCCTGTTTCAAGGGATGCTAAAAGTCCTGTGGTTTCATCAATGCTAGCAATGGAAGAGTTGCTAGAGCTCCAAGTAACTAGGTTGCTTATATCTTGAGTTGTTCCATCAGAGAAAAAACCGATGGCGCCTAATTGTTCAGAAACACCTTTTAATATTAATGATGATGTATTAATTGTGATGAGCTTTAGTTCAGCAGAAGAAATCGTTAGAGAGGTAGAGCTGGAATTATTATCAATATTAGCCGTTATTATGCTTGTCCCTGTAGTTGTCGCTGTGAGTAAGCCATTGTCCGATATGTTGGTATTGTCAGTACTCCAAAAAACAGCCTGAGTTAGGTCTTCAATGCTATTGTCAGAATACCTCCCTGTGGCGGTATATTGTTGTAAAGAATCTTTTGCAAGCGTTAATTCGACAGGTGATACGCTGAGGTCTACCAAGTTAATTATGTCGATATTGATGCTGTCTTGCTTTCCATCAAGAATGGCTGTTACTACGGTTTTTCCCGCAGCAGATGCATTAAGTTCACCATTGGTAGATATGCTGGCTATGCTTGATTGTGAGGATGACCAAGTCACATTTGTTGAAACATCAGCGGTGCTTGAATCGGTGTAGGATGCCGTTACTGTTAGTTGCTGACTAGCTCCTGCTTTAATTTTTTCATCAAACGGGTTGATTGTAATTGAACTTAAAGTCGGCGAACTATTAGTATTGCTATCATCCGAGCTTCCTCCTCCGCCTCCGTCACAACCAAACAGTACAATTAAAACGAACAGGGAGAGGAGGGTAGATCTTACGTTACACTTAAAATTTTTTTGGTACATAAACTTATCCTGATTATAAGTTGTTCATACTAGCGTGTATTCATATGACCATATGTTGAATTTTGTAAGTGGCACGTTATCAACAATAAGAATGACTGAAAAATACATACTTTCAGTATAAGGTAAGTGGAAATCCTCTAAATTCAGACTAAAGTTAAGTCATCAATAAACTTGCATTTAAGTGGCTATAATTAGCTTTAAGCCATTAATACCTTCTTTAAATAGCATTAAAGTTTAATAACTATGATGAGAGCCTAGTGATGAATGAGGAAAATATTAAATTGGATGGCGTTGTAAATATCGCTAAAGCTGAAGCGTTATTTCATGAAATGGAAGAAATTGTACGCAAAGGCCACCCAACCAAAATTCATGCGCTTGGGGTATCACGAGTAGATACAGCAGCTTTACAGCTAATTGCTAGTTTCATAGCTCACATGAATACAGCAGGCTGTACGGTTAAATGGGAAGGTGTTTCTGATGAATTAACTGCGGCTGCAAAGCTCTTAGGAATGGAGCCAGCTTTAAATTTGTAAACGTAAACGCATGTAATACTAATTTTTGAATAAGAACTATCTGGAGAAAATAATGGCAACAATATTGGCAGTGGATGACTCTGCCTCAATGAGACAAATGGTTTCATTCACACTAAAGGGCGCAGGCTACGATGTAATCGAAGCTGAAGATGGTCAAAAAGCCCTCGATAAAGCAAAAGCAGGTGCAGTTGATTTAGTGCTCACAGATGTCAATATGCCGATCATGGATGGTATTGAATTGGTTAAAAATTTAAGAACATTGCCTGATTATAAATTTACACCGATTCTCATGTTAACAACAGAGTCAGCGGGTGATAAAAAGGTCCAAGGTAAAAATGCTGGGGCAACAGGTTGGTTAGTGAAACCTTTTAATCCGGAACAACTGCTTGCGACGATTAAAAAAGTTATGGGCTAATTTTTTAGCTATAAAAGTTCAAGAAAGAAAAATGGAATTAGACCGTAAAATCCTATTCCCCAAGCGTGTGTGAACACTCAAAGAGCAGGTTATTTGTTATGAGCGTCGACTTAAGTCAGTTTCATCAGGTTTTTTTTGAAGAAAGTTATGAAGGGTTAGATGTTATGGAATCTGCTCTTCTCAATATCGATTTATCTGAGATAGATGATGAAACCATTAATGAAATTTTTAGAGCCGCTCACTCAATAAAAGGTGGTAGTGGCACTTTTGGTTTCAAAGAAATTGCTGAGTTTACACATGTTGTTGAAACGCTTTTAGATCTCATACGGTCGGATCAATTTGAAATGAAATCAGATCATGTTGATTTGTTTTTAAGGTCTGTTGATTGTATTCGAACAATGATTAACCAACTCGAAAATGGCATCAGTTGTGATATGGAGGTTGCTGATGAACTTAAGGCTCTCTTCACTACATTGCTTGATGGAGAAAGTGCTGAAGGTGCCGGTTCTAGTGCTGAAGGTGCCGATTCTAATGACGCTGATTCAGCAGCTGCCACTAAAACTCACGATAGTCAATCGGGTGCTGAAGGTTGGGAAATTTACTTTAAGCCAGAGTTGGATATTTTACGCACGGGTAATGATCCAGTCCGAATGTTTCGTGAATTATCAGAATTAGGTGAATTATCAGTCATTGCAGTAACGGATGAAATTCCTTCTATCTCAGATATAGACCCTGAAGCCTGTTATATGGCTTGGAATTTAACACTCTTTGGGCGGGCGACGAAAGAACAAGTTAATGAGGTGTTCGAATGGGTTGTTGATGACTCAGAGTTGGTTATTACACCGCTTATATTACAAAGTGAGCCGCTTGATGAGCCTGTAACCCTCACTAACGAAGATCTAGTAGTAGATGAATCTGATGCTACTAATGAGTTCGAAGGTAAAAAAACCTCCGATGGTAAATCGTCGACTACTAAAAAAGCAGTTGCAAAGAAAGACGTTAAATCAGAAAGCGCTTCAATTCGTGTCGGGACAGATAAAATTGATGACCTAATTAATATGGTTGGTGAATTAGTGATTACACAGTCCATGTTAAGTGAGCTAGGTAAGGAGTTCAGCATAGAAAATATGCCTAAATTGATGGAAGGTTTAGAGCAGATGAGTATGCATACTCGCGAATTGCAAGAGAATGTAATGCGCATACGTATGCTTCCGATTAGTTTTGCTTTTTCTCGGTTTCCTCGTTTAGTACATGATATGAGTAAGAATCTGAATAAGAAAGTTGAACTTGTTTTGTTGGGTGAGCAAACAGAATTAGATAAAACAGTGATGGAACGTATTGGTGACCCGCTTGTTCATCTCGTTAGAAACTCTTTGGATCATGGCTTAGAATTACCAGAAAAAAGGTTGGCTTTAGGCAAAGATGAAATGGGTAAAATTACCTTAAATGCTTTTCATCAAGGCGGTAATATTATTATCCAGATTATTGATGATGGTGCGGGATTAAATAAAGAGAAAATTTTATCTAAAGCAATTGAAAATGGTTTGGTGTTAGCCAGTGACCATCTTTCAGACGATCAGATCAATGATTTAATATTCTTACCAGGTTTTTCTACTGCTGAGGCGGTGACAGATATTTCGGGCCGAGGTGTCGGGATGGATGTTGTTCGAAGAAATATTCAGGAGCTTAATGGCTCAGTGGAGGTTGAATCTACAGAAGGTGAAGGCAGTATATTTACGATTCGTTTACCATTAACACTGGCTATTTTGGATGGACAATTAATCAGTGTGGGAGAGCAGGTATATATTTTTCCTTTGGTCTCAATTGTAGAGTCGATACAAACCCTCGACCAGATGATACATCGTGTTTCTGGTGGCTGTGATGTATTGCGTTTGAGAAATGAATATATTCCTATTGTTAAGTTGTGGGATGTTTTTAATGTTAAACCTAAGCATGAAACGGTAGAGAATGGGCTACTTGTTATAGTCGAGGGCGATAATATAAAAATTGCTGTTTTGGTCGATGATTTACTTGGTCAGCAACAAGTGGTCATAAAAAGTATTCGGGAAAATTATCGCCCTGTACATGGCATTTCAGGCGCAACAATCTTGGGCGATGGCACGGTTTCGCTTATTCTTGATATAAGTGGGTTAATTAAGCTGGCCGGAGTGGGTCGAGATACGTATAAGAAAATTAGTGACGATAACGACACTGAAGCAGCATAAAATACGCGTAGAGGCTGAGTAACATGAATAATGAAGAAACCGTTAAAGACCTAGATAAAGTTAATAGTGAGTTATCCGAAGCGCAATCTGATGAACAAAGCGATCAATATCTGACTTTTTTTATGGCAGGCGAGGAGTTTGGTGTTGATATCCTTGCTGTGCAGGAAATTCGGGGCTGGGAGCCAATTACAGCGATCCCTAATGCGCCAAGTCAAGTTTTGGGTTTTACCAACTTACGTGGAACGGTTGCGCCCATTATTGATTTAAGACGTTGCTTTGGGGTGGAAAGCGCCTCTTATGGAAGCGCCACGGTTGTCATCATTATATCTGTTGAGACAGCGACGGGTGAAAAAATAATGGGGATCGTTGTTGATGCTGTGTCTGACGTATATAACTTTTCGAAATCTAACATCCAACCCTCTCCTGAGTTATCACAAACTAAGCAGGCACAATATGTGAAAGGCTTAGGAAGTACCGATGATAAAATGGTTATCTTACTCGAATTAACAGAGCAGCTTATTGCCGACTCAGATGTTGTTGTAGATCGACAACTGTCAGTAGGTTAATTTTTTCTAAAAACTGGATAAAAAGGATTATCAGAGGGATGAGTAGTGTAGAGCTAGGTTCTCGAAATTTACAGCGCGAATTTATAATGACTGACGCTGATTTTAAAAAAATTAGTGACTTGGCGTATGGATTTACAGGGATTGTACTAGGGCCACAAAAGCGAGATATGGTTTATGGACGAATTGCTCGTCGTCTACGTGATGTGGGACTTACCAATGTGAGTGATTACATTAATTTAGTGAAAAATGACACAAACCAAGAAATCAGTAAATTTATCAATGCGATAACAACAAATCTAACCTCCTTTTTTAGAGAAGAACACCATTTTGATTTTTTATCGACCACACTGATACCAGAGCTGAAGAAAACGAACGTTGGCACTAAAAAAATTAGGGCGTGGTCTGCGGGCTGTTCTACAGGCGAGGAACCATACAGTATAGCGATGACGTTTATGGAGAGCATGGACTTACAGGGTTGGAATTTTAAAATACTTGCGACAGATCTTGACTCCAAGGTCCTAGAAAAAGGACAGCAAGGCGTTTACGATATTGAGCGGATTGAATCTATAAAAGCTAGCTATAAAAAGAAATGGTTTCTTAAAGATCAAAATCACCCTGATATTGTAAAAGTAAAGCCTGAACTTCGGGAACTCATACGATTTAAACGACTGAATTTATTAGAAAAATGGCCAATGAAAGGGCCGTTTGACTTTATATTTTGTCGAAATGTTGTGATTTATTTTAATGCAGAAACGCAAGCCATGTTATTTGATCGTTACGCCAATATGCTAAAAGAGGGTGGGTATTTGATTATAGGTCATTCTGAAAGTCTCGATCGTACTTGTAATCGGTTTCGTTCAATTGGTAAAACAATATATCAAAAAATTTCATAAGCTAAATATCTTGAAATATTAAACAAATAGGAATTAAAAATAATGGCAGAAGCACAACCATTGCCTGAAGTTTTACCAGGGTTTGAACATATTAATCGATATTGGGACAAAAGTATGAAAGTCCCCGCAGCTAAAATTATGCCAGGTGAGTTTTATGTTAGTCGTAGTGGGGAAATGATCGTCACTGTTCTGGGGTCTTGTATTTCTGCCTGCATTAGAGATGTGCAGTTAGGTGTAGGAGGAATGAATCATTTTATGTTACCCCAGCAAGGAAATCATTCAACTGAAAATTGGGGGGATGGCACTAGTTCTGCCTCACGCTATGGTAATTGGGCAATGGAGTATTTAATTAACGAGATTTTGAAAATTGGGGGCACGCGCAGAAACTTGGAAATTAAAATATTTGGCGGCGGAAATGTACTGTCTAACATGACAGATATTGGGGAGCGAAATATTGATTTTGTTCGAAAATATGTTTATCAAGAAAATTTTGAAATTAAAGCGCAAGACGTCGGTGATATTTATCCAAGAAAAGTACTTTATTTTCCTGATACAGGTGCTGTAAAAATTCGTAAGCTTCGTGAAACAACGAATGATACATTGATGCAAAGAGAAAATAGTTATAGTCGTAAGCTTAACAAAAAGCCAGATACAAGTGGTGATGTCGAGTTGTTTTCATAGTTTTCATTAAAACTTAGAGCATGTTTGGAGAGGTAGTTTGGGTAAAATTAAAGTATTGATAGTTGATGACTCAGAGCTGATTAGGCAGGTCTTAACTGAAATTATTTCATCTGCGCCAGATTTAGAGGTAGTAGCTTGTGCGATAGACCCTATTGATGCCCGTGACAAAATAAAGCAATTTAATCCTGATGTGCTAACGCTAGACATTGAAATGCCTAAAATGGATGGTATTACCTTTTTACGAAATTTGATGCGATTAAGGCCGATGCCTGTCGTGATGATTTCAACTTTAACGGAGCACGGGGCGCCCGCGACTTTGGACGCGCTCGAAATAGGTGCTGTCGATTACATTGCTAAGCCTAAAGGCGGTTCTTGGGGGAATTTGGGGGATTACGCAGAGGTTATTCAAGAGAAGCTAAGGAATGCTGCGCAATCAAATATATCTGCCCGAGAAAGTTTTACCAACCCTGTCAGTTCGGCTAACGTTGTTTCAAGTGGTGATATACAAGGTAATAATATTAAGTTTCGGCCAGCAAAATTGATTTGTATTGGTAGCTCTACCGGCGGTACTGAAGCGATTAGAGAAGTGTTGTTTGAAATGCCAACTAATTGCCCGCCTATTTTATTGGCGCAGCATATTCCTGCTGCATTTAGTGCGTCACTTGCAGAGCGTTTAAATAAAGTTTGTGCAATTACTGTGAGAGAAGCAAAAGCTGGTATGCCTTTAGAGGCAGGAAACGCTTACCTTGCCCCAGGTGACTTCCATTTAAAAGTTATCGAAAAAAATGGTCGGCTAATTACTGCTTTAGATGATGGCGAAAAAGTGAACGGGCATAAACCATCGGTTGATGTATTGTTTCAATCGGCGATATCATGTATTGGTAAGAATGTTGTTGCTGCTATATTGACAGGCATGGGAAACGATGGTGCAAGTGGGTTAAAAGCGATATTAGATCATAGTGGTGCGACCTTTGCCCAAGATGAAGCAACGAGTGTTGTATGGGGAATGCCAGGTGCTGCAGTAAAGTTAGGTGCTGTTCAACATGTTTTGCCGATAAAAAGAATTAGAAGTGGCTTACTACAAGCTTGTGAAATATAAATAATTAAAGTTAAGGAAAATATATGTCTATCGTATCTCACTTATCCGCCTCTGGCGACGTAATGAAAATAGGCATTCAGGGTCGGTTTGACTTTGGATCTCATCAAGACTTTCGCGAGTCGTATGATAAAAATGATTCGAATGTGAAGGAGTACAATGTCGATATGGCAAAAACCACCTATTTGGATAGTTCAGCTTTAGGTATGCTTTTGCTGTTAAGGGATCACGCTGGAAGTGGCGCCGTCATTAAAATCATTAATTGCAATAAAGATGTATTTAAAATTTTTGAAATCTCAAACTTTGATCAAATGTTTGAGATCAGTGCTGCTAAGTAACTTTTTCAACTCAGATTTGCTAGGTTTTTTATTTTAGTCATTTGAATGTTTAAGTGATTATGAATTACTGATATGGCATATTTATGGATGTGTAATGAGTGAAGCGCCACAACTTAAAATATTGATTACTGAAGACAATATAGCTGATTGTTTGATTATCAATAAACTTGTTAAAGATCAAGGTTACCAAACGATTGTTGCTCACAATGGGCTTGAGGCGATTGATTTATTTGTAAAAGAGAAGCCTGATATTATTTTGATGGATGCTTTGATGCCTAAAATGGATGGCTTTGAGGCAGCAAAAAGAATTAAGCTATTAATAGGTGATGACTTTGTTCCCATCATCTTTTTAACTTCATTAAATGATGATGTTTCGCTTGTTTCATGTCTTGAAGCTGGTGGCGATGATTTTCTATCTAAACCTTATAATTCCATTGTGATTGCTGCAAAAATTCAAGCATTCAAGCGGATGGTTATTTTGCATCGTACCGTTCAAACCCAGCGCGATGAAATTACCCGTCGAAATGAATACCTCCTCCAAGAGCAAAAAATTGCTAAGAAAGTCTTTGATAATGTTGCGCATCTTGGTTGTTTAGGTGCGTCTAATATAAAGCACTTATTATCGCCTATGTCTGTTTTTAATGGTGACGTGTTGCTCGCATCAAGAAAACCTTCTGGCGGTATGATTGTTTTTCTAGGAGATTTCACCGGTCATGGTTTACCTGCAGCAATTGGTGCAATGCCTGTTGCTGAAATTTTTTATGATTTGGTTGCCAAAGGGTTTGGTATAGAGAAAATAATTTATGAAATAAACCAGAAGCTAAATACTATTTTACCTATAGGTTTTTTTTGTTGTGCGAGTATCGTTGATATTAACTACTCGTGGGAGAGAATAAAATTATGGAATGGCGGCTTACTCGATATTTTATTGAAAAAAAATAATGGCAGTGTGCGTCCTTTTAAGTCTCTGCATTTACCATTAGGGATCTTATCTACGAAAGAATTTAATGCTGAATGTGTTGAATATGATATGAAAGTAGGGGAGCGAGTTTATTTGTTTTCTGATGGGATTGTTGACTTAAAAGACTCTGAAGAGAAAGAGTTTTCATTAAATGGTTTTGCTGATTATCTATTAAAAAGTGATGACTCAGATGAAGTTTTTTTACATATTCTTGAGCAAGAAAAGCTAAGCTTCGAAAGAAATATGTCAAATATTGATGATGTAACCTTTGTAGAGATTAAAATGATTTCTGAGGATGTGATTTCTAATAAGCATAGGTTGGTTCAAAATAGTGATTTACGAGGTGCGCGTGATTGGTCGATGAGTTTCGAAATGTTTAATCAGACAATTCGTGATTTTAATCCAATACCACTCATGCTACATATTACAATGGAGGTGCCGGAGTTGAGGATTTTCAATAATGATGTGTGTATGGTCTTATCTGAGTTGATTACCAATGGCATTGATCATGGATTGTTAGGCTTGGATTCTCAACTTAAAAACTCTGCTAATGGATTTCAGCAATATTATAATTTACGAAATGAACGCCTTAATAATTTATCAGGAGAAAGTCTTCACATTTCTTTAAGACACTTGCCTGATGCAACAGGGGGGGTGTTAGTGATTCGTGTTGTTGATACTGGGGAAGGTTTTGATTTTAGAGCAATAGATCTTGATATCCCAAAAGCATCGCAAATGTCTGGTAGAGGGATTCCTTTGCTGACAAGGTTATGTGAATCAATTGTTTATGAAGGGAATGGAAACGCAGCAGAAGCTGTGTATCGTTGGGAAAAAACACAAGATAACAACTTATTATGAATTTTGAACATTTAAATGAAACTCAAATTAATGAATTAGCACTCATGCTGGGTGATGAGTTCCCTGAGTTTGTCAGAACTTTTATATCGCACTCTGGAGAGTTAATTTCATCATTAAAAAAACAATTATATACGAATGATAATGATGCTTTCGTGATTAATATTCATAGTTTGAAAGGAAGTTGTAGAAATATTGGAGCAGAGCAACTCGCAAATAACTGTTTGCAGATAGAGGTGGTGGCACGCAATGATACGATTGCCGTAATTGACCCCGAATTAATGAGTATTTGTGAAGAATTTAACACTCTTAAAGTAACTCTTTTAAAACTGGCCCGAATTTAGCTATACCAAAGATAACTCTTTCATTTAGATTATTTAAGGTTGGCTTGAGCTATGCAACAAATCTTACTCTCCTCTCAAAATATACTGCCAAACCAAGCTAAGGTTGCAAATAGTGCGCCTAGTATTCAAGCAGAATCTCCTTCATATGCGCCTCCAATTCAAGGGGCTGCACGGGCAAATAATTTGTCGGGGATTATAAGTGATTCGTTATTAGTGCCTATAAATCAAAGTGTTAAGGGTGAGTTTGTTGATGTTTTAAATGGCTTGGTATTGCCTCAGGAAACTGAGGTTATGAAAAGTTTTAGCTTGGACGAGTGGAAAAATTTGCTTAATGACAATCCTACATTGCTTGATCAATTTGAACAAAACCCAGAAATTGCTGATCAAATACAAGCGTTTATTGAAGGGCAAACTTTATCCAAGGAAGGTGAGACATTGCCGCCTTTATTAACTAAAGGTGAGGTTGTGCAAATTTTGGAAGGTTTCGCCACTAGTTCTGATTTAAAAACATCTGACGCAGCGTTGACGCTACAGCAGGTAATTGATGGTTTTTTGAGTGAACAGCAAACAAATGAGTTAGATAGAAGTGCAGAGCTAAAGCTAAGTGAAAGTGAGGGTGTATCTGGTGGGCTGAATGTTGAGCTAACGGGTATATCAGTTCCATACGTTTTAACTGAGCAAAGTGGCTCTAATCTAAAAGCATGGGAAAAATTCTCTAATGTTAGTCAGTCGTTCAATGCATCGAGTAGTCAAGTGTTCAATGCCACAAGTAGCCAGGCTGTCAATGCTAATAATAGTCAAATGGCGAATACAACAGGCGCACTCAGTGGTGAATACTCGGTTAGTACTTTCACAACTGCAGATAAGGGGGGGAGTAGCCCGAGTCTGATGCAAGGAGTTGCCGTAGTTGATAGTCTTCAACCTGAAACGGATGCACAATTTAAAGCATCCTTTGAGTCTTTTAGTGCGTTAGATTCTGAAACTAGTGACCTTTTTGAGTCCGGTCGTATTGTTGATAAGAGTGGCGCCTCTAAAAGTCAATTTTCAGAAATTCAGTCTAAATTACAAGGTGCAGGACTAAAACAATATTCAACGTCGCTTGAAGCGAATGTGCAGGACCCTGAATGGGGTGATGAAATGGGACAAAAAATTGTTTGGCTTACGGGGCGAGCAATTCAATCAGCTGAAATTCATCTAAATCCTGCAGATCTTGGTCCTATTGAGGTTAAAATTAATGTTCAGAATGAACAAGCATCCGTTACTTTTCATGCACAAAATAGTACCGTTAGAGATATGCTGGAATCAAACGTTCACCGATTAAGGGATATGATGGAATCTAATGGTGTGGATTTAGCAGAGGTTTCTGTTGGTTCTGATGAGTCTGGAAGCCAGTATGCTGCAAAAGATGGTGATGGGAATGAAACTGGGGAAAATGGAGGGTCTGATTCAGGACCTCAAAATGATTTATTGGGTGACGCGTCTGATGAATTGGCCCAAACTTCGAGTGTATCAAATCGTATTGTTGATTTTTATGCTTAGTTAACTTTCAGTAATTTATTTTTAGCAATGTTATTTTACTTTACCCTTCTTTATAGACCGCTTTACGCTACAATTATATTCTAACAGTCAGAAGCGCTCTTATTTCTTAGTGGCGCTTAGTTTGTGAACTTTTTGTTTTCAATGTTGGCGTATATTTTGCAAAAGTATCGTATAGGTGCTTCTGTAATGAATTAAATGACAGGAATTTGGCGTGGCTGAAGAAGATAATAATACAGAAAGCAATAACGAAGGTGAAGACAAGCCTAAAAAGAAACTAATGATCATCATTGCGATCGTTTCGGTAATTGCCATTGCGGCATCGATTGGTGTGACGTTTTTTTTATTGGGTGATGATGAGTCGTCAGACGTGGTTGAAGAAATAGTTGAAGAGGTTGAGGAGTCATTGGCTCCTGCGTCATACTCTAGTATCAATCCGCCATTCCTAGTGACTTTTAATGTTGATGGTCGGCAACGTTATATGCAGATATCAATGACGGTCTCAAGTAGAGACGCTTCGGCTTTAGACGCTTTAGAGCACCACATGCCTTTTATTCGTTCAAAGATCATTTCGACCTACAGTGGGCTTGATTTTGCAGCAATTCAGACTGAAGAAGGAAAAGAAGCCCTTCGCTTGCAAACAGTGACTGTGATGAATGAGGTGCTTGAAGGTGAAGGTGCAGCGGGTATTGAAAATGTATTTTTTACAAACTTCGTATTACAGTAAGTTACAATGATCTTTTGTAATGGTGTATACGGTAACGCTCATAATAATTTGGCAGTTCTAACGTGCAAGATTTACTATCACAAGATGAGATAGATGCGCTTTTACATGGGGTTGATGACGGTGATGTTGATACCGACGATGACTCTGATGAAGAAGGCGTACGAAATTATGACTTAGCAAGTCAAGATCGGATAGTGCGTGGGCGAATGCCTACGCTAGAAATGATTAATGAGCGTTTTGCCCGTTATACTCGAATAAGTTTGTTTAACTTGTTGCGCCGTAATGCTGATGTATCAACAGGCGGTGTTCAAATAATGAAATTTGGGGAGTATGTCCATACTTTATATGTTCCCACTAGTTTAAATATTGTAAAAATTCGCCCATTAAGAGGGGCAGGGCTCTTTATTTTTGATGCGAAGTTAGTGTTTAAATTAGTTGATAATTTTTTTGGTGGTGATGGTCGGCATGCAAAAATAGAAGGGCGTGAATTTACACCAACAGAAATTCGCGTTGTCCATATGGTTTTAGAGCAAATTTTTATTGATATGGAAGAGGCATGGCGCTCTGTCTTCAAGATAAAATTTGATTATGTAAACTCTGAAGTAAATCCATCAATGGCGAATATCGTTAGTCCAAGTGAAGTGATAGTCGTGAGCACTTTTCATATAGAGCTTGACGGCGGGGGTGGAGATCTACATTTAGCGATTCCTTATTCAACGATTGAACCTATTCGTGAAGTTTTAGATGCGGGTGTTCAAAGTGATGTTGACGATGTTGACGAACGCTGGATGAATACGATTAAAAAGGATCTATTGGCAGCGAATGTGCCATTAAATGCAACGGTTATTGAAAGTAAAATCTCATTGCGTGATGTTTCGAATTTAAAAGCCGGTGATATTATTCCTATAGAGCTGCCTGGGTTGGTGACACTGACCGCAAGTAAAATTCCTATGTTTAAGGCTCAGTTAGGTCAAAGTGACGGTTCGTTTGCTGCAAAAATTGTTTCAAAAATTGAAAGACCAAATATTATTTCAAAGATGGTAGAAACCGATGAGTGAGAATGATGTACCGCCAGAAGGTGGCAGTGAAGATGAAAAATTAGCATCGGAATGGGAGTCAGCAATGGAAGAATCCGGTGATTCGGAAGGTGGTGTTGAAGATGAGTGGGCTGCAGCGATGGCTGAAGCGGAAGCGATCGATAAGACTGCGCCTGATGATATTCAATCGGCTCCTTTAGAATCATTTGATGCAACACCTACGAGCCAACAGGTCGAAGGCGCACCAGATTTGGATGTAATATTAGATATACCTGTGACTATTTCAATGGAGGTAGGGAACACTTCAATTCCAATCCGTAACCTTTTACAGTTGAATCAGGGCTCGGTTATTGAATTAGATCGATTGGCTGGTGAACCCTTAGATGTGCTAATTAATGGTACTCTGATTGCACATGGTGAAGTAGTTATGGTGAATGATAAATTTGGTATACGCTTGACTGATGTTGTCAGTCCAAGTGAGCGAATTAGGCGGCTTAGCTAGTGCGCATTATTTGCCTGATAGTATTTCTGTGTTTGTTTGGAAGCTTATGTGCTGATGAAGCGCTTACTCCGCAAGTCGATAATGAAACCAGTCAGGTAGGTAGTGAAAAAAAAGTTGATGGGGTTGTTGTTGGTAGTGGTGGTCTTGTTAGAGCTAACGATACAGAAAAAGAGAGAACCGCCCTGTTAATTAAACAAACTGGACTATTGCCTGAGAGCAGAATAACAACAAAACCTAGCGTATCGAAACTGTCTAACTGGCCTATTGTGTTACTCATGTTGTTTGGTATCGTATGCTTGATTTTAGGCTTGGCATGGTTTGTTAAGCGTTTTGGCGGCTTTAATATGGCGGGAGGACGCGATATGCGTGTGCTTTCTTCTGTAGCATTAGGGGCAAGAGAGCGTGTCGCTTTAATAGATATTAAAGGCCAACAATTTTTGGTGGGTGTGACCACGCAAAATATTAACCACTTACATACCTTTGATGAGCCTGTTGTTGATACAAGAAAGGGAGGTGCATCTAATTCCAAAAGTTTTCCAAAAAGTGACTTTTCTGAAAAACTACAGCAAATATTAAAAAAGGCGAAACACTCGAGTGATGACCGTGCGTAAACTACTCCTTTCGACTTTTTTGATGTTTTTAGCTGGTTCTGCTTTTAGCGCGGATGTCGGTATTCCAGCGCTAAATCTTGTGACAAACCAGGATGGTTCTCAGTCTTATAGCGTAACACTACAAGTATTAGCGTTAATGACTGCGCTTACTTTCTTGCCTGCGATGCTTATGATGATGACATCGTTTACACGAATTATTATTGTGTTTTCTATTTTGAGACAGGCGCTCGGCTTGCAACAGACGCCTTCAAACCAAGTTATTTTGGGCTTAACCTTATTCTTAACAATTTTTATTATGTCACCTGTTTTAGAAAAGGTGAATACTGAAGCTATTCAGCCTTATATGGCAGAAGAGCTTGCACCACTTGAGGCTGCGAAAAAAGCAAGCGGGCCTTTTAGAGAATTTATGCTGCGGCAAACACGCGAAGATGATATTGGGCTTTTTATCAGAATTTCGGGTGGGCAATATGACACTTTAGAAGATGTGCCTTTCTGGGTCATTATGCCAGCCTTTGTCACGAGTGAAATTAAAACTGCCTTTCAAATTGGTTTTATTTTATTCCTGCCTTTTTTAATTATAGACTTAGTTGTGGCGAGTGTTCTAATGGCGATGGGGATGATGATGTTGTCGCCAATAATTATTTCTTTACCGTTTAAAATAATGTTTTTTGTATTGATTGATGGTTGGGCGCTAGTAATCGGGACGTTAGCGGCTAGTTTTGGCGTATAGAACTGTTGATAGGAGGTGTCTGATATGACCCCTGAAGTTGCCATAGATTTAGTTCGGGAAGCTATTTTTTTGATTCTAAAGCTAGTGACTCTCATTCTTGTGCCTGGTTTGATTGTTGGTTTAATTGTTAGTGTTTTTCAAGCAGCCACCTCTATTAACGAGCAAACAATGAGTTTTTTACCTAAGTTAATGGTGACGTTGTTTGTAATTGTTGCTGCTGGGCCGTATATGATGCAACAAATAATGGAATTTTCAGAACGTTTATATCGAAACATTCCCATGTTAATTGGGTGATTGATGCAATTTACTGATGCGCAAATAGCTGCTTGGGTGGGATCTTTTGTTTGGCCGCTTTTTCGTGTGGCTAGTTTTCTAATGGTTATTCCTATTATTGGGACTCAGCTTGTCCCGATGCGTATTAGGTTAGGTCTTGCTATTCTAATTACCTTAGTGATCGCTCCACTATTACCGTCTGTACCTCAAGTGGATGCATTTTCATTCGACGCCTTTTACTTAACTCTTCAGCAGATTTTTATCGGTTCGTTATTTGGCTTCATGTTCGTATTGTTTATGCAGGTATTTGTGATAGCGGGTCAAATGATTGCTATGCAGATGGGGCTAGGTTTCGCTTCTATGATTGACCCGAGTAATGGTGTATCTGTTGCGGTGTTATCTCAAATTTATTTGATTGCTGTTACCTTGATATTTCTTGCAATGAATGGCCACTTAGTGATGCTTGAGGTGGTGATAGAAAGCTTTAAAGCGTGGCCGATTGCGATAAAGATATTAGGTGAAGGTGGTTTTGGTATGGATCTGCTTTGGGAGATGATTATGCGTGTAAGCTGGTTGTTTGTGTCTGCTCTACTTGTTTCCTTACCCATTGTTACTGCAGTACTTATTGTGAATTTGTCGTTTGGTATTATGACGAGAGCTGCACCACAAATGAACGTGTTTTCTTTAGGATTTCCGATAGGCATATTGTTTGGTTTATTAATTATATGGGTGAGCACCACTGGGTTGGTCCCTCAATTTCAAAAAATTAGTGAACAAACTTTTCTTTTTCTACGTCAAATACAAGAGGCTGGATTGAATGGCTGAGGGTGGTGATGACAGTAGTCAAGACAAATCCGAGGAACCCACCGCCAAACGTATTGAGAAATCCAAAGAGGAGGGGCAAGTTCCCAGGTCTAAGGAGCTCAATACGACAGTTCTGCTAATGGTAGGTTCAGGTGGTTTGTTAATGTACGGTAGCGAGCTTGGAAACTCGATAAAAAATATCATGCGTTCAAGTTTTTCCCTTCCGAGAGAGGCGATATTTGACACAAATCAAATGGGGCTTTATCTAATGAATGGAGCAATAGAAGCTATCTCCGTCATTTTTCCATTATTACTCGCCTTATTTTTCGCTTCTATTATTGGCTCGATTGCCTTGGGTGGTTGGTTGTTGTCTGCAAAAGCAATGGCACCAAAATTTAGTCGTATGAGTATTTTAAAGGGGCTTAAGCGCATGTTTGCGTTGAAGGCTTTGGTGGAATTATTAAAAGCGATTGCCAAAGTGGCTGTGGTGTTGTTTTTCGCTATATTGATATTGGATTCAAAAACAGATGAGTTGCTTGGATTAAGTCAGGAAAGTATTGTGTTAGCAATGACACACGCGGTTCAAATATTAGGTTGGAGCTTCTTTTATTTGAGTTGTACGATGATAGTTATTGCGATGGCTGATGTACCTTTTCAGATTTATGATCACCATAAAAACCTTAAAATGACAAAACAAGAGGTTAAAGATGAATATAAAGACACGGAAGGAAAACCTGAAGTAAAAGGACGAATACGACAGTTACAAAGAGAGGTTGCACAGCGACGTATGATGTCAGATGTGCCGGAGGCGGATGTCGTTATTACCAACCCCACTCATTATGCCGTGGCGCTAAGGTATAACCCTGAAAAAGATGCTGCGCCAGTGTTATTGGCAAAAGGTAATGATCAAACAGCGCTAAAAATTCGTGAAATCGCAAAAGCGCATGACGTTGAGATAGTTTCTGCTCCGCCGCTAGCAAGGTCGGTTTATCACCATTCTGAAATAGGGCAAGAAATTCCAAGTGGTTTGTATATGGCTGTCGCTCAAATACTTGCCTATATATTTCAACTTAAACAGTTTCGTCGTCGCGTCACGACGAAGCCTAAAAAACCTGACTTTCCGATACCTGATGAGCTTCGGTATGACGAATAGCGCTTCATAATTTAACTAATACTCTTTATAAAATATATGTTTGTCGCAAGATGGTTCGTTTCTTGCTGATAGTGTTGTAATCCTTTGTGTTTGTCATAAAAATGACAGATACAAATACATACTATTTGTGAACGGTATATTTAAAGCCTATGCAGCAAGCAGCAGTCTTACAGCAATTTAAATTGATCACGCAGGGAAATATTGCCATTCCTGTGATCCTTATGGCCATCCTTGGGATGATGATGTTGCCTGTCCCTCCATTCCTACTTGATCTACTGTTTACTTTTAATATCGCTTTAGCGCTTGTCGTTTTATTGGTTTGTGTTTATTCACTTCGTCCAATGGACTTTTCAGTTTTTCCAACCATTCTTTTGATCTCCACTTTGATGCGACTTGCCTTAAATGTTGCATCAACACGCGTTGTGCTACTTGAGGGACATGAAGGTGGGGATGCAGCAGGTAAAGTAATTGAGGCGTTTGGCGAAGTAGTTATAGGTGGGAATTATGCGGTTGGTCTCGTCGTATTTGCAATACTGATGATTATTAATTTTGTGGTTGTCACCAAGGGTGCGGGTCGAGTATCTGAGGTTAGTGCTCGCTTCACTTTGGATGCCATGCCTGGCAAGCAAATGGCTATTGATGCTGATTTGAATGCTGGGATAATTGAGCAAGAGGACGCTAAGATTCGTCGTGAAGAAATTGCCACAGAGGCGGATTTTTACGGTTCTATGGATGGTGCTAGTAAATTTGTACGTGGTGATGCGGTTGCAGGTTTAATGATTCTTGCCATCAATATTATTGGTGGTTTAAGTATTGGCATGATGCAGCACGACCTTGAATTTAATGATGCGATGGAAAAGTACTCGCTGTTAACCATTGGTGACGGTTTAGTCGCTCAAATTCCTTCTTTGTTACTTTCTACCGCGGCAGCCATTATGGTGACGCGCGTAAATAGCTTGGAAGACATGTCGACTCAAGTCATGAACCAAATGTTTTTGTCTTCAAAGGCTTTGTACGTTGCCGCAGGTGTTTTAATTATTATGGGCTTGGTTCCTGGTATGCCACACCTTGTATTTCTTGGTTTGGGTGGAGGGTTGGCCGCATTAGCATGGTATGGCGATAAAAAAATGGAAAAAGAAGCTGACGAGTCTAACGGTACTGCGCCGCGGACTTCAGCGGGGGCTCCAGCGAAGGCTGGAGGCGCTGCGGTGCCAGCGGGTCAAAGTACGCCTAGTGTAGCGGATGGTGGTGCAGAGCCTCATAAGGAATTAGGGTGGGATGATGTCGTCGCAGTCGATATTGTTGGTTTAGAGGTAGGGTATCGCTTAATTCCTCTTGTCGATAAATCACAAGGTGGGCAGCTCCTTGGCAGAATTAAAGGTGTTCGTAAGAAGCTGTCACAGGAGTTAGGATTTCTTATGCCGTCTGTGCATATTCGAGATAATTTAGATCTTATGCCGAATGTTTATCGAATTACTCTAATGGGGGTGACAATTGCTGAGGCTGAAATTCATCCTGAGCGTGATTTAGCTATAAACCCAGGTCAAGTTTTTGGAAAAATTGAAGGAATAGAAGGGCGCGATCCAGCATTTGGTTTGGATGCAACCTGGATTGAACCAACACAAAAAGATCATGCACAAACTCTTGGTTATACTGTCGTTGATTCCAGTACAGTGGTTGCTACGCATCTTAATCAGGTGTTGCAGAAACATGCAAGTGAGTTGATAGGGCATGAGGAGGTTCAGCAGTGGCTTGATCAATTGGCAAAAGCGTCACCGAAGTTATCAGAGGAGCTGGTGCCAAATACGATTACAGTTAGTTTGCTTTTAAAAGTATTACAAACTTTATTATTAGAAGATGTACCAATACGGGATATGCGCTCGATTGCTGAGGCGTTGGTTAATGTTATGCCGAAGAGTGTTGACGGTGTGGTGTTAACAGAAGCTTGTCGTCAAGGTATGAAACGTATGATCGTTCAAGGGATTTGTGGTGCAGAGTCAGAAATACCTGTTATTACATTAGAGCCAGAGTTGGAGCAATTATTGCTTAAGTCTGTACAGCAGTCACAAAAAAATGGCGCGAGTGATGATATGGGCTTAATGCTTGAACCAAGAATTATCGAATCATTACAGCGTTCTTTAGCGGATTCTGCTCAGCGTCAAGAGATGCTAGGTAAGCCAGCTATATTGCTGGTGTCAGCGCCTTTAAGGCCTGTTTTAGCAAAATTTGTGAGATTTGGAAGCGAGCAACTTAAAGTGCTTTCTTACCAAGAAATACCAAGTAATAAGCAAGTCACCATCGTTTCGACAGTGGGTCAATAAATTGACTAAATTTTTGATAAATAGAATCTGGTAGGTAATTATGAAAGTAAAACGCTTTTTATCAACATCCATGCAAGATGTGCTTCGCATGGTGAGAGAAGACTTAGGCCCAGATGCAGTTATCTTATCAAATACTAAAGTTGATGGCGGAATTGAGCTTGTTGCTGCTTTAGATTATGAGGAAGAGTTGGCACTTCAAGATGATGTTGTGCCTAGTTTGATCACGCAAGGTGAACCTAACCCGTCTCAATTAGCTCGAATGTACGCTGATAAACATGTTAGATTGCAAAGAGAGATGGATACAGCGCGCCGCAAAATTGAAAATGTAAGAACTAAACGCAATCAAAAGAGTGAAAGAAAACAGCATATTGAATTAGCTGAACAAAGCAGCTTTAATGAGAAAAATGATGCTGCACGGGAAAAGCTTGTTGAACGTCAAGAGTCGGACTGGATAGAGCTTTCAGATATGCGAGCTGAAATTCTGGAAATAAAAGGTATGATTAGTCGCCAGCCTTCTAATACAGAATCAATAAAAAATACTAGGGCGTCTAGTCTTCTACAACAACAGATAGAAAAAACGCTACAGTCATTGTGTTTATCTATACCTATTCAAAAGTCACTAAAAAACTCGATTAAGGATCAGCTTGATTTTGAAGCTGCTTGGGAGAAAGTAGGGCGTCAAATTGAAGGTGCAGTGACGGTCGATCGTACAGAAATTATTGATCATGGGGGGGTTGTGGCATTAGTGGGCCCAACCGGTAGTGGAAAAACGATGACGATTGGTAAAATGGCTGCGCGTTATGTGATGAAATATGGCGCTGAAAGTATCGCTTTGGTGACAACTGATCGATATCGTATCGCAGCGCATGAACAATTAAAGGTTTTTGGTCGAATATTAAATGTACCGGTTCATACGGTAGATGAAACGAATAATTTAGATGCGATATTAGGTACTCTCAGCCATAAAAAAATGGTCTTAATTGATACGGCTGGCTTGATGCACTCAGATGCATGTTGGTCTGAACAGTTGCAAGAACTAAAAATGTCTAAGCATGATATAAAGAGCTATTTAGTGGTTTCTGCTGTTGGACAATATCAAGTAATGTGTTCAAACTATTATAATTATAAAGTGGTTGGGCTATCAGGTGCTATTATTACTAAAGTTGATGAGGCTGTTAGTCTAGGCGAAGCCTTAAGTTTCTTGATTGATACGCGTTTAAAAGCTAGTTATTTTACGGATGGGCAGCGTGTACCTGAAGATATACACCTAATGAAAAAACAAGATTTGTTTGAGAGAGCACAAGCCTTATTGAATAGTTCAGAGCGATGGGTGACAATCAACTCAAATGAGTCAGGTCTAAGCCAAGATTCATTTATGTTTCATACTGCTTAAAGTAGAAAACCTATAAAATATATTATCGTGATCATCGTGTCATCACGAATTCATACAATACCTGCTACGAGTCCAATTTTCGTTGCTAGCTGTAAAGAGGGTACAAACCGGTATGGCAAATTCTAGCCCGGTTCAAGTAATTGCGGTCACTGGTGGTAAAGGTGGTGTCGGCAAAAGTAATGTTTCAATAAACTTAGCGCTGATGCTTTCTCAAATGGGTCGCAGGGTGGTGCTTTTAGATGCGGATTTGGGTTTGGCCAATATTGATGTGCTACTAGGTCTAACGTCTAAACGAAATATTGCTGATGTAATAAATGGTGAGTGTTCTTTGCGTGAGGTTATGCTAGAAGGTCCTCATGGACTAAAAATTGTACCAGCCTCCTCTGGAACGCAAAAAATGGTTTCATTGAACCCAATGGAACATGCGGGCCTGATTAATGCTTTCAGTGAAATTTCGAATGACCTTGATGTGCTAATTGTTGATACGGCAGCTGGCATTTCTGATGGGGTGGTGTCTTTTCTAAGGGCTGCCCAAGAAGTGATTGTCGTTGTGTGTGATGAGCCAACATCCATTACCGACTCTTATGCATTAATTAAATTATTGAATCGTGATTATGACATGAACCGTTTTCGTGTCTTGGCAAATATGGTACGAACTCAGGATGAAGGGCGTCATCTTTTTGCAAAACTTACCAATGTGACTGAGCGATTTCTGGATGTTGCACTACAATACATAGGTGCCATTCCTTATGATGAGGCTGTTAGAAAAGCTGTGCAGAGGCAGCGTGCAGTAACTGATGCTTACCCAAGAGCAAAAGCGTCTATAGCATACAAAGCGTTAGCTCAAAAAGCCGACAGCTGGCCTTTGCCTTCATCTCCGCGAGGGCATTTAGAGTTCTTTATAGAGCGATTGGTGCAGACGCTACATAATTAAATTACGATAAATGTCATTCATGTCTTATCGTTTGGTGATAATGAAAGGATTTAGATAAATGGCTGATGTAATCCATAAAAATACTAACTATCAGTAATTTTTGATGTATACCGATAATCAAATAAAATATACCGATGATTTAATTCGTCAGCATGCCTCTCTAGTTAAGCGAATTGCGCATCATTTGATTGCGCGTTTGCCGTCAAATATTCAGGTAGATGATCTGATTCAAGCCGGTATGATGGGCTTACTTGAGGCGTCTAAAAAATATGAGGCCTCAAAAGGGGCATCATTTGAAACTTATGCTGGAATACGAATTCGTGGCTCGATGATGGATGAGGTCCGTAAAGGTGATTGGGTGCCCCGATCTGTGCATCGTAACTCTCGACGAATCTCTGAAGCGATAAAGGTTGTTGAAGACCGTGAAGGTAGAGATGCGCACGATGAAGAAATTGCGCATGAATTAGAAATGACCTTGGATGAATACTTCTCATGTTTGAAAGATAGTAATGGTGGAAAACTATTTAGTTTTGAAGAGCTGAGTGAGCAAGGTGATGTGGTGAGTGAAAGTTTAATTGGAGAAACCGCCTCACCCGACCGATCTTTTCAAAACGCGTCATTTAAATCTCACTTAGCCAATGAAATTGATACTTTGCCTGAAAGGGAGCGGCTTGTTTTATCCTTGTATTACGAAGAGGAGCTGAATTTAAAAGAAATTGGACTGATTCTTGAAGTTAGCGAATCACGGGTGAGTCAAATACATTCTCAAGCAGCGATTCGGCTACGTTCTAGAATGAGTGCTTGGGTCTAAACCTTTTTTGTCGTAAAAACAGTGCGTTAATTTATTTACCAGCTAAGCTAAAACAAAAGATATAGATTAGAAATCTTAAATTGATCAAAAAAGTAACAGATTAAATCGCTCTTGTTTGAATAATACTCAAAAAGGGCAACAAAAGTTAAAAAACTGGCTACCTTAAGAACTATGAATAGAGTTGTTTTTAGGTGTTTAATCGTAATTTCGGGTATCGACATGAGTGGAGGTCGACTTGAATAAAGATATGAAAATCCTGGTTGTGGATGATTTTTCTACAATGCGGAGAATTATTAAAAATTTATTACGGGATCTTGGTTTTGCTAACACAGATGAGGCAGATGATGGAAATACTGCTTTACCAATGTTGCAGACAGGAAAATATGATTTTTTAGTGACGGACTGGAACATGCCTGGCATGACTGGTATCGACTTGCTGCGTCATGTGCGAGCAGATGAAAGCTTAAAAACCCTCCCTGTGTTGATGGTAACGGCTGAGGCTAAACGAGATCAAATCGTTGCTGCTGCTCAAGCAGGTGTGAATGGTTATGTTGTTAAACCATTCACCGCGGCAGTGCTAAAGGAAAAAATTGATAAGATATTTGAACGTATCGATTCTTAACTTAAAGGCGCAGCATGACAAATATAAAATCCTTAGATGACGCAACTGCGCTTGGGTTTGAAAATAAACTCAAGGAGCAGGCGAATCAATTAAAAGACTTAGTTGATAGTGGTAATGTCGCGGGCGCTTTAGCTATTATTTCTGAGCTAAATGAAACTCGAGACAAAACCCTATATCAAGAAGTCGGGCGCTTAACGCGCACCTTGCATGAGTCAATACGTAACTTCCATATTGATACCGCAAATACCGCTAACAATGAAGATGCTTCAAAAATTGAAGATGCTTCAGATCGACTCGCGTATGTCGTTGAAATGACAAATAAGGCTGCCAATAAAACCTTGGACCTTGTTGAAGAAACAATGCCATATGCTTCCGGTATAAGTACTGAAGCTAAACAGTTGAAAGACGACTGGTCTCGTTTACAACGGAAAGAAATGAAGCCTGAAGAATTTCGCGCGTTGACTTCAAAAATGGGAACGTTTTTAAGTAAGCTGTGTAAAGATTCAGATAAAGTTTATGGGAATTTATCCGCTATATTGCTCGCTCAAGATTTTCAGGATTTAACCGGGCAGGTTATTAATCGTGTGACTACTTTAGTGAAGGATGTAGAAGAAAATTTGGTTAAGCTAGTCATGATGGCAGGTAAAGTTGACCAAATGACAGGTAATGTCCAGCAAGAAACAAAACAACAAGAAACAAATATGCAGGGCGAAGGTCCACAAATGAATGCAGAAGCACGTGAAGATGTTGTTTCAGGTCAAGATGATGTGGATGATTTACTTTCTAGTTTAGGATTTTAAGGGGCGTAAAATGTCGAGTGAAGACGAGGAGATACTTCAGGACTTTCTGATTGAAGCAAGCGAAATACTAGAGCAGCTTTCTGAGCAATTAGTTGAACTTGAACAGAATCCTGAAGATACGGATTTGCTGAACGCTATTTTTCGTGGATTTCACACTGTAAAAGGTGGTGCTGGTTTTCTTCAATTAGACGCCTTAGTTGGTTGTTGCCATATAGCTGAAAATGTTTTTGATATTCTTCGTAATGGAAAGCGAAGTGTCGATGCTGAATTGATGGATGTTGTACTTCGCGCGCTAGATTCAGTCAATGAAATGTTTGATGAGGTTCGAGCTGGTGAGCAGCCAACCGCTGCAGATCCTCAGTTATTACAAGACTTAGAAAAATTTGCAACACCCGCTGTTGCAGCCCCCCCCGTTCAAGAAACGGTTGCACCTATAGCGCCTGCTACTCCTCCAGAATCCGCCGCAACTTCAGTAGAAGTTTTTGCTGAAGAAGAGGGTGATATTACAGATGATGAATTTGAACAATTATTAGATGCATTAGATGGCACAACGCCCAATACAGTGCCTGACACTACTTCACAAGCACCAAACTTAGTTGAAGAGTCGAGTTCTAGTGATGAAATTACAGATGATGAATTTGAAAAGCTGCTTGATGATCTTCATGGCGAGGGACAATCAATTGCCCCTGCAGCTGAAGTAGCTGCGACTGAAGAACCTGCGTCAGGAGACATCAGTGAGCAGGAGTTTGAAAAACTACTTGATGATCTTCATGGAGAAGGGAAGTTTGATTTAGGCAAAGTAAGTAATGAGCCAGCGGTTGCAGCGTCACCGAAAGTTGAGCCTGTAGTGCCTGCACCTGCACCTACGCCCGAACCCATTGCTGCGCCAAAACCCGTGACATCACCAAAGCCCGCGCCAGTAGCGAAAGCGAAACCAGCCGGACAAAAGGATGGTATTGCGACAGAAACAACTGTCCGAGTGGATACTAAACGTCTCGATGATATTATGAATATGGTGGGTGAACTGGTATTGGTTCGAAACCGTCTGAAGCGCTTAGGGGATGCTAGCGCCGATGAAGCGATGCAAAAAGCCGTATCAAACCTAGATGTCGTGACGGGCGATCTTCAATCTGCAGTTATGCAAACTCGAATGCAACCGATTAAGAAGGTATTTGGTCGTTTTCCACGTGTCGTTCGTGATCTTGCTCGTAACCTTAAGAAAGAAGTTAATCTTGTATTGGTGGGCGAAGAAACCGATCTGGATAAAAACTTGGTAGAGGCGCTTTCTGATCCATTGGTTCACTTGGTGAGAAACGCCGTGGATCATGGAATAGAAATGCCAGACGTAAGAACTCAAAGTGGTAAAGAGCGTATCGGAACGGTTGTTCTATCTGCTCAGCAGGAAGGAGATCATATTCTTCTTTCGATTGAAGATGATGGCGCAGGTATGGAGGCCGATGTGTTGCGTCAAAAAGCAGTTGAAAAAGGTTTGTATGATCAAGATACTGCTGATCGATTGAGTGATACAGAGTGCTTTAACTTAATTTTCGCTCCAGGTTTCTCAACCAAAACTGAAATTTCAGATGTGTCAGGTCGTGGTGTTGGCATGGATGTCGTTAAAACGAAAATCACACAATTAAATGGGACAGTATCAATAGATTCTGAAAAGGGTCGTGGCTCAAGGCTAACAATTAAGGTGCCTTTAACCTTAGCAATTATGCCAACACTTATGGTTAAGCTAGCAGATCAGGCTTTTGCTTTCCCTCTAGTGAGTGTTGTTGAAATTTTCCATTTGGACTTAACTAAAACTAACGTTGTTGATGGTCAAGAATGTGTTGTTGTTCGAGACAATGTGTATCCTTTATTTTATGTTAAACGATGGTTAGTAAATGATAGTTATGGTGAAGAGCCAAGTGAGTCAGCTCATGTCGTTATTGTTTCCGTCGGTACTAAGCGAGTGGGTTTTATTGTAGATCAACTTGTTGGTCAAGAAGAGGTTGTTATTAAGCCTTTAGGTGGGTTGTTGCATGGTACTGCAGGCATGGCGGGCGCTACGATTACCGGCGATGGTCGAATCGCTTTGATTTTAGATATTCCAAGTTTATTGCAGCGCTATGCATAAAAAAAACAACCAATAAGTGCTGTGAGGAGCGTTAATGAGTGTCACTGTTCTTGTTGTGGACGATTCTGGATTTTTCCGGAAGAGGGTCTGCCAAATACTGAATTCAGCTCAGGGCATTAAAGTTGTAGGTACTGCCTCTAACGGAAGAGAAGCGATAGAGCTAGTAAAAAAGCTGAGTCCTGATGTTGTGACGATGGATTATGAAATGCCGGTGATGGATGGCGTTACTGCTATTCGGATCATTATGGCAGAATGTCCTACTTCTATCCTTATGTTCTCTTCTTTAACCTATGAAGGTGCTCGCGTAACGCTTGATGCCCTAGAGGCTGGTGCTGTCGACTTTTTACCAAAAAATTTCGAAGATATAGCGCGTGACACAGGCAGAATGCAAGATGAGCTTAAAAAGCGAATTCTTGATATTGGAAAGCATAAAGTTAAAAATAGCGCAGCTAATGTAGCACAAGTTGAGCCAACTCAGACAAGAGGTGCAGACCAAAACGCGCAAGAAAAAAAAGACCCTGCTCTTTTAAAGACTTCAGGTCCTTCAGGGTCAGCTCGTTCCGGGCCAATTGGTTTATCAAAAGCAATACCTGCTAGGTCTAACACTGCAACAGCTAACAAACCCAGAATAAACACAAAAAGAGCCGCTGCACTTTCTCACTCGATCGATCTACTGGTGATTGGTGCGTCGACGGGCGGCCCGGTAGCGCTTCAAAAAGTAATATCGAAGCTGCCAGCTAATTTTCCTGCTCCTGTTTTAATTATTCAACATATGCCTGATTCATTTACACCAGCTTTTGCGGAGCGACTTAATAATTTAAGCCAACTATATGTGAAGCATGCTGTAGACGGTGATCTTTTAAAGAAAGGGCAGGCCTTATTGGCGCCAGGTGGCAAGCAAATGATTGTGACTGGCTTAGGGCAAAAACGTCACATTAAAATACTAGAAGGGGATGAGCGATTAACCTATAAACCTTCGGTTGATGTTACTTTTGGGTCTGCAGCGAAAGCTTATCCCGGTCGCGTATTAGGTATTGTATTAACGGGGATGGGGGCTGATGGTCGAGAAGGTTGCAGGATGTTAAAGCATTCTGGTTCAACTGTTTGGACTCAGGATGAAGCTAGTTGTGTAATTTATGGTATGCCAATGTCTGTTGATAAAGCAGGCTATTCTGATGCGTCAATTTCGCTGCAGCAAATTGCAGATCGTATTGTAGATGGGGTTATGTAATGGATCTGCTAAGTATATTAGGGGTTATCGCAGGTTTTGCTGCTATTTTAGGTGGAAACTATCTAGATGGAGGTCATGTTAGTGCTTTGTTTAATGGTCCTGCCGCTTTAATTGTGATTGGCGGCACTATTGCAGCTATTTTATTACAAACGCCTTTTAAAGTTCTTGTGCGTGGTTTATCGATGCTGCGTTGGGTATTTATACCGCCCTATGTTTCAATGGATGACGGCATCGAGAAAGTGATTTCCTGGAGCATGCGAGCTCGGAAAGAAGGTTTGCTTGGTCTCGAAGCCTCTGTTGAAAAAGAGAAAGAACCTTTTTGTGAAAAGGGTCTACAGTTATTAGTTGATGGTTCAGAGCCAGATGTGATTCGAAATGTTTTAGAATTGGATTTGATTTCAAAAGAACGTTATGACCTTAGCTCAGCAAAAATTTATGATGGCATGGGGGGTTATTCTCCAACGATCGGAATTATAGGTGCTGTAATGGGGCTTATACATGTGATGAGTAACTTAGCAGACCCATCATCGTTAGGTTCAGGCATCGCAACCGCTTTTGTCGCCACTATATATGGGGTGGCTTTTGCGAATATGTTGTTATTTCCTATAGGAAGTAAATTAAAATCACTTGTTTTAACGCAATCCCAATATAGAGAAATGTTGATTGAAGGTCTTGTCTCTATTTCAGAGGGTGAAAATCCAAGATCCATTGAGCTTAAGTTACGCGGATTTATTCCATAAATTGATTACTATTTTTTTAAAATATTATGCGTAGACAATTAGAAGAAGAACATGATAATGCTGAGCGTTGGCTTGTTTCGTATGCCGATTTTATTACGCTATTGTTTGCTTTTTTTGTTGTTATGTATTCAATATCATCTGTTAATGAAGGTAAATATAAGGTTTTGTCACAAAGCTTAGAAGGTGTTTTTAATGGTGCTCCAAAAACAATTGAGCCAATCCAAGTTGGAGCAATAACGCCTCGGTCTGAGTCAAAATCTGCGGGAGAGTCCAAGGTAAAGCCAATATTCCTTATACCGGAGTCTTTAGCAAAAGAAAAAATAAAAGATGATGCTGAAAATCTTCAGTTAGAACGTATTGCTGGTGAATTTGAAAAAAGCTTCGAAGATCTAATTTATCAAGAAAAAATTAGCGTTAAAACTGATGAGAATTGGATAGAAGTCTCTCTAAATGATACCGTGATTTTTAGTAGTGGTGGTGTTGAGCCAGTTCATGAGGCGCTTGCAATTATTGAAAAAATTGCTCGAATTATGTCGGAGCATGATAATGCAATGTTGGTTGAGGGTCATACTGATAATATCCCAATAAGGAGTTCATTGTACCCCTCTAACTGGGAACTCTCAGCTGCTAGGGCAGCCTCAGTCGTCAGATATTTAGCGTTGGAGGGAATTGCTGCAGATAGAATGGGGGCAATGGGTTACGGCGAATTTCAACCTGTTGCTCGTAATGATACTAATGAAGGCAAGCGAAAAAACCGCCGAGTTATCTTGTTAATATCTAAAGGAAAGGATATTAGACAGAGCTTACTCAAATAGTACACGCTCGATTTTTCATAACCCCTTCCCCTTTTTTTCATTTCTTAAAATTCCTTAATCCTGTCAGGTTATTCAAAGCGTTATAGTGCGTGTGCTTTAAATTCTATTCTTTGTATTACGTCAACCTGAATTAAGTGGCATAACTTGTGCTTGTTGCTATGTGGCTAACTTAAAAGACAGAATTTCGGCAACTATTATCCGATATTAGGTCTTGCATTAGAGGTGTTGCATTTTATTTGATGAGATCAATTTTGAAGGCTGTTTACTTAATTAATTTAGGGGTTATAAAGTGAGAATCTGGGGAATTGCAAACCAAAAAGGTGGGGTAGGAAAAACCACAAGCGTAGTGACTCTGGGTGGGCTATTAGCTCAAGAGGGCAAGCGAGTTTTGGTCATGGACCTTGACCCGCATGGGTCATTAACCAGTTATTTTAAATACGATCCAGATACAATTGAGCAAAGTGCATTTGACTTATTTATGCATAAAGGAAAAGTGCCTGACGGCTTACCGGAGCAATTGATTACCTCTACATCTTGCGATGGATTAGACCTAATGCCAGCTTCCACAGCGCTAGCCACATTAGAACGTCGTATGGTGGGGGTTGATGGTATGGGTCTTATCATATCTAAAACCTTAGCGTTATTATGGGATCAATATGATTATGTATTAATTGATAATTCACCTTCTTTGGGTGTATTAATGATTAATTCTTTAGCTGCAAGTCAGCAATTGATTGTACCGGTGCAAACGGAGTTTTTGGCAATAAAAGGCTTGGAGCGTATGATGCATACATTGAACATGGTAATACGTTCACAAAAAAGTAACTTGCGGCATTTGATATTACCCACCATGTTCGATCGCCGCACTCAGGCATCAACTCAAAGTTTAAGGACTATAAAAAGCACATGGGGTGATGATGTCTGGAAGTACGCTATTCCAGTGGATACTAAATTTCGAGACGCGAGTATGCATGGTCTAGTACCTTCCGCGCATGATACGGAAACACACGGTGTACGTGCTTATAGGAAGCTTCTTCAGAACTTAAAAGAAATGAATAATGGGCATGTTTAAAATTATTTTAACTGGGTGATGTCATGAAAAATAAACATGATAAAAACAGGAGTGGAATAAACCGTACCGATGAGCTAATAAACGACTATTTACAAGACGTTTTTGGTGGTGCTGGAGGTGGAGGTGGCAATGTCGCTCCTGAAACAGTTACTATATCTAAGTTCTTTAAGGATGTATCGGCTGATGAGGGAGCTCTAGATAAATCTGTATTAGACGCTAGTCAAACACGTATATGTGTCGAGGCTTTAGAGCAAGTTGATGCTTTTATTTTACCTTTATCAATTCAAACTAATTGTTTTTTAGTGCCAACGATAAAGCTATTGTCTTCTAATGCAGGTAATGAAAGTTACTCTAAGGTGCAGGCTATTCTTATTTTGTTGAATGCATTATATTTTCTTCGTCGGCCACTGCCGTCAAGAGTTAGGCAATGTTTCTTAAACTTGGCAGAACAAATGGTTGATGATTATCAGTTCGCGTCATTTAGGCTACAGATGACGCGTCAGGGTATTCTTGCGTGAAGTCTGATGATCAAGATAAACCAAATAACGCGAAATCTGCGATGCTTGATTACTATAGTGACGTGTTAGGTTCGCTTGTGAATGACCCATTGAAGGAGCTGGTGCAAGAAGAGCGGAAGGCTAATGTTACTTCGTCGTCTAAAAAAATGAATAAAAGCCGCCATATTGAATGTTTGGTTGATCAAAAATTAAAGCCTGAACAGTTAGTGCTGCAGAAGAAAAAACAGACCAAAAAGTTACCACCCACTTTTTATGATGAAGTGTACGAGGAAGAATTAAAGGCTGAAATTGTTGCGCCATTAATCATCCCCGCCGCTTTTCCTAAACTGGCACCCAAAAAATTAGTTGTGCCTAAAGAGGCTGTTGCAGAAACAACGATAACAGAAAAACAAGTGGTAGCTGAAGCGACTATAGAGACCATAAAAGTAAAAGAAGTAGGAGTTAAAAAGTCACTGCCTAAGCAATCATCGTCTAATAAGCCTAGTTCTAAACCGATGATCAACAAAGTCAAACCGATAGAAACAACTGTTACTGAAACGGCTCATGCACCCATTTTAGATTCAAATACCGATTTTCAAAAGAAAAGTGTTTTAATAAGTCTTGGTAGCGTGAGGGCAGGTAAATCATCGTTAGATAGTTTGCCAGAAAATGGTCGTCCAGTATGGGCTCAGGAACGCTTTGAATGCCTGTTATTTTCGGTTGCGGGTTTACAGTTAGCGGTTCCACTTGTTTCTCTGGGAGCGATTTATAAAATTGAGAATAATTTTACGCCACTTGTTGGCCGCGCGAGTTGGTTTATGGGGTTATATAGGCATGATGAGCGCAATGTGCGCGTTGTCGATACCGCTGAGTTAGTGATGCCTGATCGTGTTATAGATACAACAAGGGGAAATTATCGGTACATTATTCGATTAGGCGGCAATAATTGGGGCATGGCATGTGATTCGGTTCAAGAAGCTATTCAGCTTGAGCCAGAAGAAGTGAAGTGGAGAACTGAGCGAAGCAAGCGAGCGTGGCTTTCAGGAACAGTGATTGAGCATATGTGTGCATTAATCGATGTAAAGGCCTTGGTTGATATCTTAAAAAAGGAGGCTTTGTCTAAGCATTCAGCATTTAATGTATAAAGTCTGGAGTTTTTTTCCTTTTTAAAGTAATAAATAGGTGGCATAGATTGTGCGATGCTCTATATTAAATGGATAGTGTGTTAATTTTTTGACGTACATCGATCCATAAGAATTTTAGAGGTTTAAATAATGGCATCAAATACAGGCCATAGTAGCCAAGCTGCTGATGATCCAATACTACAAAATGTCACGTTTCGTCTAGCTGAGGAAACGTATGGTATTAACGTAATGCAGATTCAAGAGGTATTACGATATACAGAAATTGCCCCTGTACCAGGTGCACCTAGTTATGTTTTAGGTATAATTAATTTAAGAGGAAATGTCGTAACGGTTATTGATACACGCGCTCGTTTTGGCTTGCCTAGTGCCGAAGTATCCGATAGTACACGTATTGTTGTGCTTGAAATTGAGAGTCAAGTAATCGGGATTCTAGTCGATTCAGTGGCTGAAGTTGTTTATATCAAACATTCAGAGATGGAGACGGCCCCGAACGTCGGAAATGATGAAAGTGCTCGTTTTATACAAGGTGTTTGTAACAAAAATGGTGAGCTGATCATTCTTGTTGAGTTTGAGAAAATGTTATCTGAAGAGGAGTGGGGCGATATGGCTTCATTCTAGTCATTTTTGGAGTTGTTATGTATATTTCTTTGTCCTTTGCTTATTTAATTCCTATTATATCTAGTGTATTAGTGGCTTTACTTTCTGTTTATATTGTAAAGTTGAAACGATCAATCATGCAATCCGAGAAAAGAACTGCGAACATGGTTGATGATTTGTCTAAAGAAGTTCAAGGTATTAGTCATGGTTCGATGGGAATGGGACGTAAGGTCCTATCCATGGAAAGAAAGATCGAAGAACTAGAAAGCACCATTGAAGAAATTCAGAAAAATGATCCAAGTAAAGTTTCATACTCAGAAGCTGCGCGCTTAGTTGAGCTGGGAGCAGGTGTAGAAGACCTGATGAATAGTTGTGGCATATCAAGACCAGAAGCTGAGCTGGTGAGTGCTTTAACCACAAGTAAAAATACAGATATCCCTACTTTAACTACCAATTCTTAAACGACCAACTCCAAACAAAGTTTTAGATATAGAGGGTAGGTCAATGAACTGATGTTGGCTTAACTTAAGCCGCTTTTACGATACTGATATGTTTTTGCTGGCGCTGTAGACTCTTTTCTATATAGTCATCAATTGACGCGTAATCTTGTGAGCTGATTTCTCTAAACCGCATATCCATGCAAAAAGTATCTTTCGATAACCTTCTTACACTAACAACACTACACTTAGCATCGATTTCATTACCTGATTGGTTCAAACGAAAAGATACCGGTAATATCACCGCTTGTTTCGGTGCGACACTCGCGGTATTTGGTAGTAGTATATCGAGTGTTTTTTGGTTACATGTCACAGTTAAACTGTCGCGAGAAATTGCATCGAGTTCAGTTTCAACACTATCGCTTCCATTCGCTCGTATTTGAATACTTTCACCAGGTTGAATGTGTGTATGGTAAATCAAATTTCTTTTCATATTGTATATAGCGTCAAGTTTAAGCCCATGCTTAAGTTGAATGCTTTCCTAAATTTAATGTCATGTTATTAATCTATCTTTTAATGGCTGAAAAACAACGGGATATTTGTATCGCTTTGCAACGTTATGCAATCATGTGACGTATGCAGCCTATTTTTAGAACCAAAGTCACACTTTTAGGCTGCAACGCGTATTCTGTGTCATTTCTTAATACGGGCTCTAATGCAGTATTTCGTTAACTTAACTCAAAAAGGTTTTTTCAGTTGAAAATAATTCATACATCTGATTGGCATCTCGGTCAGCATTTCATGGGGAAAAGTCGTCAATCAGAGCATCAATTTTTTTTGAAATGGTTAATTGAACTGGCAGCTGATCAAAAAGTAGATGTCATTGTGGTAGCGGGTGATATTTTTGACACGGGCTCTCCACCTAGCTACGCACGTGAGTTATACAATCAATTTATTGTCGCGTTGCAGGTAACAGGCATCCACCTTGTTATTTTAGGCGGGAACCATGATTCTGTCGCAATGTTGGGTGAGTCTAGGTCCTTACTCTCTTATTTGAACACACATGTTATACCGGGTGCTTTGGAGAAGCCTGAAGAGCAGGTCATCGTTTTAGAGGATGCGGATAAAAATGCAATCGGACTTATATGCGCAATCCCATTTCTTCGTGCTCGCGACCTTGTGAAAAGTATAGAAGGGCAAAGTGGGAAAGAAAAACAGCATAACCTGAAAATGGCAATTTCAGAGCACTATCAGGCTGTTTATGCGCATGCAAAAGAAAGACAAATATCATTAGGTGGGTCAATCCCTATCATAGCGACAGGTCATTTAACGACCGTTGGTGCAAAAACATCAGAGTCTGTACGAGATATCTATATAGGTACGCTGGATGCTTTTCCGTCTTCAGGGTTTCCTCCTGCCGCATACATTGCGCTAGGACACATACATCGCCATCAAAAAGTAGGCGGTAGTGAGCATATTCGCTATAGCGGGTCACCGATTCCTTTAAGTTTTGATGAGTTATCAAACGACAAACAAGTACTGGTTGCTGAGTTTGAAGGTGCTGAGCTTAAGACGGTATCTGAACAGAAAGTCCCACGATTTCAACCCATGCACCTAATTAAAGGGAATCTGGAAGAAATTGAAGCAGAGATAAAGCGATTAGCGCCATTATATGAAATTAGTCGGCCTGCATGGCTTGATATTGAAGTAAGTACCCAAGATTTCCTTCAAGACCTACAGCAGCGTATTCAAACATTAGTTGAAGGTTTACCTCTAGAAGTATTGTTGCTACGGAGAGCGCGTACAAATAGACAGATAGGGTTAGCGCAAGAAAACAAAGAAACCTTGCATGAATTGACGGTTAAGGATGTATTTGAGCGACGCTTAGCGCTAGAAGATTGGCTAGGGGAGGAGCAAGAAGCAAAACTCAAACGTTTGCATAATGCATTTGATGAAGTCGTCGAAGAGCTTGAACAAACCCGTGTTAGTGAGCGCCTTCATAGTGAAAATCAAAATGTAGTCATTGAGGCTGAAATACAGGCAGGCGAAAATAAATGAAAATTATTAGCCTCAGGTTTAAGAATATTAATTCCTTAAAAGGGGAGTGGAAAATTGATTTTTCCAAAGAACCTTTTGCCAGTAATGGTTTATTCGCAATAACAGGGCCTACTGGCGCAGGTAAAACAACGTTACTCGATGCAATTTGTTTAGCTTTATACCATCAGACTCCTCGACTTAATGAACCTTCTCCCGCTGAAAAAGTGATGACGCGCCATACTAGCGAATGTCTTGCAGAAGTTGAATTTTCGGTAAAAGATAAGCATTACCGAGCATTTTGGGAGGTAAGGCGAGCTAGGAATAAAAGTGATGGTAAACTTCAAGGCGCTAAAGTTGAGTTAGCGATTTTAGGTGCTCAAACAGACGATATAGATTCAGATGAACACGCAATTGGTGATGTGATTTTAGCGGATAAAGTTCGAGATAAACTCGACTGTATTGCAGAAATAACTGGCTTGGATTTTGGGCGTTTTACTAAGTCGATGCTATTAGCTCAGGGCGGATTTTCTGCTTTTTTAAATGCTGCAGCGGGGGAGCGTGCTGAACTCCTAGAGGAGTTAACGGGCACAGAAGTATATGGACAAATTTCAGCGCAGGTGTTTGATCGTTTTCGAGAAAAAAAATCTGAATTAACTTTATTGCAAGCCAAGGCAGAAAGTTTTGAACTGTTGGAGCCTTCAAAAATTGAAGGCTTAGAAATAAAAGGTTTAGAGATAAGTGAGCAAATTCTTGCAAAACAAAAGCAGCAAAAAGTCACACAAACTCAATTGGAATGGCTGAAAAATCTTGAGTTAGCCAATAAAAAACTTACACACACGAGGCAAAATGTTGAACGCGTCAGCTCAATCTATGAGCAATATGAAAATAAATTATTAAGACTTGAAGAAGGCAAGCCTGCTAATCAGCTTCGAACAGGCTATGACAATCACGAAAGAGAATCTAAACAGCTAAGTGAACTTTCGGTCAAAGACAAAGCGCTTAAAAATGAGTATCAGCAACAAAATAATGTCTTAGCATTACTCAAACAAGAATATGAACCATGCGTCGAGAAGTTCGTATTAATGGGGCAGGAGCGAAGTGAGACAGAAACACTCATTGTTGAACAGGTGACACCACTCGATAAAGAAATTGAATTAGTTGAAAAGCAAGAAGCGATGATTCGTAGAGACTTGGCACCGCTTCAGCATACTTTACAGGAGAGTACTCAGGAGTTACGTGACGTTTCTTTGAGTCTCAGCCAGTCAAAGAATGAATTGGCGTTGGTGAATAGTTACATTTCTGAGAATCAAGTTCACCAAAAATTAGAGTCCTCACTCACGCTTTGGCGGTCACAGTTCGAGCAGCGCTCAAATTACCATCAACAATTAACCGCTTTCGAATTTGAGTTAAAGAAGTCAGATTCTGGTTTAGTTTTACTTAAAGAAGCCTGGCTAAGAAAAGAATCCATTTTAAACGAATTTAAACGGCAGTTTAAACATAAAGAAAGCGAATTAGTCATTGCGACTAAGCAGTTTGATGAACGGCTGCAAGGTGATAGTCTTGATGAAAGGCATCAACAATACCTTCAAGTTCTCGACTCGCAAAAGGTGCTAGAAGAATGTCGGCGCATCTATTTCGGCTATACGGAAGCTACTCAAGCGTTGAATAAGTTGGGGCAGCAACGCCAACAATGTTTAGACGAGCAAAAAATATTGTTGTCTTCTGTCGATGCACTTAGGCATGACTATCAAAATGAAAATAAGTTGCTTCAAGAGATTGAGCGTAATTTGTTACTCGAACAACAAATAACCAGTTTAGAGTCCTATCGAGAACAACTACAAGCGGGTGAGGCGTGCCCACTTTGTGGTTCAGCAGAACATCCAGCCATCGACACTTACCAAACGATAAGTATTTCTGAAACAGCGCTTAGAAGAGATGCACAAAAAGAAAGGCTAAGCTTTTTGACCGATAAAGGGCAGGCAGAGAAAGCGGCCTTAGCGGGTTCAGAAAAGGAGTCAAAGTTATTAGATGAAAGGGTCAGGGATCTGACGGAGCATGTTAATAACCTATGTAGCAGTTGGGCGGTAGATGCAAGAAAAATCTGCGGGGAAAGACTAATTACTGATGAGGGAATTACCCAACTGATGGATACGACTGCAATAGATCAAATAGAGTCGATTAACCGCCATCTTGAAATACTTCAATATGATGAGGAGCTGAAAAACGCTAAAGAATCTGCGTATCAAGGGCAGCAACAAATCCAATCGATGAAGCATGAAATTGATCTTTTAAAAGCTGATGAAAAAAATGGCCAGCAATCACATGAGAATACATTAAATACGATTAATTCAGAACGGAATGCCTTAAAAGTGCTTGAAAAGTCTTTTGTGGAGCAATTAGAAAATAACTTTTTTCAAACCGATGGCTCATTAGTATTCTCGTTACCTGATATTGAGAGGCAAGCCGAATGGTTAGAATCACGAACTCAGGAGTCGACGCGTTACCTACAGAACTGTCTAGCTCAAGATAAACAAATGAAATCTCTTCAGGTATTAACTTACCAAGAGGAGGCAAAGCTGAAACAAGTTGCTGACCAGAAAGCTCTAATACACAAAATTAATGAAACGCTTGAGCAGAAACGAATAGATATAGAACGTAGCCAGCATAAACGTTTCCAGTTATTTGGTGAAAAGTCAGTACTTGAGGAGCGAGAAAGGCTGTCGGGTAACTATTCGAATCAAGAAAAAATAGTGGCTGAGATAAAAACAAAACAAGAGGCTTTAAGTAAAGTAAATCATACCTTAGAGGGACAAATAACCCAGAGTAATCAGGAGATACTGAAGCAGAAAATACTGAGTCAAGAAGCTGAATCAAACTGGTTAAATTCTCTTGAGAAAAGTGTATTTGTAGACGAACCTCATTTCAAATCTGCGTTAATTAGTGAAAATGAATTTACTGAATTAGAGGAATGGAAAGTAAATTTGGACCAACAGAAAAGCCAAACTTTAGCGCTTCAGAAACAAGCACAGTATAATTTTGATGTGCTAAAAGTAGAGGCATTGACAGAAACTAAACCGCAATATCTAGATGCTCAACTCACGGCCATCAACGAGGCTATGTCATCATTGAATAAGCAGCAAGGTGAGATTGAACAGACACTAAAACATAATGCAGAGCTTTTGAAGAAGCAATGCTCAGTTGAGGGAGACGTCGCATTGCAGCAAGAGCAGTATGATGACTGGGCATATCTTAATAGTTTGATTGGTTCGGCTGATGGCAAGCGGTTTAGAGTGTTTGCGCAAGGGTTAACCTTAGATTATTTGATTCATTTGGCGAATCAGCAGTTAATTCAATTGCATGCACGGTATCAATTAGTACGGAAGCTAGGGGAGGCGCTTGAACTCGAAGTAATCGATGCTTGGCAGGCTGACTCAATGAGGGATACGAAAACGTTATCGGGTGGGGAGAGCTTTTTAGTAAGCTTAGCTCTGGCACTAGCCTTATCGGATCTCGTTAGCCATAAAACCCGTATTGATAGTTTATTTTTAGATGAAGGCTTCGGCACCTTGGACCGTGAAACACTCGACATAGCACTAGATGCGTTAGATAACTTAAATGCAAGTGGAAAAATGATTGGTGTAATTAGTCATATTGATGCCTTGAAAGAGCGTATTACAGTTCAAATAGATATAAAGAAAATGAGTGGATTAGGTGTAAGCCAGCTTGAAGCAAAATATCGATGCCAATCGTAGTTGAAATTTAGGAACGGAACAGTTTCACTGTACTGCAAGATGAAATAAAATACGTGTAAGGTTGGGTGAGTTTAGGGCAAGTTAATAAGGTATGGTTGTGCAAACTCATGAAATTAGTCGACCCTAAATCAGCAACTAAGCGAGGCTTTTCATTATAACTTCGAGCAACACCTAGCTAGCTTTGCCTAGTCATCATAATTTCACTTACTCTTAAAACATCAATTATAAGCTAAAGCGATAATTTTTTTAACTTCAATAAATAGTAGAATTAAGTTCAAAAACTTTACCTTTGGGTTCGTTAGTAAACTATTTTTTATCGAGTTAAAGTGATTATTTTTAAATCCTATTAAATCCGCTTAATTTTAGCCATCGTTTCAGAGTAGTGTTACATGTAGGCCTCCTTGCTATACTAGAATACTGAGCTCCTTAGGTGGCGTCGTTGCAGTTGGCGTTGCATCCGATAGTGTGGTGAATTCTAACAAACAAAAACGTTCCTGTAATTCCGCAAGATCAACGACAGGAGATGCTAGATGCTTTACGATTTTTCGACATAGTGCGCCCTACCATGAAATTGACTATCGATAGGGCTGCAAGGCAGTAAAAAGCGCATATCTTCGTAGTTGGAGAAGATTGGGGAAGTAATCCCCATAATCTCGCTGTGAAGTCTTACTTGAAATTTGGCTCCAGCTGTTTTTAGGCCGCTTTAGTGGCTTTGTCTTCACCAATCATTAAGGTGTCCGCCCCTAGATCAGGTAATTCGAAAAGGTGATCTTCAAGTTCAGCTTCCACGATAGATCTTAACCCTCTGGCGCCAACTTTCTTTTCCAAGGCTTCTGTCGCAATGCTATCGAGCTTTTCTTTCGAAAACTCTAACGCCACATTATCAAGAGAGAATAACGCTTGATATTGCTTTATTAACGCGTTCTTGGGTTCTGTCAGAATAGACAACAAAGCCTTGTGGTCGAGCTCTTGGAGCGGCGCTATCACAGGTAAACGACCAAGTAGCTCTGGAATCATCCCAAATTTTTGAAGATCATCTACGCCAATTTGCGCGTAATCAAAAACCGCTTTTTTGGCTTCTTCCTTATTTTGCACTAATGCGTTAAATCCAATATTGGCTTCTTTATTTTTAGTTAAGTTAACTTGAGATTCGATCCCTGCAAAGCTTCCTCCACAAATAAACAGAATGTTGCGGGTATTGATCGCTGTTTTTTTGCTGTCGGGGTGGTTTCTGGCGCCATCTGGGACACCAACCTCATGGCCCTCTATTAATTTAAGTAAGGCTTGTTGAACGCCTTCACCTGATACGTCGCGGGTAATACTTGGATTGTCAGACTTACGATTTATTTTATCAATTTCATCAATAAAAACGATACCACGCTCTGCTTTTGAAATATCTCCGTCCGCTCGACTTAAGAGTGTTTTGATAAGCTGCTCAACATCATTCCCAACATACCCAGATTCCGTAAGTTCTGTTGCATTTCCCATCGCAAAAGGCACATCTAGAATTCTGGCGAGTGTTTCAGCAATAAGGGTTTTCCCTGACCCCGTAGGGCCGACTAAGAGAATATTACTCTTGCCAAGTTCAACACCTTCAACTGTTGGATTATTAATTCGTTTGTAGTGGTTGTACGCCGCTATGGCAATTACCTTTTTTGCACGGTCTTGGCCGATCACATATTCATCAAGTTGTTGTTTTATAAGCTTTGGCGAATATGGGGCTATATCAAGCTTAGGGATTTCTTCCTGACGACTTTTGAAATGAGCGTTTAAATCATCACTACATTGATCACATATATTATGCCCATTCATATCGACTAATAAGGAAACTTCGCTCTTCTCTTTTTGACAACCAATACATCGTTCACTCATTTTTAGTACCTTTGAATATTTTACGTGCGATCTAAACTATATTGAGCTCATTTCGCCAAAGACAACCTCTAAATCAAAGAAGCGTTCATTTATTTTAAGTTGTTCACTTTCAATGTTCAAAAAAATCGCGTGAAAATGGCCCACGGGGGCGTATGAAAAGGGAGAGGCTTTCAGGGGATACTGTTAAAAAATTTTTATAATTGAAAAATTGAGCCTAGAAATATTTGTTAGGTTAAGTTACAGCCGAAATGTAAACTGCCAGATCAAGCTCGAGCCGATGTACCTATACCGTGTTTATCTAGGTCTCACTATGCTTTCTGTGTTTTACTTTGTGCGTCGAATGCTTGGCCAGTAATGCCATGGCTTGAATTACCCATCAAATAAAGATAAACAGGCATGATCTCTTCTGGCGTTGGATTATGGACAGGGTTTTCAGCAGGGTATGCACTTGCTCGCATGTTGGTTCGTGTGGCACCAGGGTTAACGCTATTTACGCGTACATTGTGTTGATCGTCATCGAGTTCATCCGCTAAAACTTGCATCATGCCTTCATTGGCAAATTTAGAAACAGCATACGCGCCCCAAAATGCTTTCCCTTTTCGGCCAACGCTTGATGAGGTGAAAATTATAGAGGCATCGTCAGACAAACGAAGCAGAGGGATCAGTGTTTTGGTCATCATGAATGGCGCGGTGACATTCACTTGCATTAATTGATTCCAGACAGGCACTTCATACTGTTCTAGTGTGGTTAATGAGCCAAGTAAGGCTGCGTTATGTAAGATACCGTCCAGCTTGCCAAATTCATTTTCAATTGATACCGCTACATCATCGTAATCTTTCTCCGCTGCACCCTCCATATTTAAAGGGATAATCGCGGGTTTAGCACCGCCATTTGCTTCAATTTCGTCATATACCGCTTCTAGTTTTGAGACCGTTCTTCCCAGCAATATTACTGTTGCCCCATATTTTGCAAACGTTAGTGCTGCTGTTCGTCCAATGCCATCCCCAGCGCCTGTTACAAGAATTTTTTTGTCTTGAAGGAGGTTTTCAGGTGCTTTGTACTCAAACATTAGCGGCTCACTATTTAGGAGGGTGGTAAGAAAAGTTGATATAAGGAATTTTATTGAATCTAAACGCAAAGTGCCATGAGTATTTTATTAAGAAAGTATTTTGTTTTTGAAAATGGGTGATGACTGTTGGTCACGAGTTGTTGTATTCTCCAAGTATTGAAATATAAACGAATAAAATGAAGCCTAGATTTTAATCACCTACAAAAATATTTTTTTAGAACATCTATATACAGGAACTCACAATGACTCAAAAAACAATTACGATACATGAGAAGTTTAATGCACCTATTGCTGAAGTATTTGGAATATTAAGTAACCATGAGAAGTTTGGTGAAATTTGTGGCATTAACATGAATCGCATTCATGATGGGGCTGATGGCGCAAATGGTTTAGGTTCTATTCGAACAATTAAAATAGGCCCTTTACCTGCTTTTGAAGAAACGATTACAGGCTTTACACCCAATGAATTCATCGAATATAAAATAACGCGAGGGAGTCCGATTAAGAATCATGTAGGCACTTTGAAATTTTCGGAGAAGAATAATCAAACCGTTTTGGACTATACGATTAAGCTTGAGTCAAAAATTCCATTAACGACAGGCATCATTAAGACAGTGCTTCAAAACGGAATATCAAAAGGTTTAAGGAAATATGCTAAAACATTATAATTTTCATGTTTTACTTTAATGCTATACAAGAAATGGTAGGTAACATGTAACAGCTGAGCTCCTATTATAGTTCGGCTAATGTTTCTCCATAATTTAAAATACTGCCCCGGTTTTCAATTTCCTACCTATACTAAATATTATGTTGAACTAAATTGTTGTGGAGGGGCATGTTATGGTTAAGTTGTCTTTAATTAAAATTATATTATCGCTGACATTAATGCCATTAACTGTATTTGCCATTGAGGTACAGGTGATTGACCAAGAGGGTAGGCCTGTCCAGAATGCTGTGGTTAGCATTCCAGAGGGTGGCATAGAAATTGTGAATTCAGTGCCAGCCATCATGGACCAGGTGAAACGTCAATTTAAACCGATTGTGCTGGCGGTAGAAAAGGGGCGAGAGGTTGTCTTTCCCAATAGTGATAATATTCGCCATCATGTTTACTCCTTCTCTGAACCTAAAAAATTCCAAATAAAGCTCTATAAAGATCAGCCGAAAAAGCCCATAACGTTTGAACAAGGCGGTATCGTTGTTTTAGGCTGTAATATCCATGATTCAATGATAGGTTACATTTTTGTATCGCCTTGGCCGAGTTTTCAGGTTTCTCCTGAATCTGGCAGGGTATCTTTTGAAGGGAATCCAAAAAAAATCGCAATTTGGCACCCGTGGACTACGGGGCTTGAAAAACCAGAAATTATAAGTTTCAGCGAATTAAAGAAAAATGACTTTAAAATCCAATTGTCATTAACGCCACCAAAGCAGATAAAAAAGCTTAAAAGTAAATTTAATAAATACTACGACAAGTAAAAGACAATATTTATGAATCTAAGTTTACGTAATAAAATTCTCCTGTTATTTCTTGGTTTGATGATTTTGTCGTCAGTTGCCACTATTTCATCTGTTTTGTTAGCGACGGATGCGAGTGTAGAGCGACAAGCTCAAGATAAGCTAGATATCGGAAAGCGTGTTTTTGAGCAACTCATGCAGAATCGTAGCCAGCAATTGTTTGGCTCTGCGGAGGTGTTAACCGCTGATTTTGGTTTTAAAGGTGCTGTTGCTCAAGGTGATAAAGGCACAATTCTTTCTGTGCTTGAAAATCATGGAGCCAGAATAGATGCTGATCTAATGATGCTCGCTTCGTTAGACGGAGAGTTAATTGCGCGAACAGATGTTTCAATAGCGACAGCCAGCAGTTTTCCATTTGCACATTTATTGTCACAAGCTGCCGCTGATGGAGGTTCAATGACTGTTGCAATGTTGGACGGAAAAGCTTACCAACTAGTGTTGTTGCAAGTGACCGCTCCTAGACCGATTGCATGGGCTGCAATGGGTTTTTTACTTGATCAACCATTAGCTAATCAGTTGAAATCATTAACAAATCTTGAAATATCATATTCAGGGGTAGGTCAAGGTAACAAAGGTGTTGTGATTTCCACAATGCCTGAGGAAACGCATGACAGTATTTTGAACGAAAAAATGCAATCTAACGGGCTGGTAAATACAAAGGACAAATCAAATTTAAAGCATATGCGGTTTGGTCAGGATGAATACCTTTCTTTATATGTACCTTTAATAGAAACATCTAAGTATAAAGTGAATGCATTTTTAAGTACCTCGTTGAGTGAGGCGCGTAATAACTTTTCTCCGCTTAAGATACAAATACTGCTCGTGTCCTTTATCTCGCTGATTGCTTCTGTAATTGGAGCATTCTTAATATCGAGTAATGTCACGCGTCCAATTAAGAATTTAGTGAGTGCAGCGCAACGGATTAGCGGGGGGGACTATAGTGTTGACTTACCCTTGGTGAACAACCTTAAGGATGAAGTAAATGTACTGGCCAGTAGTTTTAATGTCATGCAGAAAGGCATTGCTGAGCGAGAAGAAAAGATTTTGCATCAAGCCTACCATGACACGCTCACAGGTTTGCCTAACCGAATGTTAGCAACGCAAGAAATGAAAAAGTTAATTGCATCATGCCGTGATAGAGAAAAGTGTTTTGCGTTAATGAGTGTAAATATTAACCGCTTTAAACAGATTAACGATACATTTGGTTATCAGATTGGAGATGGCCTTCTAAAGGCATTTTCCATACGGTTAGGTGAGGTTAATGACGGAGCTAGCTTTTGTGCCCGCTTAGGTGCTGATGAATTTCTCGTCTTAATTCAAAGTGAAGACCATATAAACTTTTCTCCAATGGTAGAGGATTCTGTTCAGTGTTTAAGTAATAGTTACATTGTTGACGATTTTGAGATCACTGTTTCATTAAGAGTAGGGGTGGCAATTTTCCCATTACATGGAGACCAAACAGGTCAGTTATTACGACGAGCAGAAATTTCTTTACATGATGCGAAACAGAAAAAGAGAGAGATTCAATTTTACGAGCAAGGCAGTGACGCGAAGCACCTGAATCGCATTCGACTCATCAGTGACTTAAAGCAGGCGATCTCAAATAACCATCTAGTGATGTACTACCAGCCAAAAGTTGATTTACATCTTCGTAAAGTGACTCAGGCTGAAGCGCTAATTCGGTGGTTTCATAAAGATCTAGGATTTGTGTCACCCGAAGAATTTATTGGTTTAGCTGAGCAAGCTGGTTTGATGCCCGCATTAACGCGATGGGTATTAAAGACTGTTGTGGAGGAGTTAAGCGGATGGCTAAAAAATGGAGTTGATATCGCAATGGCCGTAAACTTATCGGCCTATGATTTAGCGCATGATGATTTGCCCGATTATGTTGATGAGCTTCTAGCTGAGTATGGTGTGCCTGCTACGCATTTAATATTAGAAGTGACTGAAAGTGCAGTCATTGAAGAGCCTGAACAAGCAATGAATGTACTACACCGATTTAAGAAGTCAGGTATCAAGTTAGCAATCGATGATTATGGCACGGGATATTCTTCATTAGGGCAATTAAAGAGTATGCCTGTTGATGAACTAAAAATTGATAAATCATTCGTATTGAGGCTTGAGCAAGATAAAGATGATCAAGTAATTGTTCGGTCAACGATTGAAATGGGGCATAATATCGGTTTGACGATTGTTGCTGAGGGCGTTGAAACAAAAGCTGCTTGGGAACTGCTTGAAGAATATGGGTGCGATAAGTTGCAGGGGTACTTTATTAGTAAACCAAAGTCACCATCCGACTTTCTACAATGGTATTCAAATTATATCGTGGACGAATAGCTGGTGATGAAACGTTATCTAAGTTTATTATTTTTGCTTGTATCATGTCAGCTAATATTTATATCTAACGAGGTGATAGCAGGCGGGAAGCTGATTGGCAGTTCTGGTGCGACTCAGATAGAAGGGAGTGGTGGCGGAGGCCTAGTGCCTTGGGCGACGTTAACAGGATACGGAACAAGAGATGAGGTGAGCGCATCGTCCTTTTTTAGTGCAGTAAGTGTTGATGACTTCCGGATGTCATCATATGGCGCTTCGTATGCTTATCAAGACCGAATTGAAGTTTCTTTTGCTCATCATGACTTTAACAGTGATGATAAAACGACGGCCCTTGCTCAGAATATAGTAGGGGTTAAGGTTCGATTGTTTGGGGACCTTATTTATACACCTTGGCCGCAAGCCGCTTTAGGTGTGCAATATAAACATGCAAACAATACGAATGTTATCCGTGCACTGGGTGCTAAAGACAATCACGGGATGGATTATTACCTTGCTGTAACCAAAGCTTGGGTAGATGGTCCGTTTCATCGAAATTTTGTGTTCAATACAACGCTACGCTATAGCAAAGCTAATCAGTTAGGTTTGCAAGGCTTTGGTGGAGATATGAAAAATGGGTATAGAGGGTTAATTGAAGTAAGCGCAGGGATATTTATCACCCGGTATTGGATGTTTGGCGCAGAGTATCGTCAAAAATCCGATCAGCTAAGTGCAGTAAAAGAAGATGATTGGAAAGACGTGTTCGTTTCTTTTTTTCCGAATAAAAAAGCAGCATTAAGCTTTGCTTTTGTAGATTTAGGGCGAATAGGCGGAAAAGCAAAACAAAAGGGGGGGTATTTATCCCTAGAGCTCACTTACTGATAAAAAGCATTGAATTGTTAAAGGTTATATTTAGTGGAAATTAATAATGTATAGATATTTATTGGTTGGATTATTTGTTGCCATATTAGGCGCTTGCCAATCGGTGCCAGAGCATGACGATAGTTTGTATTATGCATTAGGTGATAAGGCTGGGATTACTAAAATAATTGATATCTTTATTTATGAAATAGGCCAAACAGAAGAGACTCTCCATCATTTTGAGAATACTGATATAGATCGATTCAGGGAGATGCAAATAGAGCATGTTTGTATGTTGTCCGGTGGTCCGTGTGCGTACACTGGGGATGAAATGACGCCCGTACACCAAGGGATGAATATATCGGAATCAGAGTTTAATGCGATCACCAACGCCATGATTCGTGCATTAAATACAGCAGGGGTTTCAATAGGAACTCGCAATCGTTTACTTGCGATTATTGCGTCAATGAGAGCAGAGGTTATTTACCAATAAGTCTGTTTTCAATCATAATGAGTGTATAAACTTATTATTGAATCAGCTAACGGATATAAGCAAATACTTCCTTAACAAATCTAAACATAAAGTTATGTTGATAAATCGGGTTGTTTAATCAATACTTTGATTACAGTTGCGAAAGGTTTTTATTAATAAAAGCAACCATATGTGGCGGTTTCTTAATCTTCTGTGTCCATAAAATAATCAATTTAGGGACATGATTATAAAAGATGCCGTTTTTTGTGTAAAAAAATAAACGATAAAGGATAAAAAAGTGATGATACGCAAACTTGTCTTTGCTCTCTCACTACTCGGTGCGTGTTTTACTGGGTTAGTTCATGCATTAGGTTTGGGTGAGGCGACAGTTAAGTCTTCGCTTAATCAGCCGTTAGCGGCTGAAATCGAATTAGTCAGTATTGGGGAACTTGGTATAGATGAAATCTTACCAGGCCTTGCGACAAGAGAAGAGTTTCTGAGAGCAAAAGTAGATCGAGTCTACTTTTTATCCGACCTTCGCTTTGAAGTGATTGAAAATAAAAAAGGTAACTTGGCGGTTGTATTAACAACAACTAAGCCTGTGAGAGAGCCTTTTTTGAATTTTCTTGTAGAAGTAATCTGGCCTAGCGGTCGATTGCTACGAGAATATGCGTTATTGATCGACCCGCCTTTGTATAACAAAGAAAAAGTAGCGCTAGTGCAAACTCCCGTCGTTAGCCAAGGAAACACAGTTAGCCAACCTGTTGCAGAAACAGTTTCAGGTGATCAATTAAATATAGCGGAGCCAGCAAAAACGTCAGTCGCAGCGATAAACACAACAGGGCAAAGGGGTGGCACCTATGGTGCGACCACGTCAAAAGATACTTTGTGGGACATCGCGATCAAAGCACGACCTAATCGTAGTGTTACACCACAGCAAGTGATGTTATCGATCCAAGATTTAAATCCTAAAGCTTTTATTAATCAAAATATTAATAAATTAAAAGCAGGCCAGGTATTAAGGCTTCCAGCACTAGAACAAATTAAAGAAAGAAGCAGCAGTCAAGCGATTACAGAAGTGATTGCTCAAAATGAAGCTGTTAGACCGAAACGTACGCGCTCAGTCGCTTCTGCAACTAAAAAAGTATCGTCTACTACGAGTGAATCTTCAGGCTCAAATAAAGACGAACTCAAGTTGGTGGTTGCAAGTAATCAGGCTAATACTTCGAATACTGCAAACTCTGGCTCGTCTATGCAAGCTGGAAATGGTCGAGCTGAATCAAATGAAGAAATGATGCTTGCACTTGAAAAATTAGATAAAGCCTCTTTGGAAAATACTGAGTTAAATGGTCGAGTAACTGACCTTGAAGAACAATTGCAAACACTTCAACGAATTCTAGCGCTTAAAAATGATCAACTTGCTAACATTCAGGGGCAAATGAGAGCAAATGAGCTTGCTGAGCTTGTTGAAACTGTTGAAGTTGCTGCCGGTACAGAAATGGGTCAAACGGATGTTGGAAAAACAGCGCTAGGTCCAAATGAAAGCATGGGGCCTTCAAAAGCTATAGATGAGCCAAAAGCTGCACCTACCGAGATAGCTAAAAAAGTGGTAGCGCCTGTTTCAAGCCCAAAAATTAGTGATCCAGTGCCTGAAAAAGCTGAAAATATATTTGAAGTGATCTTGAATAACCCTTTGTATCTTGGGCTTCTAGTGATTGGCGTTATTATTTTACTTGCAGTACTTTGGTTGGTTTCTCGTAACAATGGACTAAAAGAAGAGGAATATTATGCAGAGAACGAAAGCGAAGAGGATGATGCTCCTAGTGGTGAAGTGTCTGAGACTGATGAAAGTGAACCTCAAGAGCGTAATGAAAACTTTGATGAAATAAGTGACTTCGAAGCAGGTGATGAAACTGAGTTAGTTGATAATGCATTTGCACTAGACGACGAGGAAAGTTCTGATCTAGATTCACATCAAGATGAACGTGAAGCTGAAGATGTTATCGCAGAGGCGGATGTATATATTGCATATGGTCGTTTAGATCAAGCTGCAAATATACTAGAAAATGCCATTTCAGCGGAACCCGTACGTACTGACTATCGGTTAAAATTATTAGAGGTTTATAAAGATAGTAATGATGCAGAAGCATTTAATAGGCAGTTTAGTGAGCTAGAAGCAATTCAAGATACAAACGCAATTGAAGAAGCATCTCAGATAAGAACAGAGTTATTAGAGAATGAACTTGTTTCACTTGAAGATAAAGAGCAAGAACTTGCAGGGTCTCGTCAGCTCGAAGATGAGTTGGAAGCTCAGCAAGAGCATGATGCTGCACTTGAAACTGAAGAAGCAGCGATTGAAAATGATGCGAAATCTTTTGACTTTGATAGCGTGGATGAAGATGAAACTGATGAAGTGGGTTTAGATGTAGACTTTAGTTCTGATGAGCTTGAATTAGATTTAGATGTTGATTTAGAACTTTCTCAAGACGATGAGCCATCTATTACTGAAAAAGAAGAGTTAGAGTCTGTAGCGGAAGATCAAAATTTCGCGTCTGCACTTGAAGAAAGTGAAGGTGATAATTTATTGGGTGAGGAGCTTGATGCGGCCTTATCAGGTGATGCTGACTTATTAGATATTGATCTTGATGATCTTGATGATGTTGACTTATCAGGCGAACTTGACCAGGAAACTGAAATAGATCTCTCTGATGACTTTTCTGCTGAGCTAGAGTCTACAGAATTAGACTTATCAACAGAGTCAGATTTAACTTTAGGCTCTGAGCTATCGTTGGCAGAAGAAGCTTTGCCTGAAGCTGCCGATGAGGAAGAGCCTGAAGCTGCCGATGAGGAAGAGCCTGTTGCTGCCGATGAGGAAGAGCCTGTTGCTGTAAGTGATGTTGTTACAGATGAAGCTTTGGACGAAGTGGTTAGTGACGAAATTTTAGATGAAGCAGTAGAGGCCTTTAGTGGTGCTGACGAATTAGCGGATGAGCTTGGTGATTCAGATGATTTCGATTTCTTAGACGGTACGGATGAAGCATCGACTAAATTGGATTTGGCTCGAGCCTATATAGATATGGGAGACGTCGATGGAGCTAAAGATATTTTAGAAGAAGTAGCGAAAGAAGGGTCTGAGGAGCAGCAAGCAGAAGCGAATGATTTATTGGGCTCTTTAGATGCCTGATTATTAACTTTTTTATATGAGGTAATCTAGGAAAATGAATAACTGATGGTAGTAGGGTCTCAGCCAGGAAAAAAACCTGGGCTAGCAAAGATAACTAAGCCAGAAATGAGTATGACGCAGAAAGCAAACACGGCCGGTGACAATTTAGTCACTGGCCGTGTTGCGTTATGTCTTTCGTACAATGGTGCTAAATATCATGGTTGGCAAGCACAGAAAAGCGGTATTCCTACCGTACAAAAGTTTTTAGAGGCGGCGCTTTCAAAAGTAGCGAGTCATCCTGTTGCAGTGATTTGTGCCGGGAGAACGGATGCATCTGTTCATTCGTCACATCAAGTTGTACATTTTGAGACGAAGGTAAAGCGAAGTCGTCGAGCCTGGGTTTTTGGGTGTAATACTTATCTTCCTGATGATATAAGTGTTTCTTGGGCGGGGGAGGTTAGCCCAGAATTTCATGCGCGTTTCTCAGCGATAAACAGGCGCTATCACTATCTTATTTATAACCACCCCATTAGACCGTCTAGCTTCAATCATGAAATGACTTGGACGCATTATCCTTTAGACGAACAACGTATGCATCAAGCTGCACAGTCCCTGGTTGGTCGGCATGATTTTACTTCGTTCCGTGCTGTGGGGTGTCAGGCAAGTTCGCCTGTTAGAAGCCTTGAGTATGTAAATGTTCAGCGTTTTTCAAATGTGATCTTAATCGATATAAAGGGGAACGCATTTCTACATCATATGGTTAGGAATATTGCAGGTGTTTTAATTGCTATCGGGTGTGGTAAACAGTCGGTAGATTGGTGTCAAGAAGTATTGCAGCTTAAAGACCGCACTAAAGCTGATATAACTGCTTCGCCTCGTGGCTTATATTTAACTCATGTTGATTACCCTGATGAGTACGGTATTCCACCGTCTACAGGCGCACCATCACTTATTCAGGCGCTACTGGTTTCTAGTGGTCATAGTTCGATTGATCAAACGGATATGTGGGATATAAATGCTAAGCCATCAAGTTAAGTTACTAGTAGGCTAAACCGTTTACGCTTTCATATTCTTATTGAGGCCTTGGCACGATCGTAGTTTGCCTAAAAATATCATTTCAATATTATTTTTTTGATTAGAATCTGTTTTATTTATATCAGGATTTAGCGATAAAATATGCATCACGGCTCAAAACGACACCGTGTAGTCTTCATGCAAAGGCATCTAAGTCTATTTTGATTGATATTCATGTAGATTAATCCTTTAGTCAGGTGGACCAAGCCGATATACTAACAGGCCGTTTTAGGTAAACTCCTGCACATTTATAGATAATGGTTAGCTATGTTGCGTGTTAGAACAAAAATTTGTGGCATTACTCGTGTAGAAGACGCGCTTTATGCAGTGAATGCAGGTGCAGATGCAATTGGTTTGGTTTTTTATGCAGACAGTGCTCGTAATGTTACGATTGAACAGGCTCAAAAAATCTGTGCAGCGCTTCCTCCATTTATCACAATTGTCGCTTTATTTGTTGATGAGCAGCGTAAAGAAATTGAGCGAATATGTCAGGCTGTACCAATAAATCTATTACAGTTTCATGGTGATGAGTCTGAAAAGGATTGCTTAGGTTTTTCAATTCCTTATATTAAAGCGATAAAAGTACGCTTAGACTCTGATGTGAAAACCGCTGAAACAGAATACAAAAGTGCACAAGCTATTCTGGTTGATACATACAAAAAAGGCGTCGCTGGTGGCACCGGTGAGTTATTCGATTGGTCATTGTTACCTATAGAGTATAAAAAACCACTTATTCTTGCCGGTGGTTTAACACCTGATAATATTCGAAAAGCAATTCAGACGGTTCAACCCTACGCTGTAGATGTGAGTGGAGGGGTTGAGCTTAAAAAAAGTATTAAAGACCATGAGAAAATTTCTCAATTTATAAAAGAGGTGTCGCGTGGCTGCGAAGACAAATAAAGGTATTACCCAAGAACTATTAAATAAGATGCCCGATGACAAGGGTCACTTTGGACCATATGGTGGGCGTTTTGTGTCTGAAACACTCATGCCTTCTTTACTGGAGCTTGAAGAACAATATTTATCCCTTAAAGATGACCCTACTTTTAGAAAAGAATTTGATAAAGATATGGCGGACTATGTTGGTCGCCCATCACCGCTTTATTTAGCTGAGCGTTTAACGCGCGAAGTGGGTGGCGCGAAGATATATCTTAAGCGTGAAGACCTTAATCATACAGGGGCTCACAAAATAAATAATACGATTGGCCAAGCTTTGTTAGCGAAGCGTCTTGGTAAACCTCGTGTTATAGCTGAGACGGGTGCAGGCCAGCATGGTGTTGCAACCGCGACTGTTGCTGCCAGACTTAACTTGAAATGTAAAATATTCATGGGCATTGAGGATGTTAGACGACAGGCCTTAAATGTTTACAGAATGAAGCTTTTAGGTGCTGAAGTAGAAGCTGTGACCAGTGGAACTCAAACATTAAAAGATGCGATGAATGAAGCTCTGCGCGACTGGGTCACGAATGTAGACGATACGTTTTATATTATTGGAACAGTTGCAGGCCCTCATCCATACCCTATGTTAGTGAGAGATTTTCAAGCCATTATTGGACGTGAAGCAAGAGCGCAATGTCTTGAAAAAGAAGGGCGACTTCCTGATGCTTTGGTGGCTTGTGTTGGTGGCGGTTCGAATGCAATAGGCCTATTTTACCCATTCATTCTTGATGAAGAAGTTGAAATGTACGGTGTTGAAGCAGGTGGACATGGAATAGAAACCGGAGAGCATGCTGCACCGTTATGTGTCGGTAAACCAGGAGTTTTACATGGTAATCGTACTTATTTGATGTCAGATAAATCTGGGCAAATTCAAGGTACGCACTCAATATCTGCGGGTCTGGATTACCCAGGGGTAGGGCCAGAGCATTCATGGCTGAAAGATATGAAGCGAGCTGAGTATGTTTCGGTCACTGATGAAGAGGCGTTGGATGCTTTTCGCCGCTTAACATTAGTAGAGGGGATTATGCCCGCTTTGGAGTCAAGTCATGCCATTGCTTATGGAATTAAAAAAGCAGCTACGATGAAAAAAGATCAAATAATGATTATTAATCTCTCGGGGCGTGGCGACAAAGATATACACACAATTGCAAATATTGATGGTATTAAGGTCTAATTATGAGCCGTATAACAGATGTAATGAAAGCCTTGGATGCGCAAGGTAAAAAAGCGTTAATACCCTATATCACAGGTGGTGATCCTCGGCCAGAATGGACGGTTGAATTAATGCATACGCTTGTTCAGGCGGGGGCAGATATTATTGAGCTAGGTGTGCCATTTTCAGACCCAATGGCTGATGGACCGGTTATTCAATTAGCTTGTGAGCGTGCACTTGAACATAACACCTCCCTTGATGATATTTTTTCAATGGTAAAAGAATTTCGTGAAACGGATAAAGCGACACCTGTTGTTTTAATGGGTTATTTAAATCCATTAGAAGTCAGAGGTTATGAACGTTTTGCTCAAGAAGCCGCAGAATCTGGTGCAGATGGGGCCTTAATTGTAGACTTGCCTCCAGAAGAAGCAGAATCATTGGTTCCATTTTTAAAACAAAATAACTTAGATGCTATTTTCTTGATTGCTCCAACCACGACTAAGCAGCGAGTTAAGTTTATTTGTGATCAAAGCAGTGGTTATGTTTATTATGTTTCGGTTAAAGGTGTCACGGGCTCAGCTACTTTAAATGTTGGTGAGGTGGCCGAAAAAGTAGCTCAAATTAAAGCGCACAATCAAATTCCTGTAGGGGTTGGTTTTGGTATTAGTAATGCTAAGTCAGCGGCTGAAGTGTCAAAAGTAGGTGATGGCGTTATTGTAGGTAGTGTGATTGTAAATCTAATTGCTAAAAATCAAGATGATAAAACGTCAATGAATAGTGAAGTAAAAGCTTTAGTGTCATCCATGCGTAAAGCGATGGACGCCTGACTTTATTGATGTTTTTTATTTAAGTATTACGATTACTTATAAGATTTGGTACTCACAATAGGAAAATTTCATGAGTAGCTGGCTAGACAGAATTAAACCAAGCTCAATTCGCTCCGATGCAAAGACGAGAGGGAATATTCCGCAAGGCGTTTGGAAAAAATGTCCTAAATGTGGCGCTGCATTATATGGGCCTGAGTTAGCAAAAAACCTTGAAGTTTGTCCGAAGTGTCAGCATCACATGCGAGTTTCTGCAAGGCGACGTATTGATATTTTCTTAGATGCGGAGCATCGTGTTGAGTTAAATGCAAATCTTGAGCCTGAAGATCGTTTGCGCTTTAAAGACACGAAGAAATATAAAGATCGTTTAGTTGCTAACCAAAAAGCAACCAACGAAAAAGATGCGATGATTACGTTTAAAGGCGAAGTTGAGGGAGTGCCAGTGGTTGTGGCTGCTTTTGAATTCTCTTTCCTTGGTGGCTCCATGGGGGCTGTTGTTGGTGAAAAGTTTGTTCGCGCAATTAAGCTTTGTTTAGATGAGCGAAAACCATTGATTTGTTTTAGTGCAAGTGGTGGCGCGAGAATGCAAGAAGCACTGATATCTTTAATGCAAATGGCTAAAACGGCAGCAGCACTTGAGAAATTAAAACAAGCAGGGCTACCTTATATATCTGTTATGACAGATCCAGTGTTTGGTGGTGTTTCGGCCAGTCTTGCGATGCTCGGGGATATTAACGTTGCGGAGCCTAATGCATTAATAGGCTTTGCTGGTCCACGGGTGATTGAGCAAACCGTTAGAGAGAAATTACCTGAAGGCTTTCAACGAAGTGAGTTTTTATTAGAGCATGGCGCAATAGACATGATTTTAGGCAGAGAACAATTACGTGTTCGCCTTTCATCACTGCTTGAAAAGTTATTATATTCAACCGATACAAAAAAAACTCAGCTCGGGCTTGAAAGAGCTGAGGAAGGTGTTGGTGTAAGCTTGCCTGAAAATACTAATGTAAATCTGGACAACAGTGGCGCAGAGTAAAATAGTTTTGAATACACTTAATGAATGGTTAGAGTATATTTCAGAAACACACCCTTCAGAAATTGAAATGGGGCTTGATCGTATTCGTCGTGTGTTTGGAAAGATGGCGGCATCAGAGCATGTCAATAGCTTGAAGCCTAAGCAAATAGTTGTTGTATCTGGAACAAATGGTAAAGGGTCTACTATTGCACTGATCGAGGCGGGGCTCATCTCAATGGGGGTTTCTGTGGGTTCTTATACATCGCCCCATATACGAAAATATAATGAGCGAGTAAAGGTCAATGCTCGGCCTGTTTCAGATCTGACGTTAGTCGATTCTTTTAGGCGTGTAGAAAGTGCAAGAGCAGACGTTCCCCTTACTTATTTCGAGTTCGGGACTTTAGCGGCATTTGACGTATTATTTAACCGTGAACTTGATGTGTTGATTCTAGAAATTGGCCTTGGTGGCCGCTTGGATGCGGTTAATATTATAGATGCAGACCTTTCTATTATTACTTCAGTTGCACTCGATCATACTGATTGGTTAGGAGCATCATTGGATGGGATAGGCTTTGAGAAAGCGGGTATTTTACGTTCGAATGGTCAAGCTATATTAGGTGAAAATTTACCGGGTAGTGTTAGCCTTCATGCTGAGGAACTTTCGTGTAAAACGTTGACTGTTCATCAGAATATCATTCGAAATGAGCAGGTTGTTATTCTCTCAGAGGAAATAGGAGAAAAAATCTATCAAGGTTTTCCTAGTGTTCGCTTGCCAGAAAATAACGTATTAATCGCGCTTCAGGCACTTAAAAAGCTTTCTGAGAATTTGGCGCAAAGCTGTACACCTACCTTTAGTTATGCATCGCTCATTGAGAGTCTCTCTAATGTACAAATCGAAGGTCGATTTGAAGAAATAAAAAATATAACGCTCAATTCTAACCATCGTGTTTTTTTGGATGTGGGGCATAATCCCCATGCTGCTAAGTATTTATTAAGTGTATTAAAAGACTTGAAATCGCCAGATATGGTTATTAATGCTGTTTATTCATCATTAGTCGATAAAGATGTTGCGTCACTTGCTGAAATATTATCGCCGGTGATTAATACATGGTTTTTAGCTCCCTTAGACGATGAGCGTGCGCTTGACATTATTAAGCTCGAATCAGCAGTAGGGGAGTTTACAAAAAATATGTTATCGTTTGGAACCTTAGATGAAGCATTGCATACAGCGCTAGCGAGTCGATTTGATGATAATGATCAGGGGCCGAAATCAATAACGCTTGTATTTGGTTCTTTTTATGTGATTGATGCTGCAAAGGCGTATTTTGAAGGCTTATGAGCGAAACTATTGATGGTTTAAAACAGCGCCTTGTCGGGGCTTTCGTAATACTTACCTTGGCGGTTATTTTCTTGCCGATGATTTTTGATGACCCGCATAAGGTTAAGAAGGTAACGATTGAATCGGTACCTCCCAAACCTAATTTTAATAATACCGTAATTGAAAAGCCTAAACGTCCAACGTTTAAGGTTGTTGATATTGACCCTGCGGATCATAAAGTTAAAAAGTTAGATCACATCACGAGCAAAAAAACTACAAATCAAGAACGTATTAAGTCTAAAGTAATAAAAGTAGCTAAGGTTATGCCGGTAAAGACTCCTGTTAAATTGTCGGAAAAGTCTGGTCGCACAAAACCTACCGTATCTCATTTGCCAATATTTAAAAATATTTGGATGGTTCAACTTGGTACGTTTAGCAGAACTAAAAACGCGTACAAATTGAGAGACCGCTTACGCAAGGATGGTTTTGATGGTCATGCGAAAGATATTGAAATCAAAGGGAAAAAAGCAGTGCGGGTTTTTTCAGGGCCTTTTGTGAATCGAAAGGAGGCCGAAAAAGTAAAGAAGAAATTGGATAAGAAGTATGAAGTAATGAGCCTTATTATCTACTTCGATGCTTAATAGTATTAAGCTAATTCACCTTTCTTCTAATTAATAGTACCGAAAATGGGTTTAATTTTGATATGATGCGCGCCTGTTAGAAACACCCACAACCCGCAAATTTATATAAAGGTATCACAACGTTAAATGGCAAGTTTGAATTGGGCAGATTGGACTCTTATTGTTATCATAACGCTGTCTAGCTTAATGAGTTTAAAGCGCGGCTTTATAAAGGAAGCGCTGTCTTTAGCAACTTGGGTAGTTGCTTTTGTTGTTGCTAGAACCTTTCACACCAACTTCCAAACCTTACTGATAAATACCATTGATGAGCCGATGTTACGTGTTATCTCTGCATTTGGTATTTTATTTATTGGTACGTTGTTAGTGGGAGCTGGCGTTAATTATATAGTAGGTGCGCTAATTCGTTTAACTGGATTAACACCTGTTGATCGTATGCTAGGGGTCGTATTCGGGCTAGCAAGAGGTTTGATATTATCGGTTGTTGTTGTTGCTGTTCTTCGATTAACCCCTATGTCTACAAGTGATTGGTGGATCGATTCGGTAATGATTGAAAACTTGGCTATCTTAGAACAATGGTCAAGATCTGTTTTCGAAAGTAATTCAAATTCTAAAGTCTAAATTAAAATTTAAGAGGTAGTGTTATGTGTGGCATCGTTGGCGTGGTAGGAAAGCGCAATGCAAATCAATCTTTATATGATGCATTAACCGTATTGCAACATCGCGGGCAGGACGCTGCAGGAATCGTAACATGTCAGGATGACCGTTTTTTTCTAAGAAAAGACAACGGGCTTGTACGGGATGTTTTTAGAACACGTCATATGCAGCGTTTGGCGGGTAATGTCGGTATTGGTCATGTTCGTTACCCAACGGCAGGTTCATCTACGTCTGCTGAAGCACAGCCGTTTTATGTGAATTCTCCTTATGGCATTACCTTGGCTCACAATGGTAACTTAACCAATACGGCAGAATTAGCTGATGGGTTGCTGAAGTCTGACCTACGTCATATCAATACTAATTCTGATTCTGAAGTATTGTTAAATGTTTTTGCTCACGAACTACAAGTTCAGGGTAAGTTGGTGCCAACGCATAAAGAAATTTTTAATGCTGTAAAGGAGGTTCATAAGCGCTGCAAAGGTGGTTATGCGGTTATCGCGATGATTACTGGTTATGGTATTTTAGCCTTTAGAGATCCTCATGGTATTCGACCAGTTTGTTATGGTAAGCGTGAAACGGACTTGGGTACCGAGTATATGATTTCTTCAGAGAGTGTGGCTTTAGGCGCTTTAGGTTTTGAGCTTGTTCGAGATATTGCGCCGGGTGAAGCAGTTTACATCGAAAATGATGGAAAGCTTTATAAGGAACAGTGTGCAGAGAACCCTCAATTGAATCCGTGTATCTTTGAACATGTCTACTTCGCAAGACCAGATTCTATTATCGATAATATTTCAGTTTATAAAGCTCGACTCAGAATGGGTGAAAAACTCGCTCAAAAAATTCTAAAACTAAGACCAGATCACGATATTGATGTCGTTATGCCGATTCCTGACACGAGCCGCACATCGGCGATGGAAATGGCTTTTGCCTTAGGCGCAAAGTTTCGAGAAGGGTTTATAAAGAATCGCTATATTGGCAGAACCTTTATCATGCCTGGGCAGAGTGAGCGCAAGAAATCAGTGCGCCAGAAATTGAACCCAATCGACCTTGAATTTAAAGACAAAAATGTCATGCTTGTAGATGACTCAATTGTTCGTGGGACCACGTGTCGTGAAATAGTTCAAATGGCTCGTGATGCGGGCGCTAAGAATGTTTATTTTGCTTCAGCGGCACCCGAAGTTCGATACCCGAATGTTTATGGTATAGATATGCCAGCAAAAAGTGAGTTGATTGCTCATAATAAAACCGTAGAAGAAATCAGTACCTTAATTGGTGCTGACTGGCTTGTTTATCAAGATTTAGATGACCTTATAGAGTGTGCTAAGGAGGGCAATGAGCATATTGAAGCGTTTGATTGTTCTGTTTTTAATGGTGAATATGTAACAGGTGATATATCTGAAGGGTATTTAGAGCGATTGGAAAAAGCCAGAAGCGATGTAAAGAAGAACAAACAAAATGTAGAAGAAGACGATGATGAATCGGTTATTGATTTGCATAATGATGCTTAAGTATTAGGTGCAGTGATACTTGATTTGTTCTAGCAAAAATTAAAGGAAAGACAATGGCCAATAATATTAAGTCAGAAGGGCTTATACCTTCTCCAAACTTAGAGGGCGTTTCGATTGAAACGTTATCTGTTCGGGCGGGTCAGATTAGAAGCCCGGAGTTAGAGCATAGTGAGGCTATCTTTCCTACATCAAGCTTTGTATTTAATTCCGCTGAAGAGGCTGCTGCACGCTTTGCCGGTGATCAGCCTGGAAATATCTACGCGCGTTTTACCAATCCTACAACCTCTATGTTTGAAGCTAGGATTGCGAGTATGGAAGGTGGTGAACGAGCGGTAGCCACTGCTTCTGGAATGGCTGCTATTATGTCTACTTGCTTTGCTTTGTTAGAGCAGGGAGACCATATTGTTTGTTCAAGGAGTGTGTTTGGTACGACTAATGTACTACTTGAAAAGTACGTCAAAAAATTTGGTGTTTCGATTAGTTTCGTTGATTTGATTGATTATGACCAATGGGAAAGTAGCTTAACGTCTAATACGCGCTTTTTATTTTTAGAAACACCGTCTAATCCACTTTGTGAAATCGTTGATTTAGAGCGTGTTGCGAAAATTGCACACCAAGGAAAGCACCCAAAAGGTACATTGTTAATTGTTGATAATTGTATTTGTACGCCTATTCTGCAGCGTCCGCTTGAATTTGGTGCTGATGTCGTTATTCACTCTGCGACAAAATATATTGATGGCCAAGGTCGGTGTCTTGGCGGAGTGGTAATTGGCTCGAATGAGTTAATGGATGAGGTTCATGGCTTCTTACGGTCAGGCGGTCCAGCGCTCAGTCCTTTTAATGCATGGGTATTCCTTAAAGGCTTAGAAACCTTAAATATACGGATGAAGGCGCATTCTGAGGGTGCATTAACCATTGCAACCTGGCTAGAAAGCCAAGATTGTGTTGAGGGGGTATTTTACTCAGGTTTGCCTAGTCATCCGCAATATGAGCTTGCAATGCGTCAGCAAAGTGCTGGAAGTGGTGTTTTATCGTTTAGAATTAAAGGCGATAAAGCAGCAGCATGGCGTTTTATTAATGGGGTTGAATTTATCTCTATCACCGCAAACCTTGGCGATACAAAAAGCACTATTACGCATCCTGCGACTACGACACATGGTCGGTTGACAGATGAAGAGCGTCGGCATGTAGGTATTACCGATAACTTGATTCGGGTGTCTGTAGGGCTCGAAAATGTTGATGATATTATTAAAGACTTAGCAAAAGGGCTTGACGCAGTCGTCTAATATTCGAAGCTTCCTTATATTTCAAATAATTAAGGACATTTCCTAAAACTTTTCTATAATATACTGACAATGTAAGATTTATGTTGTCATTATTTATGATACTTAGGTTTTAGTTTGTATTTTTTAAATACGTATTGTTTTTTTGAGTTTGATACCCCAACTATGAGCAAAACTGGCTCCCCAAATACTACAGATCACCATCATTTTCAGGCTTACCTATCGCAAGGCGCCCGTGAGGGTGGGCTTATTTTAACGGTTGCTATGTGTATATTTCTTGTCATGGCGCTTGTCTCACATAATCCTCTAGATCCTGGTTGGGCAAGTACCGGATCAAACGCAATTGCGTCGAATTATGGTGGTCGAGCGGGTGCATGGTTTGCTGATGTGCTGCTATATTTTTTTGGTTATGTCTCTTATCTGTTTCCATTATTGATTGGTTATCGTGCAGCGGTTCTTTTTAAAAATAGACGACAACGTAAAACCTTTCACTGGCCTATGTTTGGCATTCGTGTAATCGGTTTTATTATGACCGTGTTGGGTGCAACGGGGCTTTTAGCCCTGTATTCAATTTCTGGCCTAGATGATGTCTCTGGTGGAGTGATCGGCTCTGAACTCGCTAAAAAAATGCATCAAGCACTTAATTTGTCAGGTAGTACTTTATCTCTGGTATCAATGTTACTGATAGGTCTAACGGTATTTACGGGTATTTCATGGTTGGGTTTAATGGACCGAACGGGCGCACTTACAATTGCTCTCTATGAAAGACTACATAAGTTATCAGTTAATAAGTGGGACAACTATCAAGATAAACGGCAGTTAAAGATAGAGGGACGAGACGTTCAACTGAAAGCTGAGCGTGGGAGAGTGGTTATTAATCCTTCCACTGATAGCGCTGGAGCAAATAAAGCCCTTATTGAAGCTCCGAAAAAAGAGCGTGGCTTTCCTGCGCTTAAATCAATTGCCGCGAAAGTGTCTAATGTTAAACAAAAATTAGTTCATTCTCCAGTGAGCTCTGAAGAACCTGTTAAAAAAGAACCCAAAATTGGTTCGCCTGTTCAGGTTAAAGCAAATAAAAAACTAGCGATTACTGAAGAACAAAGTCAAACAGATATAAAAATATCCCCATTTGTGAAAAAGAATAAAACCAGTAAACGTCTAGAAGATGAAAAACAGGGCAGCTTATTTATCGCTTCTGAAGGGGTGCTACCCTCTATTTCTTTACTTGACCCAGCGGTTGTAAATAAAGAACTAGGCTTCTCTAAAGAAATACTTGAACATATGTCTCAATTATTAGAAGAAAAACTAGAAGATTTTGGTGTGATCGTCAAAGTTGTCGAGGTTAATCCTGGGCCGGTTATTACACGTTTTGAAATTCAGCCAGCTCCAGGCGTAAAAGTGAGTAAGATTAGTGGCTTGGCGAAGGATTTAGCAAGATCTTTAGCGGTTATGAGTGTGCGGGTTGTAGAAGTAATACCAGGGAAATCAGTCGTTGGTATTGAAATACCTAACGAGCACCGTGAAATTGTTCGTTTTAGCGAAGTTTTACTTTCTAAAGACTATGAAGACAGTGACTCTCCAGTTACTTTGGCTTTAGGGAATGATATTGCAGGGAATCCTGTTATTGTAAATCTTGCAAAAATGCCGCATTTGTTGGTTGCTGGTACAACAGGCTCGGGTAAGTCTGTTGGTGTTAATAGTATGATTTTAAGTATGCTATTTAAAGCGACGCCTGAAGAGGTTCGCTTTATCATGGTTGATCCTAAGATGCTGGAATTATCTATTTATGATGGCATTCCGCATCTATTAACGCCTGTTGTAGTAGATATGAAAGAGGCTGCAAATGCACTTCGTTGGTGTGTTGCCGAAATGGAGCGTCGTTATAAGTTAATGGCCGGAATGGGGGTAAGGAATGTCGCTGGTTATAACCGTAAAGTAAAAGAGGGTATAGAAAAAGGAGAGCCTTTACTTGATCCTCTTTGGACGCCTGATCTACATGTTTTAGATGAAGAGCAGCATCGGCCTGAATTAGACACTCTGCCATTTATTGTTGTAATTATTGATGAATTTGCCGACATGATGATGATTGTTGGTAAAAAGGTTGAAGAGCTCATTGCTCGAATTGCACAAAAGGCTAGGGCAGCAGGCATTCACTTAATTCTAGCGACACAGAGACCTTCTGTTGACGTTATTACCGGTTTGATCAAGGCGAATGTACCGACACGAATATCATTCCAGGTATCATCCAAAATTGATTCAAGAACAGTACTTGACCAAGGTGGTGCTGAGCAGCTGTTGGGACATGGTGATATGTTATATATGCCACCGGGGACTAGCGTGCCAATTAGAGTTCATGGTGCATTTGTTGATGATCATGAGGTGCATGCGGTTGTTGATGCGTGGAAGGAGCGTGGGCAGCCAAATTATCTTGAAGAAGTTCTTACGGGGGGAGATAGTACTGACCCAGTCGCGGCTGCATTTTCAGATGATGCAGATAATGAGCAAGACGCTCTATATGATGACGCTGTATCATTTGTAACTGAAACTCGGCGAGTGTCTATCTCTTCAGTTCAGCGTAAGCTCAAGATAGGGTATAACCGCTCAGCCAATTTGGTCGAAGCGATGGAGCAAGCAGGTGTTGTAAGCACTGCAGGGCATAATGGTTCTCGTGAAGTATTGGCCCCCCCCCCGCCACCAAGAGACTAATCCGTTATCTAGATTTTCCCTTGCTTTAATCGTCTAATGATAAAGCGGGCAGGGTTTACTGTAGTAGACTGGTTCGTGTCGAAAGGGTTAGGGCTTCCTGTTACTAAAGCGCTTATTAATTCAGCGGCGATAGGGGTGGTAACTAGACCTTTAGAGCCGTGCCCAATGTTCATGAAAAGATTAGGGTAATAACTTCCATATACTTCTTTACAGCTTTTAGCGTCTTTTCGTAGGCCAGCAAAGCGTTTCAGCATCTCATCATAATCAGGTACACGGCCAATAATTGGCATGTAATCGGGTGTAGTACAGCGAAGACCTACATTTGCTGTAAGTTTTTTTTCATTCGTAAGTTTAATTGCATTCGTTGTTTCAGGTAACCATGATGGTAGCCACTTCTGAATACTTTCTATATTTTTTAGGTTGTCAGCAAGGTACGTTTTATCATCGGTATTAGTTAGATCAAAAGTTGCGCCAAAATGATGCCAGCCATTGATTGGAGGACATAGATAACCTTCACCACATAGGATTATTTTGCTGGGGCGTAGGGTATTTGAGTGTATTGACGTAACTTGGCCTTTTAAAGGTTTTGATGGAACATGTTTGAGTTGCTCAAAGCGCTTTGCATCATTTGAGTTAGTAATAATTAAATATTTAGAATCAAAGTTGAGCTTATCTGTTGGTTTTTTCTCTCCGGATTTAGACTCAGAAACTGCTGCCCAAGTCTGTTTAGTGCCACTCCAAGTAATGTTACTAATTTTTGTATTAGTAAAAACTTTGATTAAGGGATGGCTAAGTGAGGCGGTGGCGAATGTGTCTGGCTCTAACCACCCAGAGTTTTCAAACCATAGTCCACCACACTCCATATCAATTCCACTTAGCTCACTTGCTTCAATCGCAGTGACATCCCTGACAAATTTGGGTGGATAGTAATCGTTTTGTATTAGCTTCTTATGGCGCTCTTGTTCTTTGTTATTCCAGGCAAGCTGAAGTAAGCCTGTTTTGTTCCAAAAATGCTGGTCAGGGTATTGGTTTTGTTTATCTTCAAAATATCGTTGGCTAAAATAAGTGCAATGAGAGATGAAATCAGAGGTTTTATTTATTTCAGTTGGCAGCTTCACGTATAAAGCAAGTTGAGATTGTCCGCTAGCTTCACTTACCGGCCGTTTTTGTTGATCAATTAGTGCAACGTTAAGGCCTTTTTCTGCGAGCGATGCCGCGGTTGTAACACCAGCAAGTCCAGCGCCAATGATTACCGCATCATAAACTTTAGAGTTAGTCTTATTTTGGTTTTCTGGTTCTAACTGTTTGCTAGGTTCAGGTAGGGACCATTTTGGTGATGTATTTTGAGCGAATATTGAAGTTTTCAGCTTCTTAGATTTTTCAAAACTCATGTCACACTTACCACCCAATTTTTGGCTCTTTTGGGGCTCGATTCAGCGTCAAAGAGGCCTCTTTGAGCGACTCTAAGCCCTGTATCTACAATGGTGAAAGGTTTGTGGCCGACTTTAGTTGCTTGCTTCAACCAGCGTTGAGATAGCCGGATTTGGGCTAAAAGAATGTAGCGTGTTTCTTGTAACTCCTTTTTAAGTGAGAAATAATAGTCCTCATGCTGGTTTGAAAGCGACACATTATCATGCCACTTTAATTTTATTGCTTCGATTGATTTAGTTAAGCGTCTAGTGCTCATCTTTTAGTTTGGTCTTAGTAATACTTGAAGAGAGAGGCTTTGTTTTTGGGTAGCTTACCTCGACTGAATTGATAATGACTGGCTTTAGTGGAACGTCGCGCATTTGACTCTTAATGCCTGTTTGTACGCTGGATATTTGGTCTACCACAATCATACCCTCCACAATTTTACCGAAGACGGCGTAGCCTGCGCTTGCACTTGATTTGTTTAGGTTGCTGTTATCTACAACGTTAATAAAGAACTGTGACGTAGCAGAGTTTGGTACTGATGTTCTCGCCATAGCAATGGTGCCGCGCCTATTTGGTACAAAGGGGTTTGCTTCATTTTTTATAGGAGCTTTTGTTGATTTCTTTGCAAGGCTTGAATCAAATCCACCTGACTGAATCATGAAATTTGGAATGACTCTGTGAAAAATTACTCCCTCATAAAATCCACTTTCAGCATATTCGATAAAGTTAGCCACGGTTGTAGGCGCTTTACTCTTGAATAGCTCTAATTTTATAATTCCCATTGACGTTGATATGGTTGCAAGTAGTTTGTCAGAGGGCTGAGCGTTGGTTTGTAGGCTGGTTGTCAGTATGGTAAATGTTAAGCAGTGCACAAATACGGTAAGAAGTTTTTTGGTAAAGGAATTCATGGTTTGGCAATCCAGTTTTATTTCAGGGAATGTTAAGTTCTGTAATAAGTAATCATACCAATAAAAATGATAATAATTAATCACTTAAAATTAAATTGTATAAATTAGGGGTGGAGGATTAAATTCCCGTTCACACGTGTCGACATCACTTAACATTTTGTTACTTGTTGCAATTATTTACCAATATAAAACCTGACAAAAGGTGTCTATTATTCACTCTATAACGACATATTTGATTGGTCACCTTTAGGGGAATGCAAAGTGAATCGTAACGAAAAAATAGCAAAATCCAGGCTTGGTCGACTTTTAGTTAACCGTGGTTATATTACTGAAGATCAACTTACTGAAGCGCTTAAACTACAAGCTGCAGGAAATGGCCTGTTAGGTGAAGTGCTAATAGGTAAAGGTTATATTTCAGAAAAAGACCTAAGTCGAACACTGAAGCACCAGACGCGCTATCGTTACACCGCTGCTTTTGTAGCTCTGGCTACTGCGCCATTTCAACCAATGGTCGCTATGGCAGCTAGCCCTTTAGCTGCTATGCAACTTCCCAATAATAAGATAGAGCTGTCTGCCGCTGATATGGGAGAATTTGGTAGTTTACAAATGATGGATGACAGTGAGTTATCTGGTATAAGTGCTCAAGGGTTCGGTGGGCCAGCTCCGGGTATGGGTCTTGGTCTAAACTTTGGGCAAAATGCCGACGCCGTCGCTGCAGGTTTTCATAATAAGTACCGTGATGATGAAGAGTATGAGGAGCAAGATGATGAACAAATTGTTTCTGAGCTTGCAGATACCGTTTTAACGATGGCAGGCTTGGGGCCTATTTCAAATTTGATTGATGCGAAAATTACTGTTGAAGGTCTTAAGTTTCAAGAGGGTCGCTCTCAAATTGAAGTATTGGGTGATGGTAGAGTGAAGATGTATATGCCGACTGAAATTGCGAAAATTAGTATGGAAGATATTCGAGTGAAAGGAAATACTAGTGGACCAACCATGGGAAGTATTTATATGACAGATATCAAATATGATCCACGCTCTAGCTACACGATAGGCCCAAAAAGAGAAAGCTATTTCTAGTCGGGTTTTAATACCAATTTAAATATCCCCTAAAAACGCATCAAATATTCTTGATGCGTTTTTTTTGCGCTGCTGTATTAAGTCTTTACTTAAGGTAGGTAAATTGAAAACACTCCGCCTCCGAAGCGGCCGCCATTGGAAAGTTTGATGTGACCATGGTGACCACCCTGGGTATGAAGCTTTGTGACCATTGCAGCAAAATAAATACCGAGACTAGTACTACCGGTGTTAAAGTTTATGTCGTTTAATATCTCTCCAGGAGGTGCCGCTAGAAGCTCTTCAGGGTAACCTGTGCCATCATCATGTATTTCAATTAATAAAAATTTACCGTCAACTTTTGCAGTTATTTCAATATTTCTTTTTGTATAACGAGAGGCATTATTTAATGCATTGTTTAAAACTCCCAGTATGATTTCTCGATCAAAAAACCAAGTTAAACTTTTTTCTACTGAAATACTTAGATCGATATTCTTACTTTGAAACATTTGAGTGTAGTGAGCTGCTTGCTCGTCTAATAGATCTTCAAGGTAGTATTCATCAATGTGTAGTGAGAGTAATTTGTTTTGCAAACGATATAAGCCGAGTAACTGCACAAGGTAGCTATTTACGCGTTCAGCTTCATACTGAACTGTGGCAACGTTTGGTTTCTTTCTCCACTCTTCTGGTAGTTCGTCGCACATGGAGTCAACAGAATGCAGCAGCATACCCAGCGAGTTTTTCATATCATGAACAGCTGAGGCGATAATAAGCGAGAAATCAGGTTCTAGGTTGTCATTCATAATGAGATTTTACCTTTGTTTTTTAACTAATTTATTAATAACGTCCTGCAAGTGATTAAGGCGTTTAAATTGATTGTGTTGTTCAGGGATGTGTTTGATCTGTTCTAAAGATGACTGCGCATCAATGAGGAACTGTTCTTCAGGTGTTTTTTTGTATTGTTTGATAATGACTTGTACGATATTCAGGTTTAATGCAGCATGCTTTGGAGTTAGTGAACGCGCAGCGTGAAATGACTCTATGGCTTCGCTTAGTTTTCCTTGTTCAAATAAAGATATGCCCGTCTTGTTAAGTTTCTTAGCTTGTTTTCTTGCATTAAGGCCTTCTGGTTCATCAAGTAATGTCCCAATTTTCGATATAATACTTGGGTTATCTGCAAACCTTTTAGAAAGCGAGATCAGTAGTTTTTCAGCGCGCTTAGCTTGTTGCATTGAGTATAGTGTTTTAGCGAACTCTAAGCCTACTAGAGGGGAAAGACTTTCTTCCTCTATCATGGACTCCGCTTGATGAAGTTTATCGTCGGCGGCTTGTTGATCGCCTTGGCCTGAAAGAACGCGTGCGGCAATAAGCGTTGCATTTAAACTGGCATCTTCATTATTCGAAAATTTGTCACTGGCGGCTTCTAATACTTTAACCGCTTCAGTTGCTTTACTTTTTCCGCTTTCACTCGTGTCGCCTTCTGAAAGGTCGTATAAACACCGGCCTAGGTCTAGATAATGTTCAGCTTTTTCGTGAACAGAGTTTTCTGCATATTGAACGGCATGCCTGTAGGCATTGCTGGCTGCCTCAATGTCTTGATTGTTTAAGCATATGGAACCAAGTTTTTCCTGTCTAGGGATTATTCTTGGAGAGAGGTCTACGGCTTCTTGGAGTGCGTTTTGAGCTTGCACTTTCTGTCCTAGGTTTAAATAAGACTGAGAAAGGCTGTCATAAGCCTCTACCATATTTGGATTGGTTTTAATTACTTCTATGAAGCAATCTTTGGCTTCTTCATAGTGTTGTTCTTGGTTGAGGACTTGCCCCATCCCGAGTCTAGCCCAAGGAATTTCTCTTGATGATAATACGTCACGGTAAATCTTAGTTGCATTGCTTGTATCGCCAAGGAGGCTGTACAGCTTTGCAAGCGTTTGATAGCACCAAGACTTGTATTTTGTGTTGTTTTCCAATTCTTGTTGGCAAAGGCTGATCGCTTTGGTGTAATTTTCTAAATCTATTTCGCGATTAATTGGTTTAAGTATTTTTTGCTGTGTAAGAAGGTGGCCTAGTCGTTGCTCAAGAACCGTGCGCGTGATTGGTTTTGCTATATAGCCGTCAGGCTGATATTCGCGTGTTCCAAGTACGACATCTTTTGATGTTTCCGCGGTAATCATAATAAAAATGTGCGTATGTTTAATTCTTTTTCTTATGCGAAGTTCTTCTAATATTTGTTGACCATTTTTTCCGTGGCCCAAATTGAAATCGCATAAAATAACATCGTATGAGTCGTATGTGCATTTGGTGATTGCATCTTCTGCCGTGCTTGACATGTCTATTTTCTGAGCCCCAAAAGAGGACAGCATTAGGCGTAAAGATGAACGAAAATTCTCAAAATCATCAATGATTAAAAAACTGAGCTTTGGGTAGAGCTTGTTAAGCTTGACTTCTTTCAGGGGGATACCTCTAGTTATTTTTGTTGTTTTCAAGGAAGTCGATAATGTCATCAATGAGCTCGTTAATCATGCCTATTCTTTTTTGTGTGCTGATGTATTCTCGTTCAATTTTTTGAGTCGTGAACCATGTGAAAGTGGAGCCAAATAATGCAAGAGCTAAGAACAACGTGATAAATATTTGGGGAATAGAAATATTTTGGCTTTTCAATCGCCAGTTTTCTTGTTCTGTTTTAGATTGGCTTAATTCGAGTTTTAAGCTTCGATTCTCATCATGGAGTTCTTCATACGCTGTTTCTAGTGTCGAGATTCTTGCCAGTATTTTGCTGCTGGAGAAGTCATTTATTGTTGCTTCAAGGTTTTTCTGAACCTCTTGATAAACAGTAGGAACATCTTGTTCGGTCTGTTCGTCAAGGGTATTAATACTGTTAAGGCAGAGGCGGTTAATCATTAAATAAAGTTTGTCTCGGTCAACCTGTTTTGAGATTACGCCTGCTGCGCCTAAAGCGTGGGCTTCTTCATAATATTTATGTGCATGCTGAGATGTGTACATAATGACTGGGATGTTTTTTGTATCAGGCCGACCTTTAATAACTTTTAGTGTTTCAAAGCCGTCCATACCCGGCATAATATGGTCTAAAAAAATAAAGTCTGGGTGATACCAGGAAAGTTGCGAAATTGCATCTTCTCCTGAAGACGCTTGTTCGCAATGAATATCCATTTTTCGAAGAATTTTTGTAAGTAGCATTCTTGAGGTGGATGAATCATCTACAACAAGTGCGTTAATTTCTGACACAAGGCTATCTCTTATATTATTGTCTATGTTTAATATTCATTAGTTTAGCAAGTCTAGGTAATAACGAAAGAAAGCAAAAGAAATTACCTAGGTTTTTGTTAAATGTGATTAATAAACCTCTTTTTTTGAAAAAAAAGACTTAAACCTTGTCAGCACATTGCGCCCAGTAGAGTATATCTGGATAATGTGCCCTCAGATTTTAAGCTTAAATGATAGCGTATATACATATAGAGGTGTGAAGCGTGAGCAATGAAGTGAGTGAAAACTGTTTTTCAGATTGGAATGGGCGTGAAACTGCTGCGGAATTAATGATTCCTATTATCGGCAGATTATACCGTCGTAACAATGTTGTGACCTCTGTATATGGTCGAGCCATTATTAATCAGTCAGTGATTGGTTTGCTAAAATCACATCGATTTGTTCGCCAAGTCGAAGAAAAAGAATTATCGGTTCATGATACATACGCTGTATTAAAAGTATTGGATAATCTAGAGCTTGGGCGGGCGCGCATTGATATCGGTAAACTTGCCGTACGATATGCTGAGCAAAGTTCAGATATTATATTAGAAGACTTTATTAAAGCTGAATTGGCCTATGTCGTTGGACAATATGATTCAAGCGCAGATTCGAAAGAGTCAAAAGATGTCATTTTATACGGTTTTGGCCGGATAGGGCGTCTATTGGCTCGTATTCTGATTGAAAAGGCGGGTGGTGGTGAGAATTTACGCCTTCGTGCAATTGTTGTTAGAGATGGTGGCGCCAAGAATGACCTAGAAAAGCGTGCGAGCTTATTAAGGCGTGATTCGGTTCATGGTTCGTTTGAAGGTACAATTACAGTCGATAATGAAAATAATCGTCTAATTGCTAATGGTACAAGTATTCAGGTTATTTACTCGAAGGGTCCTGATCAGGTTGATTATACCCAGTATGGTATCAATGATGCACTAGTGATTGATAATACGGGCATTTGGCGTGATGAAGCTGGCTTAGGTTTGCACTTACAATCTAAAGGAGTTGCTAAGGTACTTTTGACTGCTCCAGGTAAGGGTGAGATTAAGAATATCGTATATGGCATTAATAATAACCAGATTCTTGATTCAGATACTATATTATCAGCAGCGTCTTGTACGACAAATGCAATTACGCCTGTTTTAAAAGCAATTGATGACAAGTTTGATGTGATTGACGGTCATGTTGAGACTGTGCATTCCTATACAAACGATCAGAATTTGATAGATAACTATCATAAAGGTAGTCGTCGTGGTCGTAGTGCACCATTAAATATGGTTATAACCGAAACAGGTGCGGCAAAAGCAGTTTCTAAAGCTTTACCTAAAATGGAAGGGCGTTTAACTGGAAATGCAATTCGGGTGCCTACGCCAAATGTTTCGATGGCGATATTGAATCTTAATCTTACGGCTAAAAGTTCGGTTGAAGAGGTTAATACTCATTTGCGTGATATTTCTCTGCATTCGGATTTGCAAAAGCAGATTGATTTTGTGAATTCGGAAGAGGTCGTTTCTACTGATTTTGTTGGCTCTCGTAGAGCTGGTATTGTTGATGCAAAAGCGACAATCGTTAGTGGGAATCGTTTGGTGCTTTATGTTTGGTATGATAACGAATTTGGTTACAGTGCACAGGTTGTACGGGTTGCGAATCAAATGGTTGGTATTAATTACCCTTGTTTCCCAAAAACTTCGAAGTAGTTTTTGAGGAGTGCAGATCCTGTGATCTGCACTCATTTTAGTTATATATCTTCTTTATTGTTATTCGCTTGATTCTTTCTTTTGTGTTTCTTTTCTGAACTTTCTTGTCAAACCTGTAATTTCTTTGTGCATGAACTACTATAAAGATGATTTGTATCAGTTCAAGGCAGTGAAATATTAAGGTTCAGTCTAGTAATGTTGCCTGTGTCTCATTATAATTGTGCTGCTTTTTGGTTCGTCCTTTCTGATTGACGTTTTTTGTGGAATGTTGATTGGAGTTGAGAAAAGTTTTTAGTTTTTCAACTTGTTTGGTTTGTTAGTAAAGCAAAAGCGACGGAAAATTCACAAATTCTGATGATTAGGCAGGGGTTAATGGTCAAAGTAAAAAAAGGCCTGGATCTTCCAATATCCGGTTCGCCCGAACAAAAAATCACTGAAGGAAACGCTGTAAGCAAAGTTGCAATTGTTGGCTTTGATTATGTTGGTATGAAACCAACAATGGCGATTCAAGTTGGTGATAAAGTAAAGAAAGGGCAACTTCTTTTTGAAGATAAAAAAATATCAGGCGTAAAATATACCTCTCCAGCAAGTGGAACAGTTATTGAGGTAAACCGTGGTGAAAAACGAGTATTTCAATCTGTCGTTGTTGAAGTTTCGGGTACTGATTCAATTGAATTTCCAAAATATAATGCATCTGACTTAACTGGTTTGCAGCGGGATCAGGTCGCAGATAATTTGGTAGAGTCCGGTTTATGGACTGCATTTAGAACTAGGCCTTATAGTAAAGTGCCGGAACTTGATGCCAAACCTAATTCTGTTTTTGTTACGGCAATGGATACGAATCCTTTGGCAGCTAATCCAGAAATTGTTATTCAACAAAATGAAGAGTCATTCAATCAAGGTTTGTCAATTGTAAGTAAATTAACGGATGGCAAAGTATTTGTTTGTGTCGCTGGTAGCTCTTCAATTAAGCTAGCGTCGAATGATCGTGTAGAAAAGCATGAGTTTTCTGGTTCACATCCAGCAGGAAATGCGGGTACGCATATACATTTTCTGGACCCTGTGAGTAATAAGAAGCAGGTGTGGTCTATTTCCTATCAAGATATTATTGCGATTGGTAAATTATTCACTTCTGGTGAGTTGTATGTAGATCGCGTTGTTTCTCTAGCGGGGCCGATGGTTAAAAATCCACGTTTGGTGAAAACACGTCTAGGCGCAAATATTACTGAATTAGTGGCTGGCGAGATAAAGCCTGAAGGCCATCGCATTATTTCTGGTTCGGTGTTTGGCGGGCGCACAGCAAGAAATTCTGTCGATTATCTAGGTCGTTATGCAAATCAAGTGAGCGTTCTTGGTGAGACTTCGGAAAGAGAGTTTTTGGGGTGGTTATCTCCAGGTCCAAATAAATTCTCAGTGATGAATATTTATATCTCTAAGTTGTTCTCAGGTAAGTTGTTTAATTTTACGACCACAACAAACGGTAGTGACAGAGCGATGGTGCCATTAGGTGCTTATGAAAAAGTCATGCCATTAGATATTTTACCGACTCAACTTTTGCGTGCACTTTTGGTAGGTGATACCGAGCAGGCGCAGTTATTGGGTTGTCTTGAATTGGATGAAGAAGATTTGTCATTATGTACATTTGTTTGTCCTGGTAAGTACGAATACGGGCCTATCCTTCGGGATAACCTTACGCATATAGAAAGGGAGGGTTAGGTATGGGTCTTAGATCAATATTAGATAATATGGAGCCCCATTTTCTTAAAGGCGGCAAGTTAGAAAAATGGTATGCACTTTATGAAGTGTTCGATACACTTTTTTACTCACCTTCAAGCGTGACCAAAACATCATCCCATGTTCGGGATGGTATCGACTTAAAACGTATTATGATCACTGTTTGGTTCTGTGCGTTTCCGGCGATGTTTTTTGGTATGTGGAACTTAGGGTTTCAGGCGAATACGGCAATAGAAGCTGGTTTGGGTTCTATTCCTACTGATTGGCATAGCTGGTTTTTTATCGGTCATGACCCGTCTAGTTTGATAGATAACTTTGTTTATGGAGCAAGTTATTTCATACCAATTTACGCGGTTGTTTTTATTGTCGGTATTTTTTGGGAAGTACTATTTGCAATGGTTCGAGGGCATGAGGTTAACGAAGGCTTCTTTGTTACTTCTATACTTTTTGCACTAATTGTACCGCCAGATATACCGCTTTGGCAGGCTGCTTTAGGTATTAGCTTTGGTGTTGTCATTGCTAAAGAAATATTTGGTGGTACCGGCAAAAACTTTTTGAACCCTGCTTTGGCTGGTCGTGCTTTTCTTTTCTTCGCTTACCCAGCAGAAATGTCAGGTGACACTGTTTGGGTTGCGCTCGACGGTTATACGGGAGCGACAGCATTAAGTGTTATTTCAGCGGGAGGTGTTGAAAGTTTAATTGTTAACAATGTTACTTGGTTGGATGCATTTTTAGGCACAGTACAAGGTTCAATCGGTGAAACATCAACGCTTGCTATACTTTTAGGTGGTGCTGTTTTGTTGCTGACAAAAATTGCGTCATGGCGGATTGTTGCTGGTGTGTTAGGCGGTATGATAGCAATGTCCTTGGTATTTAATTTAATTGGTTCTGAAACAAACCATATGTTTGCAATGCCTGCATACTGGCACTTAGTCACTGGCGGTTTTTGTTTTGGTATGATTTTTATGGCAACGGATCCTGTTTCTGCTGCAATGACCGATACGGGCAAATTCGTATTTGGCGCATTAATTGGTGTAATGGCTGTGCTAATTCGTGTCATTAATCCAGCGTTTCCAGAAGGGATGATGTTAGCTATTTTATTTGCTAACTTATTTGCGCCTTATATTGATCATGTGGTTGTGCAAGCCAATATTAAGAGGAGGTTAGCGCGTGTCTAATAAAGAAACGACAAGTAAAACTATTATCGTTGCATTTTTACTGTGTATTGTATGCTCGATTGTAGTTTCTGCCTCAGTTGTATTGCTAAAGCCTATTCAGGAAAAGAATAAAGCTTTAAACCTTAAAACAAATATTCTTGCTGCGGCAGGTCTACTTGTAGACGGTGCAAGTGCTGATGAAATTGAGACGCTATTTTCCTCTATCAAACCATACTTGGTTGATTTAGATACGGGTGAATATGCAGACCCAAGCGTGGTAGGTAAAGAACTTGCCTTAGATTACGACCAGCGTAAAGCAGCTAAGGATCCAGCTTTATCTGGTGTTATAACAGGTGGTGAGGATATAGCCAGTATCAAACGTAGAGTTAAGTATGCAAAAGTTTACCTCGTTGAAGCAAAAGGTAAAATTGAAACAATAATTTTGCCCGTTAGTGGATATGGTCTTTGGTCTACCTTGCATGGTTTCCTAGCTTTAGAGGGAGACGCGAACACGGTAGTTGGTTTAGGCTTTTACGAGCATGCCGAAACCCCTGGCTTGGGTGGTGAAGTTGATAACCCTCGCTGGAAAGCACTTTGGCCTGGCAAAAAGGTTTATAACCTTGAGCAAGGAGATGAGCCCGTTATCAAGTTAATTAAAGGTTCTGTTGATAAGTCTAAGCCTGGTGCAATGTATTCGGTTGACGGTTTATCTGGTGCAACATTAACCAGCAGAGGTGTATCCAATCTGGTTCAATACTGGACAGGCGAACAGGGCTTTAAAAAGTATCTGAATCGCTTGAGAGAGGGGGTTTAAGATGAGTAATGTGAGTGTAAAAGAAGTACTCTTTAGTCCTATCTTTTCCAATAACCCAATAGCGCTACAAATTCTTGGAATCTGTTCTGCGTTGGCTGTTACAACGAGTATGCAGTTGTCAATTGTTATGGGTTTGGCCGTAGCTTTAGTCACTGGTATGTCTAATATGTTGATTTCGCTGATCCGGAGTCAAATTCCTTCGAGTATTCGAATAATTGTGCAGATGACAATTATTGCTTCATTAGTAATTGTCGTTGATCAAATCTTACGTGCTTATGCGTACGAGATGAGTAAACAATTATCAGTGTTTGTCGGCTTAATTATTACTAATTGTATTGTAATGGGGCGAGCAGAAGCTTTTGCAATGCAAAATAAACCTGGAATTAGTTTCTTGGATGGTGTCGGTAATGGTTTAGGCTATTTAGTCTTACTGGTTGCAGTCGCTTTTTTCCGAGAGTTATTCGGAGCAGGAAAATTATTTGGTATTGAAATATTAGCGACCGTTAATGATGGAGGCTGGTATGTACCAAATGGTTTGTTGCTACTCCCTCCTAGTGCCTTTTTTATTATTGGTTTACTTATTTGGGCGCTTCGTGGTTGGAAGAAAGACCAAGTTGAAGCACCAGATTATAAGGTGTCATCGCACACTGTTAAGGAGGCATTTTAATGGAGCATTATCTTAGTCTTTTTGTAAAAGCGGTATTCATAGAGAATATGGCATTGGCCTTTTTTCTTGGGATGTGTACGTTCTTAGCTATTTCAAAGAAAATTGAGGCTGCAGTCGGTTTAGGGATCGCTGTTATTGTTGTACTTGCTATTACCGTACCAATCAATAACTTGATTTACACTAACCTACTTAGAGAGGGGGCGCTTGCTTGGGCAGGTTATCCTGAAGTAGATCTTAGTTTTCTAGGCTTATTGACATACATCGGTGTTATTGCTGCTTTGGTGCAAATTCTCGAGATGGTATTGGATAAATACTTTCAGGATTTATATAACGCACTGGGTGTTTTCCTTCCATTAATCACTGTTAACTGTGCAATTATGGGGGCGTCTCTATTTATGGTCGAGAGAGACTATAATTTTGGTGAAAGTGTCGTTTATGGCTTGGGGGCTGGTGTTGGCTGGGCATTAGCAATAGTTGCTTTGGCTGGGATTCGTGAGAAATTGAAGTATAGTGATGTTCCTGAGGGCCTTCGTGGTCTGGGAATTACATTCATCACTGTAGGTTTAATGTCACTTGGGTTTATGTCTTTTTCAGGCATATCTCTTTAAACACCAAGCGCTAGTAGATTAAAAAAAGGTATTAATATGAATGCTGAAATAATACTTGGTGTAATCATGTTTACGGTGATTGTACTGTCTCTAGTTGCAATAATTCTTGCAGCCAGAGCAAAGCTGGTAAGTAGTGGTGATGTATCTATCTTGGTTAATGGTGATCAAGATGGTCTGATCCAAACGCCTGCTGGCGGAAAACTGTTACAAACCTTGGCGAATGAGGGTTTATTTCTTTCATCTGCTTGTGGGGGGGGGGGTACTTGCGCCCAGTGTAAGTGTAAAGTTTTGGATGGTGGCGGCTCAATGCTGGCAACTGAAAAATCTCACTTTACCAAGCGTGAAGAAGCAGAAGGCTGGCGCTTGTCATGTCAGGTGCCTGTCAAAGAAAATATGAAAATTGAAGTGCCTGAAGAAGTATTTGGCGTTAAAAAATGGGAGTGTGTTGTTGAGTCCAACCAGAACGTAGCTACTTTCATTAAAGAGCTTGTGCTTAAACTACCTGAAGGTGAGAATGTTGACTTCCGTGCAGGAGGGTATGTTCAACTTGAATGCCCACCACATGAAATCGATTACAAAAACTTCGAGATAGAAGGTGAATATCGTGAAGACTGGGATAAGTTCAACTTATGGCAATATAAGTCTTCAGTAAAAGAAACCGTTATTCGAGCTTATTCGATGGCTAATTATCCTGAAGAGAAAGGGATTGTTAAGTTTAATATTCGAATCGCTTCACCTCCGCCTGGTACTGACTTTCCAGCAGGTCAAATGTCTTCATATGTATTCGATATGAAGCCCGGTGACAAAATTACTGTGTATGGACCGTTTGGTGAGTTTTTTGCCAAAAAGACTGAGTCTGAAATGGTGTTTGTTGGTGGAGGTGCTGGTATGGCGCCAATGCGCTCGCATATATTTGATCAACTTAAGCGTCTTAATACCAAAAGAAAAATGTCATTTTGGTATGGTGCAAGAAGCCTGAGAGAAATGTTTTATCAAGATGAGTATGACATGCTGCAGTCTGAGAATGACAATTTTAAGTGGCATGTCGCTTTATCTGATCCTGCACCTGAAGATGATTGGAAAGGGCATACTGGATTTATCCATAATGTACTTTTGGAAAACTATTTAAAGGATCACCCTGCACCTGAAGATTGTGAGTATTATATGTGTGGGCCACCTATGATGAATGCAGCAGTAATACAAATGCTGAAAAGTCTAGGTGTAGAAGATGAAAATATCATGCTGGATGATTTTGGGTAGTTGCTTAATAAGTGCCAGGTTACGAATGTAACCTGGCACTTTTGTTTTAAGTCTTATGAGTAAAGTTGTTATTAGAAATACACTAATTATAGGTTTGTGTTGTTTACTGTGTCTTGCTTCGTGTTCTTCTGAGTCGCCTTATGAATATCTGATTCGTGGTGAAACAATGGGTACGACTTATAGTGTAAAATTGGTTTTTGATCACCCTAAGCCTCCGGATGAGCTTAATGTTTATCAGATTGTGGTTGAAACAGCTTTAAAGCGGGTTGACAGTTTAATGTCAACTTATCGTGCTGACTCAGAAGTTTCTATATTAAATAATACACCTGAAGGTCAGTCAATAGAGTTGTCGGCTCAAACATATGAGGTGCTTGATGCTGCTCAAAATATAAGTCGTCTAACGGATGGTTTCTTCGATATAACTGTTGGTCCACTTGTAAACCTGTGGGGGTTTGGGCCAAGGTATGAGAAAGATAAAGTACCAAGTGGTCAGGACGTGCTTGCTGCTAAAAGCAAAGTAAGCTGGCAGGCAATCCAGCTTAGTGATGGGTATGTTAGAAAACAACTGAATGTGAGTGTCGACTTATCTGCTATAGCAAAAGGTTATGCTGTCGACCAAGTTGCTAAATCACTGAAGCAGTTAAATGTCGCAAACTTTTTGGTTGAAGTGGGTGGAGAGATTACGGCATCCGGGTTGAACAAGCGTAAAAAAACTTGGATATTAGGAATAGAGCAACCAAATATTTCTGGTCGAACAGCGTATACTACTGTTAGTTTAAATGATAAAAGTCTTGCGACATCAGGAGACTATCGTAATTATTTTGAAAAAGATGGTGTGCGTTATTCACATACCATTGACCCTAAAACGGGTTATCCTGTTAAACATAAATTAGCATCTGTAAGTGTTATTGCAGATTCCTGTATGGAGTCCGATGCTTTAGCAACGGCGCTTATGGTTATGGGTGAAGAAAGAGGCTATCAGTTTGCATTAAAAGAAGGGGTTGATGCCTATTTTATTTACCGTGAAAATGAACAGTTTAAAATTTCTTATACGCCAGGCTTTGAGCCTTATTTGAATTGAGGGGGTTGTCTCATGGAACTATTTTTTATTGTGTTTTTCGTCATGCTTATTCTTGTAACTGTGATGTCTGTAGGTGTTTTAATGGGCAAAAAACCCATCTCCGGTTCTTGTGGGGGTATGAGCGCGCTTGGAATGGAAGTGGCTTGTGATGTCTGTGGTGGTGATAAAACTAAGTGTGAAAACGAAGAGGAGTATGATCCAGCCCAAGAGATCGATTCAAATACACTTGCTTATAATGCAATGAGTAATAAGAACTAAAGTTAGTCCGAGGCGAAAGCCTACTTTTTTGTTAATTTTAAGATGGAGTATTTAGGTTTATGGCAGAGTATCACTATGATGTCGTAGTTATTGGTTCAGGCCCTGCCGGTGAAGGGGCTGCAATGAATGCAGCCAAAGGCAATAAGCGTGTTGCTGTAATAGAAGATAAAAAAATTGTTGGAGGGAATTGCACGCATGTTGGGACTATCCCTTCCAAAGCACTCAGGCATGCGGTAAAGCAAATTATCTCTTTTAATACGAATACGATGTTTAGAGACATAGGAGAGCCACGATGGTTTTCATTTCCTCGCGTGATGAAATCCGCAGAGAAAGTTATTCATAAGCAGGTGAAGTTGCGTACTCAATTTTATGCACATAACAAAATTGACATATATACAGGGCACGCTTATTTCTTAGATCAAAATCGTATTGAGGTGAGGGGTGAAGCTTCTACTGATGTGTTGCATGGAAAGGAGGTTGTAATAGCGAGCGGCTCTAGCCCGTATAAACCAGCTAACGTAGATTTTACCCATGACCGTATATATTGTAGTGATTCTATTCTGGGTTTAAGTCACACACCTAGAACGATAGTGATTTATGGTGCAGGTGTAATCGGTTCTGAGTATGCTTCCATTTTTTCAGGTTTAGGTGTGAAGGTTGACCTGATTAATCCTGCAGACAAATTGTTGTCATTTTTGGACGATGAGATATCTGATGCTCTTAGTTACCATCTAAGAAATAACGGGGTTTTAGTTAGACATAATGAATCCTATGAGTCTGTTGTTGGTACTGATAACTCAATTGAGGTGACATTTGAATCAGGAAAGAAAATAAGAGCGGATGCTTTCTTATGGTGCAATGGCCGTAGTGGCAATACCTCGGGTATGGGTTTAGAGAATATAGGCTTAAAGGCTAATTCACGTGGTCAATTGACGATCGATGATCACTATCGTACTGAAATTGAAAATATTTATGCTGTAGGAGATGTTATTGGTTGGCCTGCTTTGGCAAGTGCCGCTTATGATCAAGGGCGTTCTGCGTCGTCAGCAATATTGGATAACAATTACTTTCGATTTATTGATGATGTGCCGACGGGTATTTATACCATTCCAGAGATAAGTTCAGTGGGAAGGAATGAACGTGAATTAACAGAAGCGAAAGTGCCATATGAAGTTGGTCAGGCTTTTTTCAAAGACCTTGCTAGAGCTCAAATTACGGGTGAAGCAGTAGGGATGTTGAAAATTCTTTTTCATCGAGAAACCAAGGAAATACTAGGTATTCATTGTTTTGGTGACCAAGCTGCTGAGATTGTACATATTGGGCAGGCGATTATGAGTCAAAAAGGGGAAGCTAACTCTCTTGATTACTTTATCAATACTACTTTTAATTACCCTACTATGGCAGAAGCTTATCGAGTAGCCGCTTTAAATGGCTTAAATCGAATATTCTAAATTTTATCATGCCTCAAAAAAAGATTAGGTGCAGAATGTCGATTGCATCTAGTCTTTTAGTCTATTAGTTCACGCTTCCGAACTACTTCATTTGTAAGAGTTTTTCCTATTTTGTAGCATAAGGGATATTGAGGATTATTCTCTTATATATCTATGGCCTATTCATATATAAAGGCCAAACAAGGAAAAGTGCTATCTCTATGTCAACTCGAATGCTTAAATTTATCTCTTTACAAACTATATTTATCTTATCTTTGCTTCTTTCTGCATGCGATGACGGTGATAGAGATTTTGTACCACTTCCTGAGAAAGAGATAGAAGAAGAGCCGCTTCCCATTGTTATAAATGCCGCAGGTGTCAAAGGCCCCTTAGTTAATGCTGAAGTCTCCTTATATAAACTTGACTTAAATGCTGGCCTTATTAAAGATCATGGCGATGCGAGTGAAGCTTTTTTTAGATTATTGACGGAGGCGGGTGTTGTTATTGACACTGATGGCCCTGTTAATACCAATAATGAGGCTGAAGCAACGGCAGTCTTGGAATTTATTCTTAAACATATTAATGAAATAGGCTATGTTACTGAGCTACCAAGGCTTCAAAATGAAATAAAAGACTCTATAAGTGTTGATGACGCTAGGTTAACTTTAGACAAATACTTGAATGAAGCAAGCCTTGATCGAGAGACAAATACTATACCGAAAGCAGAGGTTCAAAATATATTTGATAACTTTGCTACGCTCTCAGAACTTAAAAATAAAATATCCACGTTAAAGCCATTTATTTCTCAATTAAGTGAATTGACAAGTTTTTCAAGTGCGAAAAAATTGATGAAAAAATTCCATGCTTCTGAAACAAGTAGCTCGAAAAAGGATGGTTGGGTTGTAATACAAAATACATTTCGAAATTCTACGACAAGCTTGAGTTCTTTGCGCAATGACTTAAGTGATCTTGTTGTGGAGCTCTCTGGAGGCAATAAATTAGAACTAGACCCCGTTGCTTTAAATCGACTGAATGAACTTGAGCAAAATGTAAGTAATACTGCAACACTAGAAATAGCTGAATCTTTAATTACGCAAGCTATTACAGAAGAGGGCAATATTATTGTCCGCCAGTCGTTATCTGCGCTTAAAACATCGATAATTTCCTTAGATGACTTTATGGCTCAAGCTCAGAGGGATAATGCACTTTATCATTTTTTCAGTATATCAGAGCAAATTAAGCAAATCATACCCGTAGACAGTGAGGGTGATCTAATTGGGGGCGATTCAACCGGCGTTCTTAGTGAAATGTATACCGCTGTATTCAATACATTAAGCGCTGAGCTTGAACCTTCATTAGCTGATGCCTTTAAAAATAAAGCGCTAGATGACTTTGGCAACCCTGAAAACCAACTCGTCAATGGTCTTTCAAATGAGACTACATTATTATCTGGAATAGATTTGGGTATCTATTCTGGTTTTGTTTATATGGAGGTGAATTCGAGAGAGGGAACAGTTGATCTTAACTCTGGAAAAAGTCCGATTATTTCTCAAATGAATACTATTTTCCATACAGATGAAATTCGTGGTTTTGGTGACAATGCTAAAGAAAATAAAACCTTATATTACCTTATAGATGGGCAAGAGCAGCGAGATGCAGAAGGCGTATTGATAACAGATTTAACAGAGATTGAAGTTGGTGATGATGATACGGTAATAGAAGTACGGCCTTATCGATTTGCCACATCTTTAACAAAACTTGCTGTTGCATTGGTTACCGAGAAGTTAAAAACATTTGAACCACAACTGCGTGATATCAATGGCGATAATGAACCTGAATACAGAGTAACTGTCAGTGCTCTTAAATCAGAACTAAGCTCAGCATCGGATAATATTATTAGTACGTTTGGTCTTGGTCATGTAAGAGAACAGAGCATTTTTGAAACGCCAGCTATTTTAACCCTACCTATGCAATATTCAGAAGCTGAGCAAGAAGCAGCCATTCAACACCGCGCTATGATTGAAAGCTTTTCAGCCTTCATTATTACGCTTAATCAAGAGACAAATTTAAATATAGACAGCCTATATAATGCCGTTGTAAAAGATTTGCTTGATGACGAAATGGATGGTCTTTATTTTGATGAGGAAGTATCAGATTTTAATGATGTATCTGATATCTCATTTTTGGTGCAACTCTCACCAGAAGAAGTTTATATTCCAGGCGTAGACTTAAATATTGATGAAATTGCTGAATTAATGTCAATGCAGCTAAATATTATTGAACCAGAATTTCCTGTGCAAGATCTCTTTTCAGGTGACATCTTGTTTGATACTCCTTCAGGCGGGGTTGACTCAGATGGTGACGGATACCTTAATAATAGTGATGCATTTCCAACTGATCCAACTAAGCATAATAATATTGAGGATGACTATTCAGGTGTTTGGGGTCTTAATGTATATAATTCTCATAATTACATAGCACCATTATCAGGGGAGGTGATATTTAGTATTACAAGAAATACTGGAGAGGTTGAACCGACACTACCTAGCTGTGAAACAATTGAAGAGTCTTGTCTCTATGAAGGGACGACAGGGTCTGATTTTGATGCGACTTGGAAAGTAATCAAATCGCCTGAGAGTGGTAATCTTAAAATAAGAGATACTTTTTCTACCGATGTCGCACTTGGTTTTAATGCAATAGCAACTGTTCCAGGTATATATCATGTGCGTTTAACGCTAGTTACAAAAGTTGAACCGATACAATCCTATTCAGAAATTATTCCTATTAAAATTATCAATCCCCAGAATATAGAAATAATATTTAATCCATCTGCACCTTCGGCAGGCCAAGCCGTAAAAGTAGAGTTCAAAGCTACTGATGATATGTGCAGAGCTTATTCATTTTGTGATGAAAGCGACGTCGAAGAGTATTTTGATATTTCTAAGCTAAATCAGCTACAAGCTTTATGGAAGCTTAATGGCGGAGAAGCTAAAAAATACCGATCCTTTGTCTCAGAGTCACAGTCCTTAAATTTCTTTAATTCATCTTTAGGCGATAGCCTTAGTGTGGATGTTATTTACACCTCCGGTTCTGTTGAAGTTGGATTTGTAGAATTTATAGTTGCACAACTATCAACAATTGTAGGACTAAAAGTTGATAGCGACAATGATGGTATTCTTGATGAAAATGATTCATTTCCATTAAATGGTCAATGCTTTCGAGAAGCTGATGGTTTTGTAAATAAAATTGGCGAAGAAGTGTGCAACTTTAACTTTATTAATGTTGAAAGTGATATAAATACAAAATCACTCGACATACCTTTTAGTAATGAAACTTGGATTTATGATGAACGCTGGAGCATGATCTTTAGGTCTTCAGGATCCAATTCTGGTTTTGTTGGAGCTGATACTCGGTTTTATGACAGTATTGTACTGCCAAGTGATGGCTCTGTGAGTAAAGTTGTATCGAGAGTGTTTGTCGATGAAGAGGTTCGTCGTGTTTATATCGCTTATACCGATGGTGAAGTCGATTACTTTAGCTTTGATGATAATCAATTGCATGACTTCGTTGATGCGAACAAGAACATGTCAGTTGTATCAATCTTGCCTGTGGGGCAAGTCGTTTTAGTTGAATATGAAGACGGCGCCGAGTCTTCAGAGTTTCAACTTTACCAAAGAAGTGGTGAGCAATCAGTCATAAAAAGTAGTTCGAAATATCCAAAACCAAGGCAGGCAGTTGAGCTAGAAATTGATGGAAAATCAATATTTGAATTTGCACAAACCTTTAAGCCTATATGGTCGCTTACGCGTCTAGTGGATGATGTGCCTACCGTTATTGATATAGCTGCATCGGATGACTCATTATCTCTTTTGGCTGGGCAAACAAACTACGGAGATATTCTGACGGTTTCATTTGTAAATAATGATGGGATAGTGATTAATGAAATACTAATCGCAGTAGTAGACACGTCGGGCTTTAGTTTAGAAAAAACTATTTACAAAACCACGGATACGCTGATCGTTTCGGCAGTTTCTTATGATTTAGATTCAAACGATGCAAACGATTTTATTCAGGTGAGGTGGTTGAAATATGATTCAAGTACGGATTCGAATGAATTTCAGTCGTTGGATCAGTTATTTCCATTTAGCCATTCTGCGACCAAAGCCGTTCATGGTGACATCATAACAGCAGAAATTTACTTAACAAACGGTGTTGGCAATGGCCTGCTACTAGAGAAGCATGATGTGCTTATTCTCAAAGATGATCCCTCAACACTCTTTATACATAAGTTAAGTGAGCCAGCCCCTTTTCAGAAAACAGAAGATTTTTTTATAAAAATAGAAGAGCCAACGATTAGTGAAAAATACTTCACTGAATATTTTACACCAGTTTGGTGGTTGGATGGTGAAAGGGTTGTCGGTGAAAATAAATTATTTTTTCCTTCAAAAAGTACAACAAAAATAAAGTTTGGAAGCATTTTATCTCTCTCATTTGACTATGTGATCGGATCAGAATCAGGGACTACACCTAAGGTAAATGTAGAAGACTTTAAGATTGACATTGAAACTACTATATTTAGTTTGTCGCCAGAATATCCCAAACAGGGCGATGATATTTCACTGAACTTCGAGGAAATTATCGAAAGCTCAATTTCAAGATTCATCCCTAGTTGGTTGATTAATGGTCACGAGGATGAATCAGCTAAATCATTAATTTATCCAGGAAATCTCCTTAAGTTTGGTGATCATGTTGAATTGATGCTTAGTGAGTTAGATAGCGATACAGAGGATAATATACCTCCACCAGCCTTTACACACACTGCAGAAGTTTATGTGGGAATCAATGTTTTTAACTCGACTGTTGATGAGGGGATTGATAGCGATGGTGATAAAATATTAAACAAGGATGACCATTTTAGATATGATTCGGCTTGTTTTTCTGAGAACGCTGGTATCCCGGACGATATTGATGGCGATGGGTTAAGTGACTTAAATGAACTCTTTCCAAACAATATTGCTAATCGTAGTAATCCTAATGCTGCAGACACTGACCAAGATGGTCTCTCTGACCTAGGCGAGTTGAAAGCTGGAACGAACCCTAACATTGCAGATACGGATGGCGATGGTTTTCAAGATGGAGTTGAAGTTAACAGCCTGAGTACAGACCCTCTAAATAGCGCAATACCAGGAAACTCAGAAAATGACTTAGATCTTGATGGCATATTAAATGAAGATGAGCTAGTGCTAGGCACCTTTGTTAATAACACAGATTCTGATAACGATGGTTTATTGGATGGCATGGAAATTACAAAGGGTACAGATCCTTTAAATCCTGATAGTGACGGTGATGGATTGTCAGATGGGTTAGAAGTATACGTAACGAAAACTGATCCAATTGGCGTTGCAGGTAATCTTGATGGCACAGACACTGATGGCGATGGTATTCCAGATGGGGTAGAGGTGAGATTACTCAACTTTAACCCTAATGATGTAGATACTAATGATGACGGTATTCTTGATGCGCTTGAAGATGCAGCAACTAATGTAGGTGCATTACCTGCGAATGACTACCTGAATATGAATGATTTAAATGATTATGCTTTTGGTCAAGCATCATCAATGGTACCTGCAGGTACTTGTTTTTCTACTTGGCTGGGACAGCAAGAGATTGATAAGGTAGTTGTGAGTCATGAACCGCAAATCAATGCTGATAGTGAACAGCAGATACTTTTTACTAAATATGAATGGCCTGAAATTATTCGTTATGACGCCAAGAATGCAACATTCATATCGCCGCTTACTGAGGAATCAATAAAAGGTAATATAACAGCAGTTGAATATGATGTTGCTGATATGAATATCCAATATTTAGGCTATTTGAATGGCCAAGTTCGTAAGTACGATGCGAGACTTGACAAGGACGACCAGCTTCAGGACGTTTTTTATGTCGGTGCTTCACTAAGAATTAAGCATATTATTGATCAAGGTAATTATTTACTGGTAGAAACTGATGGTAATGAAGTTGGAACTTATAAACATTACTTGGTCTCTAAAACAATACAGGACCCTGTTAATACGGTGCCAGTTCCCTCATTCCCTTCTTCACTTGTAAGCTATAAAAACAGCATTTGGCTTGATAAGACAACTCGGACTGAACTTATACTACTGGGTGATGAGCTTATAGGAACTAGTTTAATCAAAGAAACGATTAATGTTAGTAGCCCGCAAAGTATTGCTCAGTCGGTACTGAAAGAAACAAATGGCCTTTCACTAAAAGCTCCCATATTTATTGAGGAGCTTGAAGGTGAAAAAGCCTTAAATTTTGGCTCAGGCCAGGTATTAAGTTTAACGTCTAATGATTGGTTAGTGGCTGTGGATGATGATCCAGACGACGGCATACCGCCGCCACTATTTACTATTTCACCATTTGAACTCGGGCTACAGCATGACTCCGTGCGTATTATTGTGCCTATTAACACTTCGCAAATTAAACGAAATGACCGAGATACTCTAGGTGGTTCAAGTGATTGGGAAAGTACTCAACAATCAGAAAATGACCAAATTTTAAGTTTAGTGCCGGTTGGGATTGATACACTTGTTATTAGTCATCGAACAAACGGAATTACTCAATTATATAATCAACCGCCTTTAGCGTTTGAATTAACTTCTGGGGATTTTGACAAAGATGGTTTAAGTGATCGACTCGAGTTTGACTTAGGCACAGATATTAATAACAAGGATACTGACGGTGACGGACTCACCGATGGCCAAGAGGTCTTGATAACGGGTACAGATCCACTGGATGGTTTAGATGGCGACATAGATACCGATGGTGATGGCCTAAGTGATCGTGTAGAACTGAATGAAACACATACTAATATTAATCAGGCTGTTACTAATATTGATGGTATAGATGTCGATGATCAGAATGCTGATGCTGATAATGATGGCTTGTCCAACTTTATTGAAGTGACTCAAACTCTTACGAACCCTTCAATAAAAGATACCGATTCGAATGGTGTTGAAGACGGTGATGAAGATTTTGATCAAGACGGCCTCACTAACCTTCAAGAGTTAAATGATACTTTAACAAGCCTCATTGATGCTTACGATGTTGATGCTGATAATGAAACCAAGGATGGAGATCAAGATCGGGATGATGATGGTTTAAGTGATAGCCTTGAGCTGAATCACATAAACCCTGATACAGAAGAGCCTTTTTATGATTTCACAGCACCTAATACAGATTTAGATATTGAAAATATTAGTGACGGTGACGAAGATTTTGATGGTGATGCTTTAAGTAACCAGACAGAAGCTAATGTAACTAAAACCAATCCTTGGCTAGCGGATACTGATGGGGATGGCATTAATGATGGTGCAGAAGATCGTGACTCAGATGGCCTAACCGATAAACAAGAGATTGATATAACAGGCACTGAGTTTGACCTTATTGATAGTGATAATAATGGTATAAACGATGGTGATGAAGATAGAGACTCAGATGGCTTGCCAGATAAGCTAGAACTTCAATATAGTACGGATCGTAATAAAAGTGACACAGATGGTGATGGAATCAATGATTTTGATGAGGTCTTTAAGTACGGAACTAACCCTCAGGATATAGATACTGATGGTGATGGGATTGACGATAATGAAGAAATTACACTGGGCCTATCTGATCCCACATCAGCAGACGGTGATATGGATGGTTTAAGTGATTCCTTGGAATTAGGTATTGCTGGGGCGGTTGATCCACTGAACCCAAGCTTTAGAAGTAGCCCCATGCTTAGCGATAGTGATGGTGATGGCTTAAATGATGGCTTTGAGTTTGATATTGAGCAGAAGTTCGTATATAGCGAAACTCAGCTTAAAGAATTTGGATTAGGTGATGAACTAGGCGTTCGTCTTAATCCAGATGATGATGATACTGATGGTGATGAATTATCTGATGGCGAGGAAGTAAGTTTAGGTACTAATCCAGGGTTAGCAGATACCGATAATGATGGTTTAAGTGATTATGATGAGGTTCGCAACGAGAACGGCACAACCACAGATCCCAAAAAACAAGATACAGATGGTGATAAATTAACAGATGGCCAAGAAGTATTAACAGGTACTGATCCGTTGGATACCGACTCAAATGATAATGGTATTCTTGATGGTGATGAGGATAGCGATGGTGATGGGCTTACTGATAGCGAAGAACTTAATATTTTTAACATCGATCGAGATGAGCCTCGTGGTTTTGATAACCCTGATCAGGATGGCGATGGCATTTTAGATTCTGATGAAGATGCTGATGACGACACCTTAACTAATCGTGAAGAGCTTGATGCTGGAACAAACCCTCTGGATAAAGATTCCGATAATGATGGCATTGATGACAATGAAGAAAATGATGGTCTGGGCTCACCCACAAACCCAGACACCGATGGAGATGGCCTCTCTGATGGCGAAGAGAAAGAGTTTGATAGTGACCCTACAATGCGAGATACCGATGGCGACGGCCTAGGGGACTTAGAAGAGTCTGTATTAAAATCACTTCCGCGTGACCCCGATACGGATAATGATTTTCTTCTTGATGGAGAAGAAACTACGACTGATGTATTAAAGTGGGATAGCGATAACGACGGTATTCCTGACGGTATAGAAAGATACTACTTGATGACGAACCCTGCTATAGCCGATACAGATACTGATCAACTATCAGATGGTGAAGAAGCTTGGGTATATGCTTTAGATAAGAATGAGTTACCGATTTCCGTTGGGATAGCAAATACAGAAACAGGGGAGCTAGAAACTACGCTTAACTCTCGTTTAGGTATGGCTGGTTTTAATGCCGTGCCATTCGTTGTTGAGAATCAAAAAGATATGTTAGTAATGGATCTTTTAGCTATTAAACAGAAAGAAGTAGAAGGAGGTACTGACATCGAAGTAGGAGATTCGTTAGGTACACTGTATCTAAGACGAGTATCTGACCCAACCAGCGTAGATACTGATGGTGATGGTTTAAATGACCGTACTGAGTTGAAAGAGTTAGAGTTTACCTACGGAAATAATTATGATCCTAATATTGGCGCAAGTACATATGACCCTAATCTACCTAATTCCGCGAGCTTTTTCATATCAGACCCATGGGAGTTAGATACCCCAAATAAAGATGGTCTTAGAAATAATATAAATGATGGTGATGAGGATATTGATAATGACTTCTATAACAATAAGTCGGAACAGGATAATGAAGCTAGTAACATCGTTGAACCTCATACTGATATTGTTGTTAATGGTGTAGGCGATGGCTTGCTCGATGGTATCGAAGCGCTTTTATTATCTTCAAGTCCGGGTGAACTTGACTCAGATGAAGATGGCATAAAGGACAATGAGGAGTTGAACGGTGCCATAGATCCATTATTACAGGAGGGAGCTATTAAGTGCAGGATTGAGAATATCGATCCAAATGTGAGCTGTTTTAATGATCCGAATGGGCTAGCTGTCATTTCGAGCCCATGTAACGATACAGAGATTGTCTTACCGAATGTTGCTGGTGTGACGTATTGCTTTACAGTAAATTTCAACTCATTACCAAATCAGAAGGATAGTGATAGTGATGGAGTATTGGACCCTGATGATGCTTTTGCTATGGACTCCACTTGCTCACTCGCAGTAAACGGATTCACTGATGATAATACCAAAAGAAAACAATGCTTTTCATCTTGGTTAGCCGAGCAAAGCGAAATAGAGCAAATTGGGCATGTTCAATGGATAGATAATTCTCCAGCAGATCAATCGCAAATTGCCTTTTTTAGCGAGGGATGGGATAAAGTTGCTTTGTTCGATACTTTTGCGGCATCTTACCTACCGCCTGTTATGAATACACCGGACTTAAAACTGGTTAAAGTTGAATATTCTCCGCTTAGTCGCCGATTGTATTTAGCGTATGTAGATGGCTCAATTAAATATATTGATTTAGTATCGTGGTCAGGGTCAGAGGTTGAGGTCGTAGATCTAGTCGCGGGCAATCTTAATGTTGATACAATAAAGCTTGATACCATTGTTGTTGCAGGTAGAAGCGTGATTGTTCAGCATAAAGATGATACTAAATATACGCATCTAATATTCAATGACGCTGACCCACTGACAGTTATTACTCTACCTAACTCTGAAGACTTCAATCTCAAAGAATCTTTATGGGATCAAACTGCGTCGCGTTTGTATGGTTTTAAACAGACAGTCGGACAAGCAATTTCAAACCTAGGCTTTGTAAATGTTGATGCTATCAATAGTCAGTTTAATGGCAGCATTGTTTACTCACCTAGTTTAACGGCTGAAACAACCTTGAGTGGGCCGATTGCATTATCTCAGGATGGCGCTTCTGTATATTTAGGTTCAGGCCAGAAGCGATTAGCCGATCTAGCGGTTGGTGATAATGTTGAACCCCAGCTTCAGAAACAGCATAAATTGACTATTTTTAGTAGTTTCCGAGAGTTAATTGAGTTGGGAGATTATTTTGTTGGCGTTGTAGATGTTGTAACAGGTAATGATTCGGTGAATGAACTGACTCGTAACGGTATCTTTATTGAAGACTTAACCAATTTTAGCACTCCTGGTTCAGTAAATAATAAATATTTATTTAAGGTCGACGACGATGAGCAAGTGCTAAAATTAGTGCCGCTCTCACTTGGTGGTGAATCAGAGTTAGTATTTGTTAGTAAAGATTCGAATCGTGTCATGATTGATTACTTAGGGCTGCAAGATAATGATAACGATGGGATGTCAGGCATTTATGAATCAACTTATGGTTTAGATGATACTGATGCGACAGATCGTTTCGGTGATCCTGATGATGATTTACTGACTAATATAGAAGAATACATGTATGCAACCGATCCGATGAAAGAAGATACGGATGAAGACACGTGGGACGATGCATATGAAATTATTAATATGACAGACCCACTTGATGCAGCTGACTTTTAATTAACTTATATTGAAACGAAGATAAAAAAAGGGGCATTTAAAATGCCCCTTTTTTTGAATTAAAACACTCACTAAAAATAAGTTTCTAGAATAAGTCTTCTATAGATAAGTAACGTTCACCCGTATCATAATTAAATGTGATTACTTTGCTGCCACTCGGAATTTCTGCTTCTTTTTGTTTAATTGCTGCGAGGCTTGCTCCCGTTGATATGCCAACGCAAATACCTTCTTTTAATGCGCATTGTCTCGCCATTTCAAATGAATCTTCTTCACTGACTAAAATAGAACCATTTAGAATTTCTGTGTTCAAAATTTTAGGAATAAAGCCAGCGCCGATGCCTTGTAAGCGATGAAGACCTTTTTCACCACCACTAATGACCGGTGATTTACTGGGTTCTACGGCAAAAACTTGTAAGCTTGGGTAGGTTTCTTTTAAAACCTCAGCACAGCCAGTGATATGCCCTCCAGTGCCAACACCTGTGATTAAATAGTCCAGGCCATCGGGGAAGTCAGCTAAAATTTCTTGAGCCGTTGTAGTTCTATGCACGGCTGAGTTAGCAGGATTTTCAAACTGTTGTGGCATCCATGCATTATCGTGCTCTTCTAGTAATTCTAATGCTTTGTTAATACTACCCATCATGCCTTTTTCTTTGGGCGTGAGTACTAATTCAGCACCTAGCGCTTTTAAGTATTTTCGACGCTCAACAGACATTGATTCAGGCATCGTGAGTATAAGCTTATATCCTTTAACTGCTGCGGCCAACGCGAGCCCAATACCTGTATTGCCAGAGGTTGGTTCAATAATGATGGTTTCTTTATTCAGAAGTCCTTGTGCTTCTGCAGCTTCTATCATGGCAGGGCCTATCCTGTCTTTAATACTTCCGCCCGGATTAGCTCGTTCGACTTTCATCCAAACTTCAATATCATCGCGGAATAGATGGTTGATGCGAACATGCGGTGTATTGCCTATGGTTTGTAGAATATTATCGTATTTCATAAAAATTCTCTGATAAGTTAATAAATTACAGCTTGGTTGTTATTGTAAAGTTGTTACATTTAATAATGTTACTAGAAATAAAGACGAAAAAAATGAGCTCGTAAGGTAGACTATTGCATTTAATAATTGAGAAAACAATAAAGGAAAAGTTGTGGAAGTATATGAGGAACAGGTTCAAGCATCAGACGGTGTGGTATTAAATTATTATCATTGGGTTCCCGAAAATGCAAAAGCAGCAATTGTTATTTCTCATGGTTGGAGTGAGCATGCTGGCCGGTATAATACCTTGGCTAAATGGTTTGCTAATTGTGGTTATGAGGTGCATGCCTTAGATCACCGAGGGCATGGTAAGTCTCAGGGTAAAAGAGGGCATGTCGGTCGGTGGTTGGATTATGCTCGGGATCTTGAACAGCTTCGTTTATCTTTAGATCAGACAACACAGTATTTACTTGGGCATTCAATGGGAGGCATGATTAGTGTGTTGCACCTTCTAGAGTATCCAAACCGTTTTGCAGCGGTTGCCTTAAGTGGTCCTGCTGCAGATGTTTCAATACCCGTGTCAAAGTTTAAGACTTTTATGGGAAAAACGATGAGCTCAATACTACCTGAATTATCGTTGGCCAATGACATTGACCCTTATACAGTTTGCTCAGTTACTGAAGTCGTTGAAGATTATGTGAACGACCCCTTTAATCATGGCAAGGTATCAGCACGTTGGTTTTCTGAATACTTAAAAACGATTGATAGAGTAAAGCGTGACGCGGGTCAAATTAAAACTCCAACGGCAGTATGGCACGGTGCAGGTGACACCTTGGTAGCACCTTGGGTAAGTGAAAATCTATTTAATATTTTTAAAATGGAATTTTGTCAATACAAACTAATTGATGATGTTTATCATGAGATTTTACTTGAATCAAATTGGTTGGATACTGCTAATGAAATAAAGACATGGATATCTCGATTTTGATCTATGGCTCCGGCCTCCAGATTCATATAAAATGCAGCGCTATTTTGATTAATGCTAAAGTTTTTAATAAAGGTGGTTATTTAACGAATGTTAGAAGTTAATCCAATCGTTCAGAAAATCAAAGAAATGCGCGAGCGCTCAATGACACTTCGGGGGTATCTTTGACTTTGATGTTAAGAAAGAGCGTCTTGTTGAAGTTGAAAGAGAACTAGAAGATTCAAGTGTCTGGGAAAATCCGGAAAATGCACAAGCTTTGGGGCGAGAACGGTCAAGTCTAGAAACGGTTGTACAAACGATTGAAACGCTTGATGCGGGATTGAATGATGCCGAAGAGTTATTAGATATTGCTGTTGAAGACCAAGATGAAGATACCGTAACGGAAGTTGAATCGGAATTAGCCGTGCTTGCAGAAAAGCTTGAAACACTTGAGTTTCGGCGTATGTTTTCAGGTGAAATGGATGCGAGTAATGCCTTCCTAGATATCCAATCAGGCTCTGGTGGTACAGAGGCTCAAGACTGGGCGAGCATGATATTACGTATGTATTTACGCTGGGGTGAGCAAAAAGGATTTAAAACAGAGTTGGTCGAATCATCATCGGGTGATGTTGCGGGTATAAAAGGCGCAACCATTCAGTTTACGGGGGAGTATGCTTTCGGTTGGTTGCGTACTGAAACCGGTGTGCATCGTTTAGTTAGAAAATCTCCCTTTGATTCAGGCAGTCGCCGACATACATCTTTTGCTTCTGTTTTTGTATCGCCTGAAATTGATGACAATGTCGATATTGAAATTAACCCATCCGATTTAAGAATTGATACCTATCGCTCAAGTGGCGCAGGTGGGCAGCATGTAAATACAACAGATTCAGCAGTTCGTATTACACACGAACCGAGTGGTATCGTTGTACAGTGCCAGAATCAACGATCTCAGCATCAAAATAAAGATAAAGCCATGCAGCAACTACGTGCAAAGCTTTACGAACTAGAAATGCAGAAACGCTCGGAAGCCTCTCAGGTTGTAGAAGATACAAAGTCTGATATTGGCTGGGGGAGTCAGATACGTTCGTATGTATTAGACTCATCTCGAATTAAAGATTTACGCACAAACGTAGAAACCAGCAACTGTAATGCAGTATTAGATGGTGATCTCGATCAATTTATTGAAGCAAGTTTAAAGAAGGGCCTTTAGGAAATATTTATGTCTGAAAATCAAAATACATCAAATCAACAGCAGCAAGATCAAATTGAACAGCAAGACGATCAGAATAAACTTATTGCTGAGCGACGGGCGAAGTTGGATAACCTGCGCGAAGATTGTAAAGCGAATGGTCACCCAAACGATTTTGATCGCAAACATAAAGCAGGTGATTTACAAGCTGAATTTGGTGAACTCGATAAAGAAGCCTTAGTTGAACTGAATAAACCAATTAGTGTCGCAGGTCGAGTTATGCGACGTGGTGGGCCTTTTCTCGGTGTGCAGGATGTGACGGGGACCATTCAATGTTATTTAGGCAAAAAGCTTCAAAAAGTGTCAAAAGCATGGGAAAACTTAGATTTAGGTGACATTGTTGGTGCGAGTGGTTTTTTAAGAAAGTCTGGAAAAGGCGATTTATATGTTGAAGTTGAGCAAGTAGAAAACCTACAAATACTCACTAAATCGCTTAGGCCGTTGCCTGATAAATTTCATGGTTTGTCTGATCAAGAAATCAAATACCGCCAACGTTATATTGACTTAATTGCTAATGAAGCAACACGTGAAACCTTCAGAATTCGATCTAAAATAGTGACGAGTATTCGTGAATACTTATCTCAAAGAGACTTCATGGAAGTTGAGACCCCGATGTTGCAAGTCATTCCTGGTGGCGCTACGGCAAAACCTTTTGAGACGCATCACAATGCTTTAGGTATTGATATGTTCTTACGGATTGCGCCTGAGCTATATCTAAAACGTTTGGTAGTGGGTGGTTTTGAACGGGTTTTTGAAATCAATCGTAACTTCCGAAATGAAGGCTTATCGACGCGTCATAACCCTGAATTTACCATGATTGAGTTTTACCAGGCTTACGCAAATTATAATGATTTAATGAACCTGACCGAAGATATGCTTAGAACTGTGGCAAAAGATGTAATGGGGACTACAGATATTAAAAGTACAGTAAAAGATCGCGAAGGCAATATTACTAAAGAAAGCTTATACGACTTTAATCAGCCGTTTATCAGAATGACGATGGTCGAAGCAGTGCTTAAGTATAACCCTGAGTTTGATGCTGCGGTTTTTGATGTGCCAGAAGATAACCTAGAAACCCTAAAAGCATATGCGAAGCAGGTTGGTATTCCTGATTCTGCTAAGCAAGCAGCGTGGGGTGCAGGTAAGTACATCTGTGAAATATTTGAAGAAACAGCTGAAGAAAAGCTCGATCAGCCTACGTTTATTACAGCTTACCCTCGGGAAGTATCTCCCTTAGCGAGACGGAATGATGATAACCCATTTGTGACGGATCGCTTTGAGTTCTTCGTTGGTGGACGAGAGTTGGCAAACGGCTTTTCTGAATTAAATGACGCAGAAGACCAAAAGCAACGTTTCCTTAAGCAGGTTGAAGAGAAAGATGCGGGTGATGATGAAGCGATGCATTTCGATGCAGACTATATTGCTGCATTAGAATACGGTATGCCGCCAGCAGCGGGAGAAGGGATTGGAATTGATCGCTTGGTAATGTTATTTACAGATTCACCTTCGATACGTGATGTGATTTTATTTCCTCATATGAAGCCTCAGGCATAATCAAAAAAATCTGGAATAGAAGTGTCGTTAAATAAAATAGCCTGTCTAACAGGCACTTGGTTGCAATTACTGAACGATGAGTTTGAGCAACCTTATTTTAAGTCATTATCTACTTTTTTAGCTGCTGAAGAACAAGCGGGTAAAACTATTTACCCGCCAAGCTCAGACGTTTTTAATGCGCTAAATCATACGCCTTTTGAGTCGGTAAAAGTCGTTATTATTGGGCAAGATCCTTACCACGGAATTAATCAAGCGCATGGCTTTTCCTTTTCTGTTCAAACGGGTATTAAACTACCGCCCTCATTGAAAAATATCTATAAAGAGCTAAGTGCTGATGTTTGTATGGATATTCCTGAACATGGTTGTCTTACCTCTTGGGCTGATCAAGGCGTTTTATTACTGAACGCTGTGTTAACAGTAGAGCAAGCGAATGCCGGAGCTCATCAAGGAAAAGGTTGGGAAACATTTACCGATCGTATTGTGCAGTTATTGAATGAGCAGTGTGAAGGTATCGTTTTTTTACTTTGGGGAAGTTATGCTCAAAAGAAAGGGGCATTTATTGATGGAGAAAAGCATTGTGTTATAGCGGCTCCACATCCTTCTCCACTTTCTGCTTATCGTGGTTTTTTTGGTAGTCAGGTTTTTTCAAAGACAAACACGTATTTAGTTGCTACTGGGCAGAAGGCAATAAATTGGGCTTCTATTTTAAGCAAGAAATCGGGTCAATTAATTATGCCACTATAGTAAGCTATAGAGTGATTAAACACTCTATAGCTTCTTACTAGCTCTAGCCATTCAATAGTGACATAGCAGCTTCCATTTGTGCTGTTAAGTCTTCATCTTCATTAGGGTCAATGCTCGGGTCAATTCCCATTCGCTTAAATGCAGAGATTTGTTGCCAGTCCATTTCTAAATAGTGGTGTTCAGAACCAATATAGTTTTGTAGCATAGCGACCATAACTAAGTCAGCATAGTCGGGCTTTGTGCCTGTTCGCATAAAGTTAACGCACTCTTTAGGGATAGGGCGTAGTTCTGCAGGAAAATCCCATTTTTCTAAAATCTTTTCACCAACAATTGGTTGAAGTTCATCGACTAAACTGTCTAACACCATACTACTTATTTGAACGTCATTATCTTCAACATACTTTAATACTGGGAGTGCACCAATTGCGAAAATTAGGCCCGCTAAGGTTGCTTGGCCTGCCGCTAAATGTGAGTGTTGTCTTGCAAGAACGTTACAAATACCAGCAACTTCTGTACTGCGTTGCCATGTTGCACGCATACGTTTGTCAATCATTTCTGAGGTCGCCTGAAACATCTGCTCCATCACCAGGCCTGTTGCTAAATTACTGGTGTATTGCATTCCAAGGCGATTGACGGCCATGTTTAAGTTGGTGATTTCGTTAGCACCACGAAAAAGAGGGCTGTTGCTTACTTTGAGTAAACGTGCAGAAAGCGCTGTATCTTTGTTAATTACCTCGATGAGATCAAATAAGCTTGAGTCTTCATTTTCAGTTATTTCTCTAACATTGAGTGCAATTTCTGGCAATGTAGGTAAAACAATTGAATCATTCTCGATAGCATCGAGTATGTCTTGTTTAATTTTTTGACCAATATCTGACATTGAATTTAAGCCTCTAATATATCGCAATATCTACTTTGAAATAATATATCTGTAGCTATTAGTTATAGCAGAGGCTGGATGATTTTGTGCGTTTTATTTAAAGGGCTTTGTATAAAAATTGTGTCGGTACGGTTCTAAGATCCATAATTTATTTGGCTGATGTTGAAGGGGGCTTTCTTTTCAGGCGATAAGTATACTTTTGCCTCACTATCAGAGTAGCTTATATTAAGAATTCCTAATGTGATGCTGCCTGTTGAAATACTCCAGTGCGAGCGAACGACGACGCCGCATTTTTTGCTATTTTCATCGAAAATATCTGAACCAGCCTCTGCTTTATCTTTGGTAGGAGAGGATAATAAATACATTTTCTTTTTCAATTTCCCTAAAAATTTCATGCGAGCAATAATTTCCTGGCCTGTATAACAGCCTTTTTTGAAATTAACGGCACCTAACTCTTGCAGGTTTAAATATTGTAAAATGAAATGATCTTGTGTGACTGAATACAATTCTGGGATGCCTAACTGTGCTTCTATGGCAAACCAGGTTTCAGGATCTGTATTCGTTATTTGCTGATTAAGCGCAAGGTCAGAGCTCCATATCTCAAATAACGATTGCTTGTTTGATATGCGTGTAATAAATTCAGAATCGTATTGTATTAATTGATTATCTTGTTTTGGAAAACACTCTTCATTACTTTTAAGAGGGGTGTAGGCAAATGCAGATAAATGCTCTTCTTTTTTGATTTCACACTTAAAGAACACTTTATATTTGCTTAAATTGCTTATAAATAGCTCCACAGTACTACTTTCTAGGCGTATTAAAAAACCATTTTCGATACGTGCCATCTTAAAAAGACCATACATTCGGCCCTTAGGTGAATTCACTGTGCCAAATTGAAGCGCTTCTTTGCTTATAGTCGCTACATCGCATGTAAACTGACCTTGAAGAAACTTTTCGGCGTCTATGCCTGTAATAGATACAAAAGAATAAGGCAAATAAATCAGGGCATTAATGTTGTTTGTGATAAGTGATTGTAGTGTTGTGTGCATATTATATTACTCAAATAAGGCTATATCTTTCGGTGTGGAATTACCAAATTTTGTCCAAACCCTAAATCGACGAAAATCATTAATATTTGTAACGTTTTGTTTACAAAGTAAAACTACGCTTGTTTTTTTGTCTGTTGTAGATGAAAAAACTAAGATACAGCCCCAAGGGGTTATTAAGCTATTGCCAGAAAGTTTGACACGAAAGCATTGTTTTCTCGAGTCGAGTATCGTTAATTCTTTTTTATAAAGCCTGATGAGTGTAACTGAACTCTTTAACCTAAGAGAACCGAATAAATTGACATAATAAAAATTAACCCCTAAAAAGATCAGTATCAGAATAAACATTATAATTAATGGGATCTCACGAGACCCAATGAGTACTACGGCAGCTAAACAAGCTGCCGAAATGACTGCTGAAAGAAATAAGGAGGGCTTAAGCTCAAGGTTAATCTGGTCGAACATGTTTAATAATAATACTTACAATTCTTGCGGTATCTGAATCTTCAGGCTTGCCATTGCGCATGAACCAGCTAAATAGGTCTGGATCTTCGCACTCTAATAGGTTTTCGTATCGTACTTGATCTTCTGCAGAAAGGTCACTGTAAGCTTCTTTAAGGAAAGGAATAAGAATGACGTCAAGTTCTAACATTCCACGACGGCTATGCCAGTACAAACGATTAAATTTAACGTTTTCAGTGTTTTCTGGGCAGTTATTTTTAATGGAGTCAGGCATTATGAAGTCCAAAGTACATTTTAGGGGGGCGTATTATAAATGACTGAAGGGGCAGGGCTCAAGGTCGTTGTTATTTTATGCTATTTTAAACGCTATTATTTGTGAGTTGATTGCAGGTCCATGTAATTTACTTTGAGCGCATCTGTTGGTGACATGCTCCAACGGACCGGATGCGAGGTAGTTGCTTTCTTGGCAGTTACCATGGTCTTGTTTAGCTTTGGTGTTGGTTTTCTATTGAATATATGTCGTTTCATTTTACAACCGGTATCAAAAGTAAGTGATAGTGTAATGTTAGTTATATTTTTGTATAAATGCATTATGCATCACGTCGATTTTACCTTCTTTAACGTTTAACAAATTAGCTAGAGTTTGGATGATGAATGAGTGAGCAAATAGATCTGTGTGAAGTGAAAAAAAATCAAAGCAATAATCGGTCAGTGGTTCAGTGGTTTGTATATATTGTGAGCACTCAATGTAATACGTTGTATACAGGGATCACGACGAATGTCGAACGAAGGTTTAGTGAGCATGAGGCGTGCTTTAAAGGGGAGTCAAAGAAAGGTGCGAAATACTTCCGAGGGCGAAAACCCATGGAGGTTGTTTATACGGAGTCGTGTGAAAATAGATCCATTGCTTCAAAGCGAGAATGCGAGATTAAAAAAATGAAGAAAATAGCTAAAAAAAAGCTAATTGGACGATCTTAGCTGTGTGATAAGCAGCTAAGATCCACCTTTGGATGAGTATTAACGATTTGGCAAAATATCTTTTAGTTTATTGTGCATTTCAAGAATTGAATTTTCAGTTGTTTCCCAGTCAATGCAAGCATCGGTTACTGAAACGCCATATTTAAGTTCAGATAAGTCTTTTGGAATAGATTGGTTTCCAAAATTCAAATTACTTTCAACCATAATACCTACAATAGACTTATTACCTTCAAGCACTTGGTTGCTTACATCTTGAATAACCAGAGGTTGAAGTCCAGCATCTTTGTTCGAATTAGCGTGACTGCAATCAATCATGATATTTTTAGTGAGTTTTGCTTTATCGAGCTCTTGTTCGCATACTGCAACACTAACTGAATCGTAGTTGGTTTTACCGCCACCGCCACGTAATACTACGTGGGCATTAGGGTTTCCTTTTGTACGTACGATAGCAACCTGTCCTTCTCGATTAATACCTAAAAAGCTATGGGGGTGGGATACAGAGTTTAGAGCGTTCATTGCAACGTCTAAACCACCGTCAGTACCGTTTTTAAAACCGATTGCAACAGATAGGCCGCTACTCATTTCACGGTGTGTTTGTGATTCGGTTGTTCGAGCACCAATTGCTGACCATGAAATAGTATCTTGAAGGTACTGTGGGGAAATTGGATCGAGCGCTTCTGTTGCGGTTGGCAGGCCTATTTCAGCGATATCTAATAATAGTCTTCGGCCGATATGTAAACCTTCCTGAATATCGAAAGAATCATTTAAATGCGGGTCATTAATAAGACCTTTCCAGCCTACTGTCGTTCGTGGTTTTTCAAAATAAACACGCATTACTAAATAAAGTGAATCGCTTACCTTTTCAGATAAAACTTTTAGTTTTTGTGCATATTCTTTAGCAGCGTCAATATCATGAATGGAGCAGGGGCCAACCACGACAAACATGCGGTGATCTTTACGAGCCAAAATGTTATTGATTGTATCGCGTCCATCGGTGATAGTCTTTTGCGACTGTTCCGTTAGAGGGATATCAGCTTTTAGCTGTTCTGGGGTGATTAACACTTCTTGCGATGAAACATTTACATTATCTAGCGGGTTTGTCATTTTTTATACTCATAAAACCTATTGATATTCCTATATGTTGCTGCATTAAACTGTTTTTTGCAATGGCTCAATACACGACATAATCATAAAAAAATATTTATTTACCTTTCAAATATGAGATTGAATCTATACTGGTTTGGTAGGTACTCGTTTTGGCTAAGAGAATAGGCCAAATTGAATGACAAAATTGGATTAAATCTTGAATCAACGTGTAAAGATAGACAGTAACGACTTAAGTGACGTTCAAATAATCGCAAAACAGCTTCGTGTGCCAGAACTAAGCTATAGACTGGCTAGTACTGATGTGCTGTCTGATGAAATACAGTCATTTTTTCATAATATGACGTATGTATCGCCTTTCGAAAACTCTGAATCAGCGTTAAAGAATTTAGTTGGAGTTCTAACTAAAAAGGCATTACCAGCCTCCCTAAATAACTATTCTTTTATAACTGACCGAGTTTTTGACGTTTGGGGGCGAAAAAATAGATTGAGTGATGATATCAATGTCATTTTAAAAACATGGCGTCATCCTTTTTTTAAAGTGCTTTATCAAAGTGCTGACTTAGCCTTGATTTCATTATTTATTGAGTTTGTTGAAAGAATATCTCGTTATACCTTGGCATGGGAGCCTCACCCTGAGCGGTCAAAGAGAATTCTTCTTGATGAGCTTAATAGCATTAGTGCAATATTATTTCAGATCGATTGTAAGGATATAAAAGCCTTAACTTCATTACATACTAGGTGGCAGAGCTTTGCTGAGAAACAGACGAATAAAGCATTAAAAGTCATAGAGCGACTTAAAGTGTTAGAAGCGCGTCAATCTTGGGAAGAATATTGTGAGCTATACGCAAAAGCTCATCTGAATGCGCTGTTTGCTGATCAGCTCGTTACCGAGTCGCTACAGGCGTTTATATCTGGCTCATGGGTAAAAGTACTAGCCCAAAGTATCGAAAAACAACCAATTCATCAAATTGATGCAGAAATACAAACGCTCACCGCAAAAGTTAAAGCTGTTTTTTGTACAAAAGGTAAAGCGGCGTTTAAATGGGTAGATAACTTGTTAGAAGATCTCCAAAATCAGTGTGCTAACAATGATATCAGCGTTGAAGAAATAATTTGGCAAGGAATCGAGGCTGACCTGGTTAATATTCTTCAAGGAAACATGATTGAAGAAAGAAATTTTACGCTCTACGAGGGGCATAAAGAATGGTCTAAACCATTAGACGTAGCGTTAAATAGCTGTGTTGTAGAGGGGCAGTGGTTTTATTCAGTAAAAAATTCTATAGAGACTCGAGAGCAGGTGATTGATATTTTTCCTGAGGCTCAAGAGGTATTGTTCTGTAACTACTTGGGGATAAAATCTAAGCGTTGTACCTATACGGAATTAAACTTGGAGTTGTCGACGAAAATATTAAAACCGCTGAAAGCAGATTCAAGCTTGTTTGAGGTTGTTAAAAGAACAAATGCTGGGTTACTAAAAGTTGCACAAACACAACAGAATGCAAGAACCATAGCTGCCGAGAAGGCTCGGAAAGAAGCAGAGTGTTTACTAGAAGAAAAAAATCATGCTGAAAAACTGGCAAAAATTAAGGCAGAAGAAATAGCTGAACTGACTAAACAAATGTTGAAAAAACGCATAGATAAGCAGCGAGCGGAGCAGGAGAATGAAGCGCTTAAGGCTGTGTCTAATTGTAAACTAGGTGCTTGGATTTCTGTGAAGCAAAACGATGATGGATCGGATAATAAAGCCCAACGATTTAAACTCGTTGTAAAGTTTGCAGCCAGCAATAAATTTATTTTTGTAGATAGGCTTGGCGTAAAGAAAATTGAACACACAGAGGCTACTTTAGTAAAAGGAATTATGAATGAAGATATTGAAGTATTAAGTGATGGTGTTGAGTTTGAGGAAAGCTTAGAGCGTGTTGTAAGTCGTTTACGAATGACAAAATAATGAGGCCATTGAAGTGAAAGATGATGATTTAAATCGGTTTTTTAACATAGATGAGCGGCGTGAAGAGGCTCGTTTAAATTTGGGGGCTGAAATCTATATCGAAACGGTTTCGCAGGAACCAGGAGAAGATAAACCGCCTGTAGTGCTTAAATGTGAAAGTGTTGATTTGTCAGCAAATGGGTTACAAGTACTCGTATATGAAGCGCTTGTCGTGGGGGCTATTCATACATTATTGATTGAATTTGATACGCATGAAAAACCCTTCAAATTAATCGCAGAAGTATGTTGGGTAAAACCGCATGCTCAAGGCTATTTGACAGGTTTATCTCTGTATGATTCCGAAGGCACAGAAATTATTGATTGGAAATTTATGATGGCAAAAAGCCTAAATTAGCTTGTTATCAATAATTTGTTATCAGTAATATGATAATAGGTGACTCTCTACTCAGGAGAGTCTTCCATTAATGTCTCTTCAACTTCTAGGTCAGCTTTGTCATCTGAAACTTCAGATGCTTCACTATTTTCGCCAAACATGGCGCTCTTATCGAAGCCACTTGCAACATCATCTATAGAAAAGGAGCCGCCTATACCAAGCCCTTCAATACTAGGTAAAGGTTCGTTTGTGATAAATGCGACTGCGTCAGCTACACTTATTTCGGGAGCTTCTTCCATTAGAGCATGCCCTGAAAATGCATATTTAACGAGTAAAGCGTCACTAATGTCTTCTTCCCAGCGAGCGGCGTGTTCGAATGAACCCCATGAATCATTTTCACCCCACATTAAGAGAGTTGGGGTAATAATGTCGCTCATATCAAATAACATTCCATGTTCCATTAATTGTCGAACACGGGTTAATTGATAAACATTTGATTCATGAGCGCCTTTGCTTTGGGCTAAATGTATATATCGATCAAGATTAACACGCTTAATGTTTTCGGAGCTGCCATAAAAATCATCGACAATAGTCGAGATGACTGTCGCGGGTTGGAAATATTTATTTAAGGTATCCATGCCAGATGTTGTAACGTAATTCAGAATCCATGGGATATCTTGTTGAAAGCCAAGTGGACTTATTAAAACTAGTTTGTCTAATTTTTGTGGGTGATCAAGTGCATATAAGGCCGCAAGATAACCGCCGTAAGAACTACCTACCAATGAAAATTTATCAAGGTTTAGATCTTCAATGAAAAATTCAAATGTGTGTTGGATATAATGTAATGTTAGGTTTTCAGCGCAGGTATCTCTCGTATCTTTAATGCAGTGTGGCGCGCTAGTTAGACCCGATCCAGGCAGGTCAATAGCGATAACACGGAAGTCTTGGCTTAAGGTTTCAATCCATTTATCCCAGATGTGTAGTGATGAAATTTCACCATGGAGCAATACAACAACTGGACCTTCTCCAACATCTCTATAGTGAATGGGCGACCCAAAATCATTGTCTATCCATTTAGAGTCTGGGTAACTGTATTTGCTGCGAATATACCAGTCAGGAAGTTCAGAAAAGCCTAAAAAGCTGGTTAATGACGTGGCAGATTTTGATGCACCATTAATATTTGTGCAGGCTGTGAGTGTCATTACAGACACAATTGAAAGCATAGTAAAAAGCAGACGTATCACTATAAAATATCCATTATTAAATTAGAACGTCAAAAAAGACTTGAAAAAAAAGCACGAATGTTAAAGAAGTAATACTAACAGTAACAAAGTGTAGAATTCAGTGACACAGTACAAATATCAAAATACTTTTTTAACGTACTCAATTTATTATTCGTCAAAAGCGCGTGCTGCGGTTGTATTGAAACCGCCATCTACAAATAAAATCTCTCCACTGATGCCGCTTGCGAGGTCGGAGCATAAGAAGGCGGCAGCATTGCCAACTTCTTCAATGGTGACATTGCGACGCAATGGTGTTTGTTTTTCATTTTCCGCAAGCATTTTTCTAAAGTTTTTGATACCCGAGGCTGCCAGTGTTCGGATAGGGCCTGCTGAAATCGCGTTGACGCGTATGCCTTCAGGGCCTAGGCTGCTGGCCATGTATTTTACGTTGGCTTCTAAGCTGGCTTTAGCCAAACCCATAACGTTGTAATTAGGCATTGTTCTTTCTGCTCCAAGGTAAGATAGGGTGAGCAATGAACCGTTTCTACCAGCCATGAGTTTCCTGCCAGCTTTAGCAAGCGCTACGAAACTGTATGAGCTAATATCATGTGCGACTTTGAAGCCTTCTCGTGTAGTGACATCGACATAATCACCATTTAATTCATGACCAGGTGCAAAACCAACAGAATGGATGATGATATCAATGCCGTCCCACACTTTTGAAAGTTCTTCAAAAACTTTTTCAATTTCATCATCGCTAGAAACATCGCAGGGTAAAATTATAGATGAACCCCATTCAGCGCCGAATTTTTCAACACGAGGTTTAAGTTTTTCGTTTTGGTAGGTTAGGGCAATATCAGCGCCCTCACGATGAAAAGCGCTTGCAATGCCCGAAGCAATTGATAATTTGCTGGCAACGCCTACGATTAGAACTTTTTTACCTGCTAAAAAACCCATAAATTGTGTTCCTGATTTGTGTCTAGATGGCCATTAAATATTAGCATTTAGCTCTGAGTTATTATGAATAAAAATAGGCCGCTTCTAATAAATTTTTGGTATATTCTTCTTTGGGGTTTGAAAACAATGATGCGCACTCTGATTGCTCTATTACTTTACCTCGTTTCATCACAAGCACCTGATGGCTTAATGCTTTTACAACGGCTAAATCGTGGCTAATAAAAATATAAGCAATGTTATGTTTCTTTTGTAGGTTTCTGAGCAGCCCTACAACTTGTACCTGAACTGTTCTGTCTAAAGCAGACGTAGGCTCATCCAAAATAATGAGTTTTGGTTTAAGTACTAAAGCGCGAGCAATAGCGACCCGTTGACGCTGGCCGCCCGAAAATTCGTGTGGATACCGGTGACGTGTTTCTGGGTCAAGTTCAACCTCTTTCAGGGCTTCGATGATTTGTTTTTCACGTTCACTTTCAGAGCCCATATTATGAATTTTTAAGCCTTCTTCAATGATTTGAAAAATTGACATGCGAGGACTTAAACTACCATAAGGGTCTTGGAAAACGATTTGAATTTCTTTACGAAAGGGTCTAAACGCAGCTTGATCAAATTTATGAATTGCTTGCCCTTTAAAATGAACTTCACCATGGCTTTGTAATAATTTTAGAATGGCCAAACCAAAGGTTGTTTTACCGCTGCCGCTTTCACCAACAATACCAAGCGTTTCACCTTCACGTACTAGAATGCTCACATCGTTTGCCGCTTTTAGGTAATTCGTCACTTTACCCCAAAAATTTGTTTTAGTCGGAAACCAGACATTTAATTTTTCTGTTGTTAAAATTACCGGAGCGCCTTCTTTGAGAGGCGTTGGTGAGCCAGAAGGGTCTGATTCGATTAACTTTCTTGTATAGCTTTGAGTAGGATTATTAAAAATTTGAGCGCATGTACCCTGTTCGATGATATTCCCATGTCGCATCACAATCACGTCATCAGCGTAATGCTTAACAATGTTTAAATCGTGAGAAATTAAAATAACCGCCATGCCTAATTTTGACTGTAACGATTTAATTAACTCTAAAACTTGTTTTTGAACTGTCACATCTAATGCTGTTGTGGGCTCATCAGCAATGAGTATGTCGGGTTCATTCGCTAGAGCCATCGCGATCATAACGCGTTGCTTTTGGCCGCCTGATAGTTGATGAGGGTAGGCGTCTAGTCGTTCAGAAGGGCTTGGGATACCAACAAGCTCTAATAGTTCTATCACACGGGCTTTGCATTCACCAGCTGATATTTTTTTGTTGTGGAGTCGTAACGACTCGCTGATTTGTTTTTCAATATTATGTAGCGGGTTAAGCGACGTCATGGGTTCTTGGAAAATCATTCCAATATGTGCGCCCCTCACACTGCGTATATCCGCTTCTGATATGCGTAGCAGGTCTTTGTTTTGAAATATAATCTCGCCTTTAGGGTGAAAGGCTGTGTCTTTAGGAAGTAACCTCAATATCGATTGAGCAGAGACCGACTTACCTGAACCGCTTTCTCCCACAATGGCAATGGTCTTTCCTTTGCAAACACTAAAGCTGATATTTTCAGCGGCGGTTATGACGGAACCGTTTTGATTAAAACAGACAGTGAGATCTTTTATCTCAAGGATAGGGTTCTTATTCGTCATAACTTACATTTTCCTTGGGTCAAACGCATCACGGACGGCTTCGCCAATGAAAACCAGTAAAGAAAGCATTAAGGCCAGCACTACAAAGGCTGACGCGCCAAGCCAAGGTGCATGTAAGTTGGCTTTGCCTTGAGCAATCAATTCACCAAGTGAAGGGGAGCCAGGAGGCAAGCCAAAACCAAGAAAATCGAGCGAAGTAAGTGTGGTGATAGAACCCGTTAATATAAAAGGCATAAAGGTGAGTGTCGCGACCATAGCATTCGGTAGCATATGGCCAAACATGATGCCTTTATTGTCTAAGCCTAAAGCGCGAGCAGCACGTACATACTCAAGGTTTCTAGCACGTAAAAATTCAGCACGTACTACATCAACCAAGCCCATCCAGCTAAACATCAGCATAATGCCTAACAACCACCAGAAGTTTGGCGTGATAAAGCTAGTCATAATGATCAACAAGAATAAAACAGGTAAACCTGACCAGATTTCTATAAATCTTTGACCAATTAGATCTATTTTTCCACCATAAAACCCTTGGATAGCACCAATAAACACACCCACAATAGAGCTGAAAATCGTTAAAGAAAGCCCAAATAATACAGAAATTCGAAAGCCATATATGAGTCTGGCGACAACGTCTCGTGCTTGGTCATCACTGCCTAGCCAGTTTTCAGCAGAAGGGGGGGCTGGAGCGGGTACCGGTAAGTTGTAATTGATCGTATCGTAGCTATAACGAACAAGTGGCCATATTATCCAACCCTTGGCATGAATCAGTTCGGTAATATATTCATCGCGATAATCAGCCTCGGTTTCAAAGTCACCACCAAATGTTGTTTCAGGGTATATATTCAATACGGGGATATACAACTGTTCATCAAAATAAACGACAATGGGTTTATCATTTGCAATAAATTCTGCAAAGAGCGTAATTATAAATAAAAAAGAAAATATGATTAGTGAATAATAGCCGCGTTTATTTTTTTTAAAATTACTTAGACGGCGTTGATTTAAGGGAGACCAAGTTTGGGGCTTAAATAGTTTAGTGCTCAAAGTGTTCATCAGTGCTCCCTGCTTGCAAAGTCAATTCTAGGATCAATAATGACATAGGTTAAATCACTAATTAATTTCAAGAATAAGCCCATTAATGTGAAAACAAATAATGTGCCGAACATCACAGGGTAGTCTCGATTTAATACCGCCTCAAAACCCAACAAACCCAAGCCATCAAGAGAAAAGATCACCTCAATTAACATGGAACCGGTAAAGAAAATGCCAATTAAAGCGCTAGGCATACCCGCAATAACAATGAGCATCGCATTGCGAAAAACATGACTATATAAAATCTTATTGTCAGTCAGCCCTTTTGCGCGCGCCGTGGTGACATACTGCTTGTTTATTTCATCTAAAAAGGAGTTTTTAGTGAGCATGGTGAGTGTCGCAAAGCCCCCAATGACCAATGCTGTAACCGGTAATACTAAGTGCCAAGCATAATCGAACATTTGGTTGGTGATAGACATCGTCTCAAAGTCAGGTGAGGTCAAGCCTCTTAATGGGAACCAGTCAAAATAGCTTCCTCCTGCGAATAATACAATTAAAATAACGCCAAATAGAAAGCCTGGTATCGCGTAGCCAATCACAATTACGCTGCTTGTCCATAAGTCGAACTTCGAACCATCCTTAATGGCTTTTTTGATGCCAAGGGGAATGGAAATTAAATAAATAATAAGCGTAGACCAAAGGCCAAGAGAGATTGAAACAGGCATTTTCTCTAAAACGAGGTCCGTTACTTTTTTATCTCGGAAAAAACTTTCGCCAAAATCAAAAACGGCATAATTCTTTATCATAATAAAAAAGCGTTCGTAAGCGGGTTTATCAAAACCATAGAGTTTTTCAATGCGTGTTACCAGCTCAGGGTCTAAGCCTTGAGCGCCACGATATTTTGATGAACCAGACGAGCCTGTGGAAGAAGGGTTGCTGCTTGACACTTCTGAACTGCTGCCGCCTAAGCGAGATTGTACGTCGGAGTCCATACCTTGTATTTGCGCCAACATACGCTCTACGGGTCCACCTGGGGCGGCTTGAACAATGATGAAGTTTAGAAGCATGATACCTAAAAGGGTAGGAATCATAAGTAGCAAACGTCTTAATATATAGGCACTCATAATGCGTTATTTAATCCAGTCTGTTTAAACCACCAAGTATCAATAGAAACGCCTGATTTTGGCGATACAGAAGGTTTCGTTAAACGTTTGGTGTAAGCAATACGCTGAACAGGATTGAACCAGTTTGGAATGACGTAATGGCCTGATAAAAGTACTCTATCTAAAACTTTAGTACGATTTATGAGGGATTCTCGGTCGGGTGCGGCAATGACTAAGTCAATTAATTGGTCAATGACTGGGTTTTGAATTCCCGATAAATTCCGCGAACCAGGGGTGTTCGCTTTTGAAGAGTGCCAAAACTCACGTTGTTCATTACCAGGTGAATTTGACTGGCCAATGCTTGAAACCATGACATCAAAATCAAAGGCGCGACGACGGTTAATATACTGAGAAGTATCCACCACACGAATGCTGGCTTTGATGCCAAGTTTTTGTAAGTTTTTAATAAAGGGTAATACGATGCGCTCAAAGTCTTTACTTGCGATGAGAAACTCAAACTCAAACACTTTACCTGTTTTTGTATGCGTAAGCTGATTATTTTGAACCGTCCACCCAGCAGACTTTAGTATTTTCATGGCTGTACGTAAGTTTTTACGTAAGCTGTTGGGCGCGGTGGTGTTGGGCACAGAATAAGCTTGCTCGAAAATACTTTTAGGCAGTTGTGACTTGAAAGGCTCAAGAAGTTTAAGTTCTTCAGCAGAAGGTAGGCCTGAAGAGGCTAACTCCGAGTTTTCAAAATAACTTTGGTTACGGGCATACTGCCCATTAAACAAATTTTTGTTTGTCCATTCAAAGTCAAAAGCATAGGCAAGTGCTTCTCGAACTTTAGGGTCTTTAAAGATGTCTCGGCGGGTATTAATAATAAAGGCTTGCATGCCGGCAGGCATTTGGTGTTTAACTTCTTCTTTAATTAACTCACCTGAATCGAATTTTTTTCCGTTATAAGCGTTTGCCCAGTTTCGAGCGGTTTGTTCAACACGAAAGTCAAACTCACCTGCCTTAAAGGCTTCTAATGCAATCGTATTGTCTTTGTAATATTCAAAAATAATTTCATCAAAATTATATCTGCCTTGGTTAATTGGTAGGTCTTTTGCCCAATAATTTTCATCCCTAATGTAAGTAATCGAACGACCAGGTTTGAAGTTTTTGATTTTATAAGGTCCATTCCCTAATGGAGAAGTCAGAGAGGCTCGACCAAAATCATTTTTAGTCCAATAATCTTTAGAAAATACAGGCATTTGCCCGAGTATAAGCGGAAGTTCTTTGTTTTCATTGGTTGAAAAAAGAAACTGAATGGTATGTTTGTCGATAATGTTTACAGATTTTACGTCAGCATAATAAGCATTAAAGAAGGGTTGTGCTTTATCGTGAGTAGTGAGTGCAGTAAAACTAAATTCGACATCGTCAGACGTTATAGCTGAACCGTCGTTGAATTTTGCTTCTTTATTGATAGTAAATGTTACTGAAGAACGATCATCCGGTACTTCAACCGACTCAGCGATTAAACCATATTCGCTAAAAGCTTCATCTTCAGCGCCTTCTGTTAAATGCTGATATAAATAGCCTAAGCCTGCGGCTGCGTTACCCTTAATAATATAAGGGTTGAAACTATCAAAATTGTCACCCACGATGCCTAGCCTTAACGTGCCGCCTTTTAAAGCATTCGGATTGGTGTAGTCTAAATGACTAAAGTCGGGGGCATACTTAAGTTGGCCGTGCATCGCAATACCGTGCTGTGGTGCTGCGAACAGATTGGCACTAAAACTTAAGATTAAGACTAAAACTAACAACGGGCGTGAAAACATAAAGGCATCATTTTTTTAATTGTGGTTTAAAGTTAAGCCAAAGCTTAATAAGTGAAAAAGATCCTAAAGCTAAATAACAGTATCGTCTATAGATTTAACAATATTTATCATCAACCTAACAAGACTGTCATCAACTTGTATTTAGTGCAGCTTAGTTTTCTCAATTTGGCAACGTTTACAGCGATAAAGTGTGACTAATTGGCCTTGTTTCACGTCAAACTTTGATTTAGTAACGATTTCCCATTTATGAAAACCACTCTTACAAAGAGTTTTACCTTTGTGCTTTTCATTTAAAGAAGGCCGTTTAAAGGGGATGACGTTTGACATGGTGGTTTCCGAGACGCTAAAAAACAGATATTATCATGTGCGCTTTGCACACTAAAAATAAATTTAAGAAGTATTTAGATGTTACCCAAACGTTACCGCAACCGTTATGCACTAATTATTGTTTTGAGTCTTTTGATTCATGCAGTGATAGTGGGCGTATTGTTGTGGGGTGTTTCTGATTCCGATAAAAAAGCTAAAAAGAAGTCTGTTGTCGTAAAATTAAAGCATATTGATCAAGAAGAAAAGAAGAAGCCGAAAGCCACAAAGACTGAACCGAAGAAAGCTGAACCGAAGAAAGCTGAACCGAAGAAAGCTGAACCGAAGAAAGCTGAACCGAAGAAAGCTGAACCGAAGAAAGCTGAACCGAAGAAAGCTGAACCG